>Ga0187862_10001295_pt1 | contig 26722 bp, 18 predicted proteins | sample June2016WEW_10_1_FD_133003 | JGI IMG/M metagenome (GOLD analysis project Ga0187862, IMG submission 133003) | Peatland microbial communities from SPRUCE experiment site at the Marcell Experimental Forest, Minnesota, USA - June2016WEW_10_150 | ecosystem: Environmental > Terrestrial > Soil >...
GCGGATGTAGGTCAATTCGTAGATGTCCTCGATGCCGCGCGAGGCCTTGAAGACCAATGCCTGGAAGCCCGGGGTGATGGTGGTTGCGAGCTCGGCGCTCAATGCCACCGCGCGGGCTATCAGCTCCTGCGGATCGGAGATATCGGCCGGGGTGATCTTGTTCACCACGTCGGCGGCGGCGTAGCCCAGCATGCGCTCGGCGCCGACATTGAAGATCTGGATGACGCCTTTCTCGTCCGTGGCGATGCTCGAGAAGTTGGCGCTATTGAAAATCGCGCTCTGCAGGGCCCCCGTCTTAAGCAGCGCCTCTTCGCGGCGGACCTCGGTGATGACATCCACCATGCCGGCGGCATCCTCGGCGAGGGCCGCTATCGCCAGTCCGTTGGCCATGTGGTTTACCTTTCTGAATGCTGCCTTGCCGCGCAGCTACCCCAATAATCCGTGCACGCGTGATGCCAACAGTTCAAAGGAGCGCATGCCGGCGATAGAACCAGGTCTTGACGGCCTGCACCAGAATCAGGTAAGTCAGGGCAAGTAGCGAGATCGCACCCAGCAATGACAGCGGTATGGGGGTAAACCCGAGCAATCCGCCGAGGGGCGTGTACGGCAGCACGGCGCCGGCAAGGGAGACTGCAACTACTGCCATCACCAACCGCCCGCTGGGACGGCTCTTGAACGGGTTGCCGACCGTCCGGATCACGAACACCACCAGCGTCTGCGTGGCGAGGGATTCCACGAACCATCCGGTTCGGAACAGCGGAGCATTCGTGGCAGCGTGGAACAACCAGAGAAGCACCCCGAAAGTGAGGAAATCGTAGATGGAGCTAATGGGGCCGATAATCATCATAAACTGGCGAATGAACTCTATGTGCCACCGCTTGGGCTTGTGCACCAGGACCGGATCGACATTATCGCCGGGGACGGCGATCTGCGAAGTGTCGTAAAGAAAGTTGTTCAGCAGGATTTGAGTCGGCAACATGGGCAGGAATTTCAGGAAAAGCGATGCCGCGGCCATGCTGAACATATTGCCGAAGTTGGAGCTGGTGCCCATGATGATGTATTTCATGATGTTGGCGAAGCACCGCCGCCCTTCCATTACGCCATCGTTCAATACCGCCAGGTCCTTCTCCAGCAGGATGATCTTGGCGGCGTCTTTCGCCACATCCACGCCGTTCATAACGGAAATGCCGACGTCCGCGGTGTGCAGCGACGGAGCATCGTTGATGCCGTCGCCGATGTACCCGACGACGTGCCCGCGCGCCTTCAGACCGAGGATTACCCGGTTCTTTTGTTCCGGAGACACACGGGCGAAGATGGCGCCGTGCTCCGCCTGGTAAGCCAGGGCGGCATCGTCCATGGTGTCCACCTGGTCGCCGGTGACCATGCGGTCGGTAGCGAGGCCGACATCGTGGGCCACCTTCTGCGTCACGTACTGATTGTCGCCGGTCATGATGACCACGGAAACGCCGTCCTTCTTCAGCGCTTCGAGAACCGCAACAATCCCCTCCTTGGGCGGGTCGAGGAATGCCGCAAACCCGGCCAGCGTCATCTCCCGCTCGGCCGCCAGCGCATAACCATCCTGCTTCTCTACCTTCCGGACTGCGACCCCCAGGGTGCGGTACCCGTCGGCACTCAGCTTTTTGAAGGTCTCCGCCGCCTGGGCGCGCCGGCTTTCGTCGAACGGTTGGGAAGCGCCGTCAATGGTGACGGTCCCGCAGATGGCAAAGACGCTCTCCGCCTCGCCCTTGGTAATGAGGAGGTACTCGCCGCCACGGCGCACCACCACGGAAAGGCGCTTGCGGTTGAAGTCGAAAGGGATCTCGTCCACCTTCTCAAACTCCGCAATGGCAGGGTGCTCGTGCTTCAGAATCGCGTCGTCCAGCGGGCTTTTGATGCCGGATTGGAAGTAACTGTTCAGGTAGACGAACCGGAGAACGTCGGCGTTATCCTGACCGTGAATGTCCACGTGCCGGTCCAGCTCGATCTCGCCTTCGGTCAGCGTCCCGGTTTTATCGCTGCAAAGAATCTCGATGCTGCCGAAATCCTCGATCGCCGCAAGCTGCTTGACCAGAACCTTTTTCCTGGCCATCCGGCGCGCGCCCTGCGCCAGCGCGATGGTGATGATCATCGGCATCATCTCCGGCGTCATCCCGACGGCCAGCGCGACTGAGAACAAGAACGATTCCAGCAGTGGACGATGCAAGACGATGTTCACCAGCAGGACGAAGAGCACAGCCAGCATCATCACGCGCGTGATCATCAACCCGAAGTGGCGTATGCCGCGGCCGAATTCGGTCTCCGGCGGCCGCATGGCCAGCCGTTGAGCGATCTCGCCGAAGGCGGTGTCCTTGCCCGTGCGAACGATGACCGCGGTGCCGATTCCCGTCTGCACGGCAGTCCCCAGGAAAATGCTGTTGCTGGCGTCGGCAATGCTGTGTTGCCCCGCCGCAAGATCACCCGCCGCCTTGTCGACGGGCAAAGATTCCCCCGTCAGCGCGGACTCGCGCACGTGCAGGTCTTTGCTGTCCAATAGACGGCTGTCGGCCGGCGCCAGGTCCCCGGCATTGAGCCGGACGATATCCCCAGGAACCAGCTCAGCGACCGGCACCTCCAGTTCGTGTCCGTCGCGCAACACCGCGGCGGTTGTAGCCACCTGCTTCCGAATGTCCTCCACGGCATGTCGAGCCTGAAACTCCACGTAGAAGTTGACGACGACGCTGAGCAGGACTATGGCGATGATGATGGCGCCGCCGACCGGATCGCCCAGCACGATCGAAATGGCGCTGGCCGCCAGAAGAATGAGGACCAGGGGATTGGCAAAAAAGCGCAGAAATCCGATCAGAGGAGCAAAGCGGGACTCCCCTACCAGGCTGTTCGGGCCGTGGAGACGCAGTCGCTGTCTCGCCTCGGCGGAAGTCAGCCCGGCTGGAGTTGCTTCGAGCAGGATCAGGAGGTCCCGCTGGGGCATATCCCAGAAGCGCTCCAACGTCTTGTCCGGTTTGCTCATGCTCAGCCTCCCCCTTGAATTCTACATGCTGTTTGGGCTTGACACCCCCACGCGCGCCGCGAGGTTCCGACCTGCAGCAACTGCCGGTCTCGGTGCAGATTCTGCACCCTGCGCCAGTGGAACTTCCGATCCGGCAGTGCGCCGGTTGACCCGCAGTCCCCATGTAGCTCAACTCGCCTCGCTTTGGACCCGCACTTGCACTTCATGCATCGCGAAGGAGAAAAACGATGCTTTGGACAATCTGTATAATTCTGCTGGTGCTGTGGGCGTTGGGAATGGCCACCTCTTACACCGCCGGCGGGCTGATTCACATCCTGCTGGTCGTGGGTTTGATAGTGCTGGTATTCCGCCTGATTCAGGGACGCAGGGTTTTTGATTAATACAGTTCACGCCATCCGCGGGCGAGTGGGCAGTGGATTGCTACTTCACAAATAGGAGAGTGAAAGAAAATGCCTTTAGCCGGTATACCCTTGGTAAACATCGTCATTGTGCTGGTCGTGGTGGGTTTGGTATTGTGGCTGATCAATAACTTCATCCCCATGGCCTCCAGCATCAAGACGATTCTGAATGTAGTGGTTGTGGTTTTTGTCGCGGTTTGGGTTCTTCAGGCGGTCGGACTGTGGGGCCGCATAACCAGTTACAGATTCACGCAATGAGTCAGTGCGGTTTTGCCCGGCGGCCCAATGGCGCCAAGGAAGGAGCTCGATCCATGCGTTCGATACTCGTCATCGGCATAGTCCTGGCGATTCCCCTAACGGGACTCGCTCAGTCTCAGTCGTACATGCCGCTGGATGTGAACGACAAACTCGACTACCAAATCAAGCAGTCCCTTGGTCCGTTGGCGATCCTCGAGGACGCGGCGTACGCCGGAATCCTTCAGGGAATCGATACCCCGAAGGAATGGGGACAGGGCGGGTCGGCTTACAGTAGGCGCTTAGCGTCGACCGCCGCCAGCTCCGGGATCCACAGTGCTCTCGCTTTTGGTTTGGATTCAACCCTGCACGAGGATCCCCGCTATTTCCGTTCCGGCAGCGGCAGCTTCCTGCGCCGCGCGGGACATGCCTTCCGCGGCACCATTCTCACGCATACGGACCATGGCACCGAGACGCTGTCCTTTTGGCGCTTCGGCAGTGCCTATGGAGCGGCCTATCTTTCGAACCAGTGGTATCCGGCCCGGCTCAACACGGTGGGCCTCGGATTTTCGGAGGGTTCTCTCCGGCTCGGGTTCGATCTGGCCAGCAACCTGGCATCGGAGTTCTGGCCGGATATCAAACGGATGGTATTCCGCCGCAAATGATGGCTCCGCCGGCCCGTTCCGCCAAGGCTTGGTAAGATGGAGAGCGATGCCCCGACTGCCTGCGGTTTCGGGCCGGATCCTCATCGTCGACGATGACGAGCGTCAGCGTAGCGCCTTGGCCGCCATGCTTTCCGGCGGCGACTTTGACATTCAGCTCGCGGCCGACGGGCAGGAAGCTCTGGAACGGCTCACTACCTTCAACGCCGACGTCATCGTTTCGGATTTGGTCATGCCGCGCATGGACGGCTTCGAGCTGCTCCGGCGCCTGAAGGAACAAGGCGACCTCACCCCGGCGATCGTGCTCACCGGCTTCGGCAGCATGGAAAAGGCGCTGTCCGCGGTGCATGACCTCAAGGCATTCTGGTTCCTGGAGAAGCCGGTGGAACCGCGCGCCTTCAAGACCCTTTTGGAGCGTGCGATTCGTTACAAGAGAAGTCTGCAGAAAACCGACGAGCTTAAGCGCGATCTGAGCCTTCGCGGCGTACTCGGCGACCTGGTAGGAACCTCCCCGGCGATGCAGGAGGTTTTCTCGATAATCAGACAGGTGGCGCCCACTTCAGCCCCCGTATTGATCTTTGGAGAGAGTGGCACTGGGAAGGAGTTGGTGGCACGGGAAATCCATAAGTGCAGCCCCCGCTGTGATGGGCCTTTCGTCGCGATCAATGCGGCCGCCTTACCCGAGACTCTGGTTGAGAGCGAGTTGTTCGGCCACGAGAAGGGCGCGTTTACGGGAGCCATGGAGCGTTCGGCCGGCTGCTTTGAGCAGGCTCACGGCGGCACTTTGCTGCTCGACGAGATTGGCGAAATGCCGCCCGCTACGCAGCCAAAGCTGCTGCGCGTTATCGAGGACTTGCGAGTGCGGCGCCTTGGCGGCAAGCACGAAATCGCGGTGGACGCTCGAATCCTTGCCGCGACCAGTCAGGAACTCGGAACGCATTTGCGCGAAGAACTTTACTATCGGTTGAGCGTATTCCAGATCTTAGTTCCGCCGCTGCGCGAACATAAGGAAGATATCCCGTTGATCGCCGATGCCATTTTGCAGAATTTGAACAAGAAATACGGCGCGCGCGTTACGGGGGTCGATGCCGAAGTGCTGGATCTTTTTCATGGGTATGATTGGCCCGGTAATGTTCGGGAGCTGCGCAATGTTCTGGAGCGAGCCACCATCACGGCGGGCGAGGGTTTGATCCGGCTGATGGACCTTCCTTCTCCGGCGCTCGGTGTAACCCCCGGCCCGTACTCCCGGCGATCGCCTGGCCATGAGGGTCCAATCATGCTTCGGCCTGGCCAGCCACTCATGAAACTCGAGGAGGCTTACATCAAACTCACCCTCGAGCACGTGGGTGGTAATCGCAAACGCGCCGCCGAAATGTTGGGGATCAGCCTGCGGACGCTGCAGAACCGGATCGCCACATTGCGCGACGAGGAGAAGATGGCAACTCCTGGTTCGTGAGCCACGGCAAGTCCTCGTGGCTTCCGCTCAAGGCGCTGCCGCGAGTGTTCAGGCAGGCATCGAGCGAATGGTACGACGATAACGCTCCGCGCCTCGGCGCTTCCGTCGCATTCTATACCCTGCTGTCGCTGGCTCCCGTCATTGTGATAGCCGTCGCATTGGCCGCGGTCGTTTATGGGCAGGAGGCTGCCCAAGGCCGGCTGGCGTCGGAGATCCAAGACATGGCCGGGCCTGAAGTGGCACGGACCATTCAGGATTTCATCCGCGGCGTCTACCAACCCCGGACAGGCGTGATTGCGACTGTGCTCGGTCTGGCGGCCTTGGTATTTGGCGCCTCTTCCATCTTTGTGGAGTTGCACGAGGCGCTGAACACCATCTGGCACGTTTCGCCTCCTCCCGACCAAACCAATTCCGCCACTGTCATCCACCTCATCAGGGATCGCTTCTATTCGTTCGCGACAGTGGCCGGCATAGGTTTCCTGCTGCTGGCCTCTCTGGTGTTGACCGCCTGGATCGATGCCATGAAGATCGCTGTGCCGCGGGCTGCCACGTTTATGATTCTATATCTCGTGACCGCGGTGCTGTTTGCGGCCCTCTACAAGATTGTCCCGGACGTCAGACTGGAGTGGAGCGACGTGGCCCTCGGCGCCATGATCACCGCATTCCTGTTTGTGATTGGCAAGCAGTCCATGGCGTTGTACTTCGCCCATGCCACCTTCGGGACGTATAGCGCCGCCGGCTCGCCGATTGTCGTGTTGCTATGGGTATACTGCTCGGCGCAGTTGTTCTTTTGGGGCGCTGAGTTCAGTAAGGTATACCAGAAGACCGTAGGATCCCAAGGCGAGCCGCAGCGTTGAAGGCGCCCGAGCGGACAGGATCTTCGAGCATGGCGTCGCCGATCCGCTTGCAGCTATGTGCTTTGAGACGCTTTGCCGCACGAGTGCGTCACTCGGCTCAGGGCGGATCCGGCTAGAAAGCCGATCGCCACCGCAGCTACCAGAGAGCCTGTCAGATGCCGGCGAGCAAATTTTTTCAAGCTGGTGAATACATCCCCCAGGTCATGATCTTCGATGTAGGATGCCGTGGCATCCAATCGATCCGCTGCGCGGGTAGAGCAGTCGTCGATTGCCGCGGAACCCTGGCGTCCCGTTCTGCGAACGGAGGAGGCAGCCGAATGGAGTGCATCCCCTGTCTCATCTCGCGCCTCATCCAGTTTCTTGCCGGCGGACCGGCCCAATTCCTCGATTGACTCTTTGGCCTCTTTGCCGAGCTCCGACGCCGTTTCCGATAATGTCCTTAAAGTTGTCAAGCTGTTCCTCCCAAAGATATGAGAATGGTCTCCCTGTTCATGCTCCGACCGGAAAATCCGTGCACGTTTGCCTCCATTGCGATCAAGAGGCGGACAAGTACAGCACGGGGTTCGGATGCAGCTCGGGTTGGCCGGACGCGTGCTACGTGCTCATCTCGGAGTGTACAAAGAACTTCCAGCAAATTCCGCACCTCCATGTGCAGTTTTTGCACTCTTCCCGGGCGAGTTCCCACCGTGTCACGCCGTTGGTACAGCCCGGGCGCACATGGCCCGTCTCGTGCTTGAGATCGATTAGCGGTCTTCATATATGCTCGATAGCCCAAGGACGCTGACAGAACCGTCTACTGAAACTGTCACCCCCGCTCCCACCCAGAGCGCTCAACCTGGGAAGCCCAAGCCTTCCCGCCGGCGCTGGCTGTGGCTGTCGCTATGCGTTCTTCTGGCGCTGGGTTTAATCGCGTATCTTCTGTGTTCGAGAATTGCCGCTGCGAACGCCGCTAGCGCGGCGAAGATCGCCGCCAAAGGTCCGCCGCCCATACCAGTGGTGGCCGCGACGTCCCACAAGGGGGACATCGGCGTCTATTATTCGGGCCTTGGCGCCGTTACGCCCCTTGCCACGGTGACGGTTAAGAGCCGGGTCGACGGGCAATTGGTGAGCATTCGCTATCGCGAAGGCGACACGGTTCACAAGGGCGATCTGTTGGTGGAAATCGACGACGGCCCCTATCAGGCGGCATTGACCCAGGCCGAAGGGGAACTGATCCGGGACCAAGCCGCCCTGGAAAACGCGCGCATCGACCTGGTCCGCTATCAACAGTTGGTTCCGCAGAAAGCCATCCCGGAGCAACAACTTGCCACCCAGCAGGCAACCGTGCACCAGGACGAGGGAGTGGTGAAACTCGATGAGGGTCAAATCGAAAGCGCCAAGGTCAATCTGGCCTACTGCAAGATCGCGGCGCCGGCCACTGGACGCATTGGGTTGCGGCTGGTCGACCCCGGAAATATCGTTCAGGCTGCCGACACCAACGGATTGGTGGTCATCACACAGATGGATCCCATTAGCGCCATCTTTACGATTTCCGAAGATCAGCTTCAGGTCGTGCTCAAGAAGATGGCCGCCGGGCAGGCGCTTGAAGTGGATGCCTACGACCGCGGAGGCAAGGCGAAGCTCGCACAAGGGTCGTTGACAACGCTCGATAATCAGATCGATCCGACCACCGGCACGCTCAAGCTGAGAGCGACATTCGAGAACGCGAAAGGCACGCTGTTTCCCAATCAGTTCGTAAACGCGAAATTGCGGGTCCAGGAAAAGCGCGGAGTGACCCTGGTGCCCACCGCTGCGGTACAACGTAACTCTCAAGCGACCTATGTGTACGTGGTGAAGGCGGATTCAACGGTGACCGTGCGTTCGATCGCCATCGGCACTACGGAAGGCGACGACTCCGAAGTTACTTCGGGGCTGGTGCCGGGAGAAGTCGTGGTTATGACCGGCGTCGACAAACTGCAGGAAGGGACCAAGGTCACCGCTCAGATCCCCTCCGCCGCCCCCCCGGTCAGCAAGTCCGTAAGCCCCCCGGTCAGCCCCTCGGCGAACTCGCCCTCGCCCGTCAAGAAGGGCGGCAAGGCCTGAAAGGGAAGTTTAGATGATCCCGTCTCCGAACTTCCCGGTCACAACGCTCCTCGCCCTGCTGCTGGTTTCGGCCGGGTGCGCGGTGGGGCCCAATTACAAACGGCCTTCAGCCGCCGCACCTCCGGCGTTCAAAGAGCAGCCGCCCGTCAACTTCAAGGAAGCGGAAGCGGCCGGATGGAAGCAATCGCAGCCTGGCGACGCCTACTCGAAAGGCCGATGGTGGGAACTGTACAACGATGCGGCTCTGAATGCGCTCGAGGAGCAGGTGAGCGTTTCGAACCAGAATGTGCTGCAAGCTGAGGCGCAGTACCGGCAAGCCAAGGCTGCGGTAAGCGTGGCCCGCGCCGCGTTGCTGCCGGTGGCGGCCACTGCTCCGGCGGCTACGGTCGGGGGACCCGGCGACCGAAAAAGTTTCAATCTGCCGTTCAACGTTGCGTGGGAGCCGGATCTGTGGGGAAACATCCGCCGCGGTGTGACGGCCAGCGCCGCCACCGCGCAGTCTCTGGCGGCCAGCGTGGGAAATGCCCGGTTGCTCTACCAGGCCGAACTCGCGCAAGACTACTTCGGTCTTCACGGCAACGACGGAGAAGCGGAGTTGCTCACTCGCACGGAGGCGTCCTATAAGGAGTACCTCACGCTGACGCAGAACCGGTTCTCCGCCGGAATAGCGTCCGACCTCGACGTGGCCCAGGCAGACACGCAACTCTACGCCGTGCAGTCGCAATTGATGGACCTTGGCGTCGACCGCGCGGCGTTTGAACACGCCATCGCCATCCTGATCGGCAAAGCCCCCGCGGACCTCGCTATTCCGCCCGTCGCATTGGCCACTTCCCCGCCGCCGGTGCCGCTGGGGGTTCCGTCGGAACTGATGGAACGAAGGCCGGACATCGCCGGCGCGGAGCGGCAGGTGGCCGCGGCCAACGAGCAGATTGGGATCGCCATTGCGGCCTTCTATCCCAACCTGAGCCTGACGGGGAGTGCCGGTGTGGAAAGTTCCAGCCTGGCAAAATGGTTCACCTGGCCGAGCCGCTTTTGGTCGGTCGGGCCCCAACTGGCGCAAACGCTTTTCGATGCGGGCCGCCGCCGCGGGGTGGTGGCGGAACAGCGGGCCGCCTATGATGCCACCGTGGCTGCCTATCGGGAGACTGTGCTGACGGCCATGCAGCAGGTGGAAGACAACCTGGCCGCGTTACGAATCCTAGCTGGGGAAGCGGACAAAGTGCAGCAGACAGTTGAAGCAGCCCATCGCGCTCTCGATATATCGTCCGCGCAGTACCTCTCAGGAACGGCGGGTTATCTCACGGTCATCACCTCACAGGCAACGCTGCTCAGCGCCGACGTGACGGCAGTGACTCTGTTGACCCGCCGTCTGACAGCCAGCGTGCTGCTGATCGAAGCATTGGGCGGAGGCTGGAATGCGTCGCAGTTGCCCACTAAGCAGGATGTTATGGCCCAACAACGGCAACCGGAGGTCTCCGATAAGTAGATGAACCCGTCCCGGATCTTCATACTCCGGCCGGTGGCCACCACCATGCTGATGGTGGGCATCCTGCTCGCAGGTGCGGTCGGGTACACGCAGTTGCCCGTTTCGGCGTTGCCGGAGGTGGATTACCCGATCATTCAAATCATCACGTTCTATCCCGGCGCCAGCCCGGACGTGATGGCGTCTTCAGTGACCGCGCCGCTCGAACGTCAGTTCGGACAAGTGCCCGGACTCCAGCAAATGACTTCCACCAGTTCCGACGGGAGCTCGGTGATCACGCTGCAATTCAACCTCAGCCTGAGTATCGATGTGGCCGAACAAGAAGTGCAGCAATCCATCAATGCCTCGGGTACTTACCTCCCAGCCGACCTGCCGGCTCCTCCCATCTACAGCAAGACCAATCCAGCCGACACCCCCATCCTGACGCTCGCCCTGACTTCCACGGATCTTCCGCTGTCGAAGGTCGAGGATCTTGCCGACACCAGGCTGGCGCCTAAGATTTCGCAGTTGCCGGGAGTCGGCCTCGTCAGCATAAGTGGCGGACAGAAACCGGCTGTCCGGATTCAGGCGAATCCCACGGCGATGGCCTCCTACAGTCTCAACCTTGAGGATCTGCGCACCGCCATCGTCGCCGCCAACGTCAATCAGGCCAAGGGAAACTTCGACGGAGCGCAGCAGGCGTACCAAATTGGAGCCAACGACCAGTTGCTCTCCAGCAGCGACTACGCACCGCTCATCATCGCATACAAGAACGGCGCCCCCATCAAATTAACCGACGTTGCTACCATCCTGGACGACACCGAGAATGTCCGGCAGGCCGCCTGGATGAACCAGACTCCCGCGGTGATCTTGAACATTCAACGGCAGCCTGGAGCGAATATCATCTCGGTCGTCGATCGAATCAAACAGCTCTTGCCTCAACTGACGTCGTCGCTGCCCGCATCCATCCGCGTCACCATCCTGACCGACAGGACCACTACCATTCGGGCCTCCGTGACCGACGTGCAATTCACGCTGATGCTTACGGTGGGGCTGGTGGTGATGGTCATGTTCCTCTTCCTGCGCAACATTGCCGCGACCATCATTCCCGGTATCGCCGTTCCGCTGTCGCTCGTCGCCACCTTCGGTGTGATGTATCTGCTCGGCTATAGCTTGAACAACCTGACTTTGATGGCCCTGACCATTTCCACCGGCTTCGTGGTGGACGATGCCATTGTCATGATCGAGAACATCTCCCGCTACATCGAAGCGGGCGATGCACCCCTCGAAGCCGCGCTCAAAGGCTCCGCACAGATTGGCTTTACAATCGTCTCGCTGACTGTCTCGCTGATTGCCGTTCTAATCCCTTTGCTCTTCATGAGCGATATCGTGGGCCGCCTGTTTCGCGAGTTTGCCGTTACGCTGAGCGTGACCATTCTGGCCTCGGCCGTGGTTTCGCTCACCCTGACTCCGATGATGTGCTCCAAACTGTTGAAGCACAAATCCGAGGCGAAACAAGGACGGTTCTACAAGGCCTCAGAGCGCGCATTCAATTCGGTCATCGCCTTCTATGGTAGGACGTTAAAGTGGGTGCTTGGCTGGCAGGTCGCGACCCTGCGGGTCGGGGCCCCGTCTCTCGGTGTGACTATCTGCCTCTTCGTCGTAATTCCCCAAGGATTCTTCCCCATTCAAGATACGGGCGTCATCCAGGGGGTTTCCGAAGCATCCCAGTCGATCTCCTTTCGGGAAATGTCCAGGCAGCAGCAGCAGTTGAGCAAGGTCATTCTGCAAGATCCGGCTGTCGATAATCTGTCCTCTTTCATCGGAGTCGACGGGACCAATACAACCTTGAATAGCGGACGCATTCTCATCGGCTTGAAACCCCTCGCCGCGCGAAAGATCAGCGCCAGCGATGTGATTCGCCGCTTGCAGCCGGAACTGGCGAAGGTGGCGGGCATCACGCTCTACATGCAGCCGGTACAGGATCTCTCGGTCGAAGACCGGGTGAGCCGCACGGAATTCCAGTACACGCTGGAAGATCCCAACGCCGACGAGCTGAATAGCTTCGCGCCGCGGATGCTCGCCGAGCTGCAGAAGCTGCCGCAATTGAGCGACGCGGCCAGCGATCAACAGATCCTTGGTCTGGGGGCGAAACTGGTGTTCGATCGGGCCACCGCCTCGCGCTTGGGGATCAGCACATCGGCCATCGACCAAACGTTATACGACGCTTACGGGCAGCGGGAAGTGTCGACCATGTTCACGCAGTTGAACCAATATCACGTGGTGCTGGAAGTGAAGCCCGGATTCGAGAAGAATCCTTCCAACCTGAGCGATTTGTTTATCCAAGCCGGCGCAGTTGTTTCCGGCGCTCCTTCGATTCAATCCTCCTCGGCGTTTCCGAACGAAGGCCAGATCCCGCTCGGCAGCTTTTCCCGGATGGAGATGACAACCGTTCCCATCACGGTGAACCACCAAGGTCAGTTTCCCGTGGTGACCCTCTCTTTCAATTTGTCTCCCAGCGCATCTTTGGGTGACGCCGTCACGGCCGTAAACAAAGTGCACGACGAGATGGGCATGCCGCCGAGCGTTCAGGCCGCCTATCAGGGAACGGCCCAGGCGTTCCAGGCCTCCCTGGCAAACGAGCCGGTGCTGATTGCCGCCGCGCTGATTACGGTGTATCTAGTCCTGGGCGTCCTCTATGAAAGCTACATTCATCCGTTGACGATCCTCTCGGCGCTGCCTTCCGCGGGCGTCGGCGCCCTGCTCGCTCTGATCCTCTTCCACAACGATTTCAGCGTGATCGCTCTAATCGGCATCGTCCTGCTGATCGGGATCGTGAAGAAGAACGCCATTATGATGATCGATTTCGCCCTGGCGGCCGAGCGCAAGGAGGGCATGAAACCGGAAGACGCCATCTACCAGGCATGCCTTCTGCGCTTCCGTCCCATCATGATGACAACCATGGCGGCTCTGCTCGGCGCGGTGCCGTTGGCCGTGGGTTCCGGCAGCGGCTCGGAATTGCGCCGGCCCTTGGGAATTACGATTATCGGCGGCCTGCTCATCAGCCAACTGTTGACGCTCTACACCACGCCGGTGATCTACATTTGGTTCGACCGCCTGGCACAGCGCATCTCGCCACGGCCCGTGGCCGGCAAAATCCCTGCCGGCGCGGTGCCGGCTCCCGCGGTGTAATTCATGAATATTTCCGAGCCCTTCATCCGGAGGCCCGTCGCCACCACACTGCTGGTGGTCGCGATTACATTGGCCGGCGCCGCGGCGTACCGGCTGCTCCCGGTGTCGCCGCTGCCTCAGGTGGAGTTCCCGACCATCTCGGTGAGCGCCGGCCTGCCTGGGGCCAGTCCTGAGACGATGGCTTCATCCGTGGCGACGCCGCTCGAGCGCCAGTTCGGCCGGATCGCGGGGGTCACTGAGATGACCTCGTCGAGCGCCCTCGGCTCTACCGGTATCACGCTGCAATTCGCTCTGGATCGAGACATCGACGCGGCCGCCCGCGACGTGCAAGCCGCCATCAACGCCGCCCGCGGCAATCTGCCATCCAATCTTCCCAACAATCCTTCGTACCGCAAAGTGAATCCGGCCGATTCTCCCATCTTCATGCTGGCTCTCACCTCGGCCGTCCTCACCAGGGGCCAGATGTACGATGCCGCCTCCACCATCATGGCGCAGAAGCTGGCCCAGGTGGCCGGCGTGGGACAGGTGACCGTGGGAGGAAGCTCGCTTCCGGGGGTTCGCATCGAGTTGAATCCCACGGCTCTGAACAAGTATGGCATCGGCCTGGAGCAGGTTCGGACAGCGTTGAGCGGCGCCAATGCCAATACGCCCAAGGGACATTTTTCGGATGACCTTCGCATGTGGGAAGTGGACGCCAACGATCAGATCTTCCAGGCCAGCGACTATGAACCGTTAGTGGTGGCTTACCGCGGCGGATCGGCCGTGCGAATCTCCGATATCGGCCAGGCGCAGGATTCCGTGGAGGACATTCGTAATTCGGGCTATGCCAACGGCAAGCCATCCGTTCTGGTCATCATCTACCGCCAACCCGGCGCCAACATCATCGATACGGTGGACAATGTCCGGGCCGTGCTTCCGCTGATTCAATCTTCGATTCCGCATTCCATCGATGTGCAGGTGGCCATGGACCAGACGGTCACCATCCGCGCCTCCGTGCACGACACGGAGAAGACCTTGACCATCTCGGTGATGCTAGTGATTCTGGTCGTTTTCGTTTTCCTGAGGAGCGGGCGGACGACCTTCATTCCCAGCGTCGCCGTCCCCGTATCGCTGGTGGGAACCTTCGGAGTGATGTATCTGCTGGGCTACAGCCTCGACAATCTTTCGCTGATGGCGCTGACCATTTCGACCGGTTTTGTGGTGGACGACGCCATTGTCGTGATCGAGAACATCACGCGCTATCTGGAACAGGGCATGCATCCTTTGGAAGCCGCGCTGAAAGGCGCGCAGGAAGTCGGCTCTACCGTCTTTACCATCAGCGTTTCCCTGATTGCGGTGTTCATTCCCCTGCTTCTGATGGGAGGCATCGTGGGCCGCCTGTTTCGCGAATTCGCCGTGACGCTCTCCGTCGCCATCGCGGTTTCCATGGTGGTTTCGCTCACCGCGACTCCCATGATGTGCGCTCATCTCTTAAGAGAAAAACGATCCCATGGCTGGATGTACCGCTCGAGCGAGCGCGCCTTCGAGTGGGTGGTGAATCTGTACGGGAGGACGCTCGCCGTCGCGCTCCGCTTTCGAGCGATTACCCTGCTGGTCTTGCTGGCCACGATCGGCCTGAACGCTTACCTGTTCATCCGCATACCCAAGGGATTCTTCCCGCAGCAGGATACCGGACGGATTCAGGGGTCGATTACCGCCGACCAGGACACCTCGTTTCAAGCCATGGACAAGATTATGCTGCCGATGATTAATATTGTCGCCGCGGACCCGGCCATTGACACCGTCCTTGGATTTACGGGGGGCAGCACTTACAATACGGCGCGTCTGTTCATCTCGCTAAAACCTCTCGAGCAGCGGAACATCTCGGCCGACCTCATCATCGCACGGCTGCGGCCCCAGTTGGCAAAGGTGCCCGGCGCCACCCTGTACCTGCAAGCCTCGCAGGATCTGCGCATCGGCGGCCGGCAGAGTAACGCTCAATATCAGTTCACCATGCAAGGCGACAATCTGGACCAGCTCAATCAGTTCGCCCCCAAGATGGTCCAGGAGTTTAAGACAGTTCCGATTATTTCCGACGTGAGCAGCGACCAGCAAAACCGTGGTTTGCAAGCCATGATTCAGTACGATCGCGGGACCGCCGCGCGTTTCGGCATCACCACGCAACTCATCGACAACACGCTCTACGACGCATTCGGCCAGCGCCCGGTATCCACCATGTATACCTCCCTGAATCAGTACCACGTGGTGATGGAGGCCTCGCCGGAGTTCTGGCAGAATCCACTGTTTCTACAACAAATCTACGTGGATTCGCCGACCGGACAACAGGTTCCTTTGAGCGCTTTCGCCAAATTCGCCTCCACCACCGCTCCGCTGACGGTGACTCACCAGGGTCTCTTTCCGGCGGTGACGATTTCCTTCAATCTGAAGCCGGGCGTCGCGCTGGGCGATGCTGTGAATGCCGCCACGGCGGCGGCCGCAAAAGTCGGGCTTCCGGCGACCATCCAGACTGAATTCGCCGGCACCGCTCAAGCCTACGAGGCCTCGCTCGCCACCGAGCCCATCCTGATTGCCGCGGCGCTGGTGGCCGTTTACCTCATTCTGGCGATGCTGTATGAGAGCTACGTCCATCCCATCACCATCATTTCCAGTCTTCCAGCGGCCAGCGTCGGCGCGCTGCTGGCGCTTCAACTTACCCACACCGACCTCAGTATCATCGCGATCATCGGCATCATTCTGCTGATCGGCATCGTAAAGAAAAACGCCATCATGATGATCGACTTCGCTCTGGCCGCCGCGCGCAACGAAGGCAAGAACTCATACGACTCCATCGTCGAAGCATGCATGTTGCGCTTCCGCCCGATCCTGATGACCACCATGGCCGCGCTCCTGGGAGCCGTGCCGCTGGCGCTGGGAACCGGTACTGGATCGGAGCTTCGACGTCCACTGGGCATCACCATCATCGGGGGCCTGATTATGAGCCAATTACTGACGCTATATACGACACCGGTGGTATATCTATACTTCGACAGCCTGCAACATTGGTGGGATAGGGTAGGCATTCGAAAACGCGGAGCTTTGCCGAATGCAGTGGCGCGGCCAGCGGCAATAGGGTGAGTCGGAACTCTTCAGGCGCCAAGGTGGCCAGGCGCGCGTTTGTCCTACAGGGCCGTTTCCGCAGATTCTTTTCGAATCTCGGCCCCGGGCTAATCACCGGCGCCGCGGATGATGACCCATCCGGCATCGCGACGTATTCGATCACCGGCGCATCGTTCGGTTACACCCCTTTGTGGACCGCCATCTTCTCTTTCCCGTTGATGTCGGCCGTCCAAATCATGTGCGCCCGCCTGGGCATGGTCACCGGACTCGGGCTGGCAGGTGTGATTCGGGTGCGCTATCCACGGTGGATCCTATGGAGCGCCTGTGCGCTGCTGCTCATCGCCAATATCTTTAACATCGCCGCGGACCTGGGTGCCATGGCTGACGTCACCGGGCTTCTGACCGGTGTCAGGTCGCTCTATTGGACTCCGGCGTACGCGCTCCTCCTGGTATGCCTTTTGTTCTGGACCAGTTATCGCCTCATCGCCCGGATCTTCAAGTGGCTCACGCTCGCCTTGTTTGCCTATATCGCCGCTGCATTTCTATCGCATCCGGACTGGCCCGCCGTTTTGTGGGCGACCCTGATTCCACGTGTGCAGTGGTCCGCTGCGTACTGGGCGACGCTGGTCGGCATCCTGGGAACCACCATCTCGCCATACCTCTTCTTTTGGCAGGCCGCCGAGGAAGTAGAGGAGGACATCGCTCTGGGCAAGGCGACCGTCAAGCAGCGTGAGGGCGCGTCCAATCGGGAACTACGGCGTTCGCGGAACGACGTCCTCACCGGCATGTTCTTTTCGAACCTGGTGATGTACTTCATCATTCTCACGTCAGCCGCCACGCTGCACGCGCACGGCAAAACCACCATCTCCACCGCGCGCGACGCCGCCGAGGCGCTACGTCCTTTGGCCGGCGCCGGCGCGTACTGGCTCTTCAGCGTGGGTTTGATCGGAGCCGGCATGCTCGGAGTCCCGGTATTGGCCGGATCTTGCGCTTACGCCATCGCAGAAGCGGCCGACTGGGTTGGCTCGCTCGAGGTACACCCTCCCCTCGCGCACGGCTTCTATTCCGTGATCGCCATTGCCATGGCGCTCGGCCTCGGCTTGGACTACGCGGGTCTGAACGCCGTCAAGATGCTCTTCTGGTCGGCGGTGCTCAACGGAGCACTGGCGCCACCCCTACTTATCCTGGTGGTGCTGCTGACCAGCAGGGCCGACGTGATGGGCGAGCATCGGAACGGGACACTGCTTCGCTGGCTGGGGTGGACGTGTGCCAGTGTCATGCTGATTGCGACTCTCATCATGCTGCTGACATATGCAGCATGACGTTGCCCATACCGACTGGCTTACTCGAGAACCACCCGCTCCCAGGATTTGTCGGGATTGAACCGCGTCATCTGGCGGGCTTGGATGGCCGTCGTGGCTCCCAGATCCTTTTCGTAAACCACTCCCTCGTGATTGATAAGAAGAGTCCGGATTCCGGACACGCCATACTCCGCGGGCCAGGCGACCAGAGCGAAGCCGCCGATCATCTTACCGTTCACCACATAGTCGAAGGCGCCGCCGGCAGCGTCCGGCCCCTGCGATTTCAGCACTCGGAAATAGTATCCGTGGTACGGTTCCGGCTTCTTGCCCGCTGCCGGATTCGCGGCCGCGGCCCCGGCGAAAGCTTGCGAAACCAGACTGTCGGGCACGCCATCCGCATACAGCCCGTCCTGCTTGCCCGGTGTGCTGACGATCTTCTGCGCATATTTCAGGACACGATCTCCGTCGCGCGCCGCTGCGGCGTATTCCAGTTGCGCCTCTGCGTAGCCCCGGCAAACCTCCATGGCGTTCAACTCGTTCCGGCCAATCCGGCGGGCCAGAATCTCGATCCTCCCGCTGGCCGAATCCAGTTGCCATTTTCCGTCCTTGCGAATCACCGGGACCGGGAACGGCCACTCCTGTTCCCCTACCGTAAAGGTCACCCTGTCAGTCGTCAAGGGGTCCCCGTCAATCTGGAGCTTTTCGTGAGCCGAGCGCGCAAACTCGGCGCGAAGATCCTTGTCTTCCACGGGATCGCCGGATTCGACAATGTCCTTGCCCGCAGGTCCGAAAAGCTGGAGCAGGGCCGCCGTGTCATTGTGCTCGGCTGCGTCAATAGTGGCCTGAACGGCCTCCTGCGGCGTCGCAAATGTCCGCTGGCCGTCTTTTGGGGCGGCTGGCAGTAGAGTTGCCCCAACCACCAGGCCGGCGGCCAGGAGCCAGGCGAGCCGCTGCGGGCCGCCTTTCGAGTCAATAGAATTGATTTTCGCCATGATGTTTTTCGCTCCTATCGATGTCCGCCACCGCGGTTACCGCCGCCTCCGCCACCACGCATGGCGCCTCCGCCGCCGCTGCTGCGGGCGGGCCCGAGGCTCGAATATCCATGGTCGCTCTGCATCCGCGCCGCGCCGCCCTCCCGAACGCCGCCAAAAGCGCTGCGGTTCTTCGCCGGTGCGCTCGGCGCAATCTGCCGATTGCCCATACGCTCGCCTCTGGATTGGGAGGTGGCGCCTCGAGATTGCGCCGATCCCGCAGAGGCGCCGCGGGACTGCAGATTTTGGCGCACGTTGCCTCGATAACGGCTGGCCGCGGCAGCGTTTGCATACGGCACACCCCCGCGATGCGAGGCATCGTGGGACCAGGCGCTGGTTCCATTCAGGCTGCCGATACCGCGGGAGTTGAAATTGTACCGGTGAATGAAGCTGTTATTGACCATAATGCTGTGGCTGCCCCAGCCGAAGCCCCAACCCCAGCCGCCCCAGCCGCCCCAGCCTCCGCCAAAATATAATCCCATCGGGATTCCCATTCCAAATCCCCAGTAAGCGCCCCCTACGAACGGAGGGTAAAACCAACTCGCATAGGGATAATAAAGGGGCGGGCCCCAGAAGTAGGCAGGATCGTAATTGGGCACGTACATCATTTGCGGATTAGCGGGCTGGATGGCAATGACGGGTTGCCCGTTGTCGTTGGTGGTGGTCACTGTTTGCTGAGGCGTAGAGGACAGTTTTCCCGCCTGCTGCGCCTTGAGCCGCATTCGCTGCACGGCGTCCATCACGTCGGCCTGCTGACTGAGAAACGCGTTTCCGAGATTTGTGGTCCACGTGATGTCCTGGTTCAACCGTTTGACGAGGTCCGGAAAAACCACCAAGGCCTGTATGCTCGGATCCCAGTTTTGCTGCTCTGCCGCTTGGGTCAGAGCGGCGCCCGTGAACCCCGGGTTTCGCTGGAGCCACTGTAAGGCTTGGACGAGTTCGAGCGGATAGGTGGACGCCACCAGAATCTGGCTTACCAGCGGGTCCGGGTAGAGCGCGACGGGCGCCACCAAATCGTCGAGTTGATCGGGCGTCAGTGCCTGGCTGGGAGGGGGAGGTTCCGGAGGCTGTTGGGCCAGCAGTAGTCCGCCCTCAGGCGCGATCAGCAGCGCGGCACAGAAAACGGCCCGCATGGGGAAAAACGATAAGCAGGAGCGCTTCATGGATTCCGATCCTTTCGGGCGTGCCATCACTTCGGGAGGCCTTCTCCGCGCGCCCGCAGTTCCTGCGCGGCATGAAACCAGTCGTCTTCCGGAGATCCCTCCGGACAGCCTCTGGCTTGCCATAGGCTATAGGCCAGCACTGCGATGTCCTCGTGCCCAAAGATGACGATGCCGTGTTCATTGACAGCGGCCCGGTGTGCCTGCTCAGAATGCTGGTGAGCTGTTTGGGAGTGCTCAAGAGCTTGCCTGGAGCGCTCTTGTCCGGTCTGGTGATCTTGTTTTTCATGGGCTTCCGCAGCGCTACGATGAGCGTGGGCGGCACTATCGTGCAACTCAGCGGCTCGTTGATGATTTTCGTAATGCGATCCGTGGTTATAGCGAGTAGACATTAGAAGGTCCCTATCTTTCCCGACTTAGTGTGGGCTTCCCTGGCCAGCTTGTAAGCGTGATCCGAGTACTCCAGCGCTCGTTCCGCATGCCAGCTTCCGGCTACGGCGTCCCCTTTTTCGTTGTGTTCGGCGGCAGTACGATGGGCATGGGCCGCAAGTTCGTGCAACTCGGCGGCTCTCCGGTGTTCCTCGTGCATGGTCATTCCTCCTGCGGAAGCGTAGTCAATTCACCTCTCATGTGCACGAGGCGGGCCAATCCCCGGCAGCAGCCTCAGAGCGGTTTGAGCCGGTTTGACGGCTGGCCCTTCGGTGCGGAGTTTGCACTCGCCATGGCAGATTCTGCACTTTGCCGGTTCAGCGTCTCGATCCACAAGGGTACAAAACTCCGTGAGCCAGCGGCACGAAAGAGTCTCTTTCGGGAAACAGGTTGGCGCTGAACGTGCGGTGGAAAGGAAGATCATGAGGACCCATTCAACTACCACAATTACCGGAGCCGTCTTGACGACCCTCCTCTTCGCGTTCTCCGCAGTCGCGCGCGACCACAGCGCTCTGAATGGCACGTGGACGCTGGTGCCCGCCAAGAGCGATTTTGCCGGCCAGGCCGTCGTTCAAACCGGCACTGTGACGATCGCCGATCGCGAGGGCATCATCATTGTCTCTCGCAATTTCGTGTATGAAGGCGCCACCGAGACCTACTTCTACAAGGACATCACCGACGCCGAGAACAACGCCACGATTCACACCGGCAAAGACCTTAAGAGCAAGACCAGGTGGGATCGCGACGTTCTGAAGGTGACCACCACGCAATCCGGCGCGGTTACTCTCGAAAGCTATGCGCTTGCCGCGGATGGCACCATGCTGGTTAGCGTCGTACGGCCCGAGCACAAGGCGATCACCCTTGTTTTTCAGCGCCAATAAAGCGACTGCCGAAGGCGGACCTTGTCCAGCCCGCGATCACAAGCAGCGTAACGGCTGCGCCAGTTCAAACCTCTGGCAGTTAAAGGATGATTGGGGCCGGTGGCCAGTTCGGTATGGCTGATCCACAGTTGCTCTTGCCGCTGCCGGTGCTTGCGCGCTCTGGCGCGGCTTCGAAAGTGGCACTGGCACGGAACCAGCGCGACTCTCAGGCTTCACTGCCAACGAGGCGGCGTCGCCCGTGAAGCGTCGTTTCGAATCAAGCCTCGCGGGCCGGCTTCCAGACCCCAATTCGCCCGATAAGCACAGATCGGCCGGCCGGTGTATAATCCTCGAAGGCCGGCAGTCTCAGCCCCAAAGGAGATATCTGATGGATAAGCACTGGACTAATTACTGCACCATGAGCATCGTTCATTTCATGGCCTACCCGGAAACCATCCGGGGAGAAGGCCCTATCCTTGAGACCGTAGCGAAAATTGCGGAAGATCCCTTCTTCGGCGCGATCGAGATGGGATGGATCAAGGACCCTGCCATTCGGAAAGAGGTGAAGAAGATGGTCGACACGTCTCACATCCAAGCCGGCCACGGAGCGCAGTCGGCCTTGTTGCTGCAGAAGCTCGATCTCAACAGCCTGGACGACGCGGAGCGGATGAAAGCCGTGAAGCAGCTTCAGTCGAGCGTGGATGAAGCCGCTGAGATGGGTGCCCGGCGAGTGGCGTTTCTTTCCGGGGTTGATCCCGGGGATGCCGAACGCTCGCGCGCACTGGAAGCGCTGGCGAGCTCTGTCCAGCAGGCGGCGGGCTATGCTCGCGACAAAGGCATCGCACTAACGCTGGAGACATTCGACCGTACGATCGACAAGAGGTGCCTGATCGGCCCAAGCCCGGTGGCGGCTGAGTTCTGCAGGATGATTCGGGAGGATTACCCCGATTTCGGTTTGATGTACGACTTGAGCCACATGCCGCTTCTGTATGAGACACCGGACGCCGCTCTGACCGTGCTGAAAGACCATCTGGTGCATATTCATGTAGGCAACTCGGTGCTGAGGCCCGAAACCCCGGGTTATGGAGATCAGCACCCCAGGTTCGGTTGGCCCGGCAGTGTAAACGATACCCCGCAGGTCACAGAGTTCATCCGGGGTCTGTTTAGAGCGGGGTATCTGAAGGAGAACAGCCCTGCGCGGCCGTGGATCGGATTTGAGGTCAAGCCCCAATCCGCCGAGGAGCCATCCTCGCTGGTAATTGTCAACGCCAAGCGTGTGTGGCAGGAAGCCTGGTCTCGCGCCTGAAGGGCACAGCCGCAACCCGCATCGGGTGCAATACTCGATGTCCACGACTTGCCGGATGGGCCGTCTTCCCCCCGTTTCCGGTCAACGCGCTTGTTCATGACCTGTCATGCGCCGGACAAGCGGATCGGCTTATCGTGCTTTCGATGGGCGGGGCGTCGCGCCCGTCGCCAAGATCCTCTTCGTGAGGAGGTCGACGGCGTTGTCGAAAGAATCGTACTTGGCGAGGGCAATCGGCGTTCTGTTGTTGATGTCCATGGGATCGAGTTCCGCGCCCTTGTCGGCCAGAAACTCGACGGCTTTGCAAATCTCCGGCTGCGTGGAAAGCTGCATCGAGCCAATGAACACCGCGTGCATCACAGTTTCCTTCCTGTCGGTAAGCGCCGTGATGTCCGGGTCCAGCTCATAGGCGTACTTCACGGACTCCACGTGCCCGCCGCTGGCGGCTGCCATCAGCAGGGTGCTGCCGTCGTTCGCATGAGCCTTCGGGTCCGCTCCGGCGTCGACCAGCACGCGCATGATGCCGGGATGGTTGGCGCGCGCGGCTACCATCAGGGGCGTCTGCTCGCCCGATGGCGGCCGGCCAAATATACCGAGCCGGTCGCCGAGCACTTTGTTGTTCTTGGCGTTCACGTCCGCGCCCTTGGAAATCAGCAGCTTCACCATGTCGATATCGCCCAACTGAGCGGCAATATGCAGTGCGGTATTTCCTGCGCGATCTTTTCCCGCGACGTTGGCGCCTTTTTCGATCAGCAGCTTGGCCACCTGGGGCTTCTTCGCCATGATGGCGATCAGCAAAACGTTGGTGTTTCCGGGAACTTCATAGTTAACGCCGGCGCCGGCGGCGATTAGGCTCGATACCGACTTCACGTCGCCCTCCTCGACAGCGAAGATCAGGGGAGCGAATCCGGATTTCGAGACGGCGTTGGGGTTCGCGCCGGCTTTCAGGAGAACGTCGACGGCTTCCGAATTTCCCTCGGCGGCCGCCCACATCAGCGCATTCTGGCCCTTGCGGGTTTCCACCGGATCGACCGTTGCCCCATGCTCGATGAGCACGTGCAGCACCTCGGCATTGCCGGAAACGGCGGCAATCATGAGAGCGGTTTCGTTATACCATCGCGCGACGTTGGGGTCGGCGCCCGCGTGGAGAAGCTTCGCGACGATGGCGGCATTGCCGTTGGCGCAGGCGAGAGTCAGCGGCGTTTCGCCATAATCGTCGGCGACAGTAACTTTCCCGCCGGCCTTGAGAAGCAGATCGACGATTTCCGCATCGTCTTTATAGACCGCCCACGCCAGCGGCGTCGATCCATCCGGTTGCCGTGCGTTTACGTCGGCGTGCGCGATCAAAGAAGCTACCGCAATGCGGTTTTGATCCTTGATGGCATCTAATAGAGAAAATTCGCTTGCCAGAGCCACGGCCGCGCACAAGCACATTAGAATCGGCAGCCAAAAGCACCGGCCCCACATCGGCGTCATAGAGCTAAACTCCGAGTTGGTCGACTTTACCGGTGCTGTCGCCCAGGGTTTCGGCGCGAACGCCCACTTTGTCGAGCATGGTAAGCAGCAGGTTGGTCATGGGCGTTTCCGGTTGGTATTGGATGTGGCGCCCGCCGGTTATATCGACCGACTTGCCACCGGCGAGCACCAGCGGCAGATCGCGATGATCGTGAATGTTGCCGTCGCGAATGCTGCTGCCGTAAAGCAGCATGGTGTGATCCAGGAGCGTGCCATCGCCGTCCGGAGTGGCTTGCATGCGGCCCACCAGATAGGCGAAAGACTTGACGTGATACTGGTCGATCTTCGCCACCTTGTCCATCTTCACCGGATCCAGCATGTGATGCGACAGCGAGTGGTGACCGTCCGGGATACCGATTTCACGGTAACTCCGATTACTGCCTTCGCGCGCCATCATGTAGGTAATTACCCGAGTCATGTCGGTCTGGAAGGCGATCACCATCAGATCGCTCATCAGTTTCGTGTGTTCTTCAAACGTGTCCGGGATGCCCTCCGGACGATCCATGACCGGGATCTTCATCGAGGCGCTCTGTTCTTCAGCCTTCGAAATCCGGCGTTCGATGTCGCGGATGCCCTCCAGGTATTCGTCCAGCTTGCCCTTATCGCGCGCGCCCAGACTGGTCTGGAGGCGCGACACATCGTCACTGACGAAATCGAGGATGGTCCGGTCCTGCTTCATCCCGTTCATGCGGACGGCCGGGTCGGTGCTTTCCCCATCGCCAAACAGCCGCTCGAAAAGAGACCGTGGGCTGACCTCCATGGGGTTGGGCGTGGTCGGACCGCGCCAGGAAATCGTGTTGGTGTAGGCGCAACTGTAACCGGAATCGCAACCCCCGGCCAGGTATGGCTCTTCGATACCGATTTCGAGCGACCCGAACTGGGTGGTCTGGCCAAGGCTCCTGGCTGCGATCTGGTCGGCGGAAATGCCGACGTGGATGTCGGCGCCTTCGGTCTTCTTGGGGTGGACACCGGTTAGCCACGTGGCGCCCGCGCGCGCGTGATCGCCGCCGCCGTCGCCCAGCGCCTCGCCGTTGTGCTGAGCCAGGTTCCGCAGGATGATGAATTGGTCCCGGAACGGCTCCAGTGGCTTCATGGTAGGCATGATTTCGAAGTTGGTCCCGAGCGTTTGCGGGACCCAGTCCTTCTGAATGATCCCGTTGGGGACATAAACGAAGCCGAGGCGGATCGCTGGAGCGACGCGCGGGCCCGCCATGGCCGGAATCATGGAATCAAGCAGCGGCAGAGCCAGAGCTGTTCCGACTCCCCGAAGGAACGTGCGGCGATTCAGTGCCTTCCTGGTGATAATCATGACGGTCGGTTTCTCCTCATCTGGAATTGCGGGCTTTTGATAATGGCATCGATCAGCGCGGGAATGCTGTAGTTTTGTTTGGCGGCGTCCCGGAGGATGGCTCGCTCCGCCGGGCGGTCGGACGGATCCAGGCCCCGTCCGAGCGCGTAAGTCATCAGCTTTTCCGTGAAGGTGGAAAGGAACTCGTCGCGATGCTTGGTCAACAGGAGCTGTTTCAGTCCGGAGGGACCCGTGAAGACAGTTCCGTCCGGCAGTTTGCCGGAAGCGTCGATCGCGGCTCCGTTGTCGGTATCGCGCCATGCGCCCACGCCATCGTAGTTATCGAGAGAGAATCCGATGGGATCCATGCGCGAGTGGCAGGACGCGCAAGCCGGGTCGGCGCGATGCGCTTCCATCGCCTGGCGCATCGAGAGCTTGCCATCTTTTCCGTGCGGGTCGAGTGACGGGACGTTGGGCGGCGGCGGGGGCGGAGGCGTTCCCAGCAGGTTTTCCAGCACCCACTTGCCGCGCTGCACCACCGATGTCCGATTGGGGTACGAAGTTACGGTGAGAAGGCTGCCCTGGCCGAGAATGCCGCCACGGTTCGGGTCCGTGATTTCGACCCGGCGGAACTCTGGCCCGTGCACGCCGGGCACTCCGTAGAATTGGGCGAGGCGCTCGTTCAGAAAGGTGAACTTCGCATCGATCAATTCGGTAACCGGGCGATTCTCGCGCACGATGGCGTTGAAGAACAGCGTCGTTTCCCGTTCGAACGCACGCCGAAGAGTGTTGTCGAATTCGGGAAATTCATCCGGATCCGGTTTCTGCGCCGCCAGATTGCGCACGTAAAAATATTGGCCGGAGAAATTATCGATGAAGGCCCGGGACTTCGAATCGTCCATCATGCGGGCGGTCTGCCGCTCGAGCACCTTGGCGTCGCTGAGCTTGCCTTCCTCAGCCAGTTTCAGCAATTCGTCGTCGGGAATACTGCTCCACAGAAAAAACGACAGGCGCGATGCCAGTTCAAAATCGCTCACGCGATGAACGCCCCCGGGGACACTGCCAGCGGGATCGCGTTCGATGCGGAAGAGAAAATTCGGAGATACCAGGATTCCGCGAAGCGCCATTTCGATACCGTTGTCGAAATTGCCGGTCTGCGGTTCGTGCCGGCCGTTCTCATACAAAGCCAGAAGGGGCTCGAGATCCGCTTCGGTTGACGGACGCCGATAAGCCCGGCGTACCAGCGAGGCTAGAATCTTGCGGGCGCAGGGTTCTTCCTCCACCGAAGCGGCGGGGTTGCAAACGAAGATCTTCCGGCGGCTGGCGGAATCGCTGGGGCCGGTAACGTTGTAGGGGCCGGCGATCGAAAGACTGGTAAAACCGGGGCCA
>Ga0187862_10001299_pt1 | contig 26692 bp, 25 predicted proteins | sample June2016WEW_10_1_FD_133003 | JGI IMG/M metagenome (GOLD analysis project Ga0187862, IMG submission 133003) | Peatland microbial communities from SPRUCE experiment site at the Marcell Experimental Forest, Minnesota, USA - June2016WEW_10_150 | ecosystem: Environmental > Terrestrial > Soil >...
CGTTCAGGTCCGGGCTTAATACTCCAGCCGTTGGTTAATGCTTCAAGTCCGGGCACGGAACCCTCACTGCGCTTCGGGTTCGCGCTGTACACAGTGGAAGCACGCCGGATGCTTCAAGTTCGCGCCCGATTCGTTGTGAGGGCGCTTTGTGAGTGCCCAGATTCGCGCCCGATTTTTTATGAGGGCGCTTTTATGAGTGCCCAGTTCGCGCCCGGAACCCTCACTGCGCTTCGGGTTCGCGCTGTACACAGTGGAAGCACGGTTCATGCTGGACCCTCACTTCGTTCAGGTCCGGGCCACACGTTGCAACCGGTAGCTCGATGCTTCAAGTCCGGGCACGATCTTTTGTGAGTGCCCAGTTCGCGCCCGATTCCTTGTGAGGGCGCTTTGTGAGTGCGCTTTGTGAGGGCGCTTTGTGAGGCCGCATCGCTGCGCGACGCCGCGTTTCAAAAGTCATTTACCCCTGATGGTAATATCAGTCATTTCTCAGGAGAATTCAAGCGAGATCGGACCACGTTGGGTCATTGGTCATCGGCTTCCCTGTTTCGCACTTCCTGCTCCTCGCTTCACCGCTTCCCGCTCAGTCCGAACTTGTCCCGACCTTGGAGGGAGTCCTCAGTCCTCAGTCCTCAGTCCTCCCCGCTCAGTCCTCAGTCCTCAGTCCTTCCCTGCTCCCCGCTCCCCGCTCCCCGCTCACTGCTTCCTTGCTTCCTGCTTCCTGCCGGAGTATCGTATGATTTACGGACGTTTGGCATTCCAAGAGCTTTTTCGGATGGAATCTGACCCGGAAAGAGAGGAAAACTCGGCCTCCGGCTTTGACGGATGCGAAGGATAAGCCGACCATGAATGGAGCTATGACACAATCATCAGCGCCACTGTCGATTGGGCAGGCATCAAGATCGGAAGGACACTATGTCGCGGGCGGTGAATACAATATAGCTTTTGCCTATCTGCGTGCTTTCATAATAGTCCTGGTGGTCGTTCATCATAGCGTCATCGCCTATCTCTTCTCGGTTGCCCCGCCTCCGGCTTTCTCATTGGCAGGACACCTACGTTCTTTGCGGGCGATTTCTCCTATAATTGATGTGGCGCACTCAAGGCTTTTCTTCTTTGTGGTGTTCTTCAACGATAGGTTCTTCATGTCACTGATGTTCTTTCTTTCAGGACTGTTTGTCTGGAAAAGTCTCCAGAGAAAAGGAATACTTGTCTTTTTCCGCGATCGATTAATCAGACTTGGGCTGCCCTTTGTTGTAATGGCAGTTCTTGCGCCATTCACCTACTACACGACCTATCTTTATTATGGCGGCGGTTGGAGTCTATCGGCCTTCTGGCGGCAATGGATATCGCTCAGTCACTGGCCCACGGGTCCTGCATGGTTTATCTGGTTGTTGCTGGCCTTCGACACCGTCGTAATACTTTTATCCGCACTGATACCAGGTAGGAGCAGTCTCCTCGATAAGGTGCCATCCGCCATAGTGAACCGGCCGGCGGCTTTCTTCCTGCTGCTCGTCATAGTATCTGCAGGGTCCTATATCCCGATGGCAAGTATTTATGATCCTAGTTTTGCTTGGTGGTATTGGGGTCCATTCAGTTTCCAAATCAGCCGCGTTTTCCTGTACCTGGTCTATTTCCTGTTTGGAGTCATTCTCGGCGCATATGGCATTCAACGAACATTGCTTGTACCTGATTCCACGCTGGCGCGTCGCTGGTTTATCTGGACGCTTGTGGCTATGGCTGCCTTCCTGGCAAACATCGCTGCAACGCTGGCAGGTGCAAATCGGACATTAATCGGAATTACTTATTTGCTGGTCTGTGCTGCTGCCTCCACTGCTTTCCTTGCGGTATTTTTGAGATTTGCAGTGAGGCGTAACCGGATTCTTGACAGCCTTTATCTTAATAGCTATGGGATATACGTGATCCACTACGCAGTAGTAAGCTGGCTATTATACGCTATATTGAATGCGCCGCTGCCTGGCATTGCCAAGGGCTCTATCGTGTTTGTATGCGCTCTGACGTTCTGCTGGGGAACGATTTCCCTTATCAGACGCATTCCGGGCGTTGCGCGGATTATTTAGTCACTCCGCAGATGACTGATAATCGACAGGTCAGGCAGATGAACAGATGTTTCAAAGGGAGATGACTCCCCCGCTCTTCCCATTCACTATTCGTCGCACAGCGATAGAACCAAACGGAATTGTTTTTGTTTTTACTTTTCACTATTAACCGCCTCATTGCTTCCCGCTCAGTCCTCAGTCCTTAGTCCTCAGTCCTTCCCGCTCCTTGCTTCCTGCTCCTCCATCCGTGTCTATCCGTGTCTATCCGTGTCCATCCGTGTCTCATTTGCGGATAAAGAGCTGCTTGACTGTAGACACATATTGTGTACATTAGGCCGGAGGGCACGCCATGAAGAGAGACAAAAATATGAAGAGCTATACGGCGGCGGAGCTTAAAGCCAAACGCGCGGACAGCCGCACCGATTTGACCAAAGTGGACGCCATGACGGATGAACAACTCGAACGGCGGATTGCCGGGGATGAAGACGAGAGGGACTTGAAGCCCGATTGGACACGGGCCAGGCTGGTTTTGCCCGCCCCAAAGCAATCTGTGCACCTGCGGCTTGAGCAGGACATTATCGACTTCTTCAAATCGCACGGCAAAGGGCATATTGCGCGGATGCAAGCGGTTCTCAAGGCTTACGTGGACGCCCACAGGCCGCATGTCAAATGAAAGGCAACCGGAGGTACTTTGAATTATGACATTATCCATTGATCTTACGCCGGCAGAGATCCGCAGGGAAGGCTGGGAGGCTCTGGTATCCAAGCTGGGAGTAGCCAAAAGCCTCAGGTTCCTGCTCGAGTATGAAAAAGGCCACGGGAATTATACCGAACTGCGTAAAGAGCTGTTCGCAGGGCAAACGGTCGACGCTATACTTGACGACATGGCCAAGGAAGGTCGGGAAAAAGATTAATCCACAGATGTCTGATAATCGACAGGTCAGGGAGATGAGCGCAGATAGTTCAAAGAGAGATGAACAGACTTTGCTTAACTTTGGAGTACTGCTCCCCGCTCTTCCCATTCACTATTCACCATTCACCAATTCACCCGCTCTTAATCCCCAGATGCCGCAGATTAGCATAGATGTTTCGACTAAAGATGAACAGACCTATGCCGTTATAGGCGCCGCGATGGCGGTTCATGGCGAGCTGGGCCACGGTTTTCTGGAGCCTGTTTACAACTATCTGCGCTCATCTGCGGATAAACAGTTTTCCTCTTCCGATTCACCCACTCACCCATTCACCAACTCACCTGCTCTTCCCCCCATTCACCCACTCACCTATTCACCCATTCACCTGCCCTTAACCCACAGGCCGCATGTCAAATGAAAGGCAGCCAAAAACACCTTACATCTTTCCGGCCACTTCGATGGTGAGTTCGAGTCTTAAAAGGCAGAAGTAAGGAGGCAAAACATGTGTTTCCATCGATCAGGATGCTTGTTCAGATAACTGCGCCTCGCCCTCAACTTGAGGCAGTAGATCCTTTAAGACAACTACCGGTTTGCCGGGTGTTTTGAAGAGCCGGCTTGCTCCAAGCACCTCGATCCCCACGAGTTTCTCACCCTGAGTGAAATCCAGTGCGATATCTTCGGTCAAGCGAACAACGCGACACTGGTGTTCTCCCTCCAGTAAGCGGATATAAAGGGCATCGACCTCTTTATCGTAGGTGATTTCCATTGTCTTGAGCCTTCTCAAAAGTAGAATGTGTATACGGTTATGACCACCACTCGTTCATTTTCTTCAACGACAACTGGAGCTACCTGCTGAATGTGATAGTATACTCCGTCCCATTCACGTTTGAACTCCATATTCAATCTAAACATGACTCGTCCCAAGCGTGCCGGCTCCTGCTCACCAGTGCGAATCGCTTCAATAACATTCTCTTCACTTGCACCACGGTCTTTCATCCGCTGGCGAGCGTGGGAAGTGAATACAACTGCCTTTATGAGGTCATTCCTTTGAATCATCTCGGCACTGCCAAAAGCATAGCATCCAACAAGCGTTTCTCTTCGTTGCTTCTAGGATACAATGCCGAAAGCGCATTTGCAAGCCGTAGGAAACAGAGAAAAAATGCCCCCCTCAAAGCAGAGCGCGGGGCAATAGCATCTGGCCTGTGTTAAACGCTCCCAGCTTTTCCCATTCACTCTTCACCCTTTTCTCGCTCCCCGCTTCTTTCTCCTCCCATTCACTATTCACCATTCACTATTCACGGCTTCATTAATCCCCAGATGTCGCAGATGAGCACAGATGTTTCGAAGGGAGATGACTTCTTACTTCACCCTTCACTCTTCTCCGCTCCACGCTTCCCGCTCAGTCCTCAGTCCTTAGTCCTCAGTCCTCAGTCCTCAGTCCTTCCCGCTTCCTGCTCCCCGCTTCTCGCTTCTTTCTCCTCCCATTCACCTACCCCACCCATTCACCTCCGTGAAGCTGTAAACTCTTCATGTTTTTTGGAATTCGTGGTAAGGAAATCTGAATCAGATTTCCATGCTAACCCTCCAACTGAGGATAATTGGGTCTAAAATGGTGCAGCCGAATCGGGGCGATCAGGCTTCGTCATCCTATTCCTCTTGCTGCTAAAACCCTGAGCCGGCCTGCTGTTCAAAGCCAATTCGGAAAAACGGAGCTCACAAATGCGCCCGTCAGAATGGGTGAGCACGCAGATAAAGTCCCTGGCCAACTATCACAGGATAGTTTGGGTCGAGGACCCATATTGCCTGGCTGAAGAAGGCGACATCCTGACGTTTCGCAGCGAAATGGAATCGAAAGACTTCGCAGTGGTTTCGGTGGACAGCCCATTTCGTTTGCGGCTGGAGCTTGAAAAATATAATCCTGAAACAGCCAGGCTGATCGTTATCGACCAGTCTTATACACTTCGAGACCCTCATCTGCTTCCAAAAGATGCGAAGCCCTCCGATTTGAGGCCGCTTCCTGCTCCCGATTGGAAACCCCTCTTGGAAAAGAGAGCACTTTTCAGACCAACGGTCCGGGACTTCCTGGTCTTTGTGACAGGCGACGATCACTGGCCGGCAGAGGTTAACATCTTTCCCTATGAAAAACTTGCCCGGGAAGATGCCAGCTCGTTTGTTCAAGCCTATGATACTTTCCGACGAACAGGCCGTGCTCTTACTACCAGCGATCTCATCCTTGTTGGGGCGAGTACTGTTTTCGAACTGAACCTTTTCGAGATAAACGACCCGCTGGAAGCCGTTCGTCTTGCCTTTCACGCCGGGAACTTGTGGAATTACGCAAAAGAATTCTTCAATAGTAAAGAAATTGACACCATTTCGCGCCATTTGAGGGAGCTCCCCAGCCCGATGGGGGACCTGTTTTCGAGCCAAGCTGAGAATGCCAGGTTAGCAATAGCTGCTCTTCTTGTCCTCGGTCAGCATTTCGATAAGCCAGGAATGCATTTACCTGTTCTCTCCACAGCGCTTGCGCATTTCCAGGACTGTGTTATCGAATTTAACAGGGAGGTCCCTTCGTGGTTTGTCGATGAGGAGATTCCCCGATTTGAGAAATTGCTGAGCACAGGCTTTCGCCAACACTTGCAATCTTTCCTGGAACTCGACAACTCTGAGAAGGCGAAGCAATTCGCCGGCAATGAAAGACTGTCTCCAGAACTCAGGTCGATGGTTTCCTTTGAGATTCTGGTAGATACTCCCGAACCTAGGAGGCTCGATGCTTTCAGTCTTGATAGCCTCGTACCGGAATTCATGGAAACCAAACGAATTTTGATCGGGCTGTGTGATGCAGTGAAGGGTTCTGTGGAAAGGCTTCGGCTGACACCCGTCCCGCAACAAAGCTTAAAAGGTGTCCTACAAATCTTCGTCCAGCAAGAGTTCTATCGCGTAGAACACTTGATTGGACGTCTGGAGAGCCTGATTTACTACATTGAAGGGCCGGGAACACGGCATTGGCCGAAAATCAACGGCTTCGAAAAACGCTGGAAGGATGAGTCAAGCAAGTGTCGGGATTTAATCGTTCGAGGTTCTCGTCTTCGGGACGATCTCGACATCACTTTTGGGAGGCTTCTGGAATCTAAGTACAGTGAACTCATCCAGAAGGAGGTTCTTCCAACTGATCGTTTTTATGAGTCATTCATTGGACCCAGGAGGAGGACGACCGGTGGCCGGCCGTCCAAGGCAGTCATTCTTGTCTTCGATAGCATGCGGTTCGATATATGGCGAGGGCTCGTGAAACCAATGTTTGAAAAACAGTACACAGTCGAGGAGCAGGTTGGTTTCGCCTTATTGCCTTCCGAGACCAGGGTTTCTCGTCGGTCCTTTTTCGCCGGGAAGCCCCCTTCAATGACGCCTAGGTCCGGGCTAGAATCCGACCATTTCGCTGCCCTCATTTCTTCTTTCCATGGAATGAAGATTGTTCTTGAGGAACTCCAGGAATCTCGAAAAAGACCCGGCTTGGCGTTTCTGACGCAATCCCGTGATAGAATTACCACTGCGGGAGTTTTCGATTTCGCCGATCTGCTTTCGCACAAGGTGGATTGGGACCCTAATGTCATTTTGGAGATGTCGAAACCTCTGCTTCGTGAAGTGGAGGCGCTCCTGTCTTCCATGGGTCCGGAGGCCAAAGTATTTGTAACCGCCGACCACGGTCATGTTCTTCCCCACGGCAGAACGCCCGTCTTGCTGGACGATGCGACTGACGTGGGTTACCGGTCTGCTTACGTTTCGAAACGAGTAGAAGGCCACGAGGCGACCAGGGTATTTCAGATCCAGGCAGCCGCATTGCGACATGACGAGCCGGGGTGGTTCGTTTTCCCTCGTCCGGGGTTTGCACTCCAGGATTCCAAATCCACAAAGCCGTTTCGTCCTGGAGGCAGCTACCGTCACGGAGGGCTTAGTCTCTATGAGATCATGGTGCCGTTAGCCTGTCTCACGCATCGCGAAGCACCGACTGTTGTGCGCCTTTCCGCGAGTGTCGGCGAATCTGCTGTTGTCGGCAGGGCGCAGGAGATTACGATCAGCTTGTCTGCCGAAGGTGTCATCTCTTCACCTGTGATGCTGACCTCTGATACCGAAGGAGTGGAGTCTTTGGCACTTTCCGAAGTATCGACCATACCTCGGACAATTCGCATGCGTTTCACTCCGACCGCACCGGGTCGGCAGACCATCCGTATTGAAGCTCATTTGGCGGGCGAGCTTGTGGGCGAAGCAGTTCTAGAAATTACGGTCGCACCCGCTCCCGTCGAAATTGATAAAGGAAAGCTGAAGCTTTCAAAGCTCTTCGGAGAAGACTGAATATGATGTTTTTGGCAAAACCACGGGAAGTCTTCGGACGACTCGTGGTGGAGAAATACAGGACCCGACTTTCCGACCTTAAGGAATTCCCTCGTTATGTGATCGAGTACCTTATTGACCAGTTCTGTCCGGGCGAGGATTTTGATGCCGAAATCGCTCAGGTGCGTCGGAAGCTTTTCCGGAATTATGCCTCTCCAGCCGATGCTCCTCGTATCCTGCATGAGCTAAAGCAGCGCCGGCAGATGGACCTGATCGGCCGTATCGAAGTGCGCTTGGAGACGAGCGAGGACAAGTATTGGGCTTCGTTTGCCGCCTTAAATGAACGATACGTCCATGTCAGTGAGAACCTGATTAACAAGTACCCGAGGCTAATGGGCGGTATGTGGGGGATCGCTGAATTTTCCTACGACGAGGCTCAGGTGTGGAAAAAGAAAGTGGCCCCGTTGGTGCTGACAGACTTCACTCCCTTCCAATATGGAAGCATTGACGTAGAGGAGTTCCTTCACAAAAGGTCCCAATTCACCAGGGATGAATGGGTCGACCTCTTAGTCAACACGGTCGGATTGAATCCGGAAGTGCATACGCTGCGGCAAAAACTTCTTGTAATATTGCGCCTTGTCCCAATGGCTGAACGGATGGTCCATTTGATCGAGCTTGGACCACGCGAAACCGGCAAGAGCTATGGATATAAAAACCTCTCCTACTATTCCTACATGCTATCTGGAGGCCGTGCCACCCCTGCTGCCCTCTTCGTCCACGCCGGCACAGGGAAGCCTGGCCTTGTAGCTCAGTTCGACACATTGGTTTTCGATGAGATCGCTCACACTGAGTTCAAGGACCCTACAGCAACGATTTCAATCTTCAAGGACTATATGGAATATGGCAATTTTAGCCTCGGCCGTTTTCAGGTGAAGGGAGAAGCTTCGATTGTCTTCATTGGAAACATAGATGTGATTGGGAGTTTGCCTCATGAAAAATACGAACATCTTCTGGAGCCCCTGCCTGAAGAACTGGTAGATACCGCTTTTTTCGAGCGAATACATGGTTTCCTACCAGGCTGGGAGATGCCGAAGCTTACAGGAAAGAGTTTTGCCGAGGGGTACGGATTCACACTTGACTATTTTGCAGAGTTACTTCACTTGCTAAGGGGTTCTCTCCTTCCTTTCGATCCCTCAGCCAGGTACAACCTGCAGTACGCAAAGGGCCGGGATGTTGAAGCGATACAAAAGATCGTTCGCGGGCTGATGAAGCTGCTTCACCCTGATGGACGTGCTTCAGACGAGGAACTGGCAGACTATATTGCCATAGCGGTCGAGTGCAGGCAGAGGGTCAAAGACCAGTTGTCAGTCCTCTCCCCCGGCGAATACCCCCAATATACAATGGAATTCGAAATCGGTTCAAGTCGAGTCGCAGTGCCGCCGCCAGAGCGTTCCCGACGAAGGATGCTTCGAATTCCCGCAGAGCCACAGGTCGGCGTAGTAGTAGGGTTGGCGGTCGCAGGGGACACCGCGGGAACCATTCAGCTGATCGAAGTTATTGCACAGAAAGGCTCCGGAGCCCTAAATCGTCTTGGTTCCATGGGAAAGTCAATGAAGGAATCCGTAAAGGCCGCTTACGAGTTTGTATCACACCGTAGAAAATCGATGAAGATCGTGACCGAGCTCAAGAGCGGCTACGATCTGTCCGTGCTTGCTCTCCAAGCGGGCATCCCCAAGGAAGGTCCTTCGGCGGGACTCTCCTTTGCTATAGGCATCGTCTCTGCCCTGACACATCAAAAAATTCGGAATGATGTAGCGGTAACGGGTGAGATCACCCTTCATGGGAATGTATTGGGCGTCGGCGGAGTGGCTCAGAAGATTGCCGCGGCTCGCAATGCTGGAGCACGGGTAGTTATCCTGCCAAAGGAGAATGAAAGAGAGGTGCAGGATTTGCCACCTGACATATACAAGGGAGTGAGGCTCGTCTTTGTTGAGAGAGCCGATGAAGCTTTCCAGGAGGTATTCGTCTGAAAATGGCCAAGTCATCCCGATCCCGCAGGACTTTCTTTACAAAACCTCTCATTAGAGACAGCCTTGCCCATCTTCCCGCAGCGGTAGATTACCCGGATGCCCTGGATTTCAGAAAGTATCTGGAAGCCAGCTTGCATCAAAATAGTTCGAAGGCACGCTGGCGTTATGCCAAGTACATTGCAAATCGATTTTCTGTAAACGGCAGGATGAATCTCGACCTTGCCCGTGCTCTGAGTAAGTTCGGCGATTCTCCGACCGGACGCGAGATTCTCTATTTTGAACTGCTACAATCGGCCCCCGTTCTACATGAGGCCGCGTCACTATGGCTTGCAGCACTACCCCGCACGGAGCAAGGCTCATCTCGGACAGCGCTTGTGTCCTTTCTGAATGAAAGGTTGGGCGGACGAGATGCAGATGAAGTTGCGACTGCTGTGGTGACAGCTTTCAAGCAGTGTGGCAAAATGATCTCTCCTAAGATCGGGTATTATTCACCGGTATGGAAGGAGCCTCCGCTTGAAGTTTTCCTGTACGTACTTGCGAAGCTTTACCCTGAGGCGACAATGGTGAGGGTTGATCTTTTTGCTGGGCTCCCAATCCTGCGCGCCATGCTATGGCCTCGTCCGGATGTGGATTCACTCCTGCGGTCGGCTGAAAGAGAAGGACACGTGAGTAAGATATCGGAACTCGACCAGTATCACCAGTTCACTCTGGCCGGTTCTGGGTCAGACCGAATGGAACGCTTACTTGCACAGGAACAGGCTATGATTCCGGGGGAGGAGGCCATCCGCTGAATTCAAGGCCCAGAGAACTATAATGCATAGTGTGAAGCGCATATCACCTGACAAAATTTTGCAAGAGCTCGGTAGACTTTTCATGGCCGAAGCTCATGATCGACATGTCTACTGCGTTTTTGGTCCTTACAGCCGCCTGCGTCCCTTTCAGAAGCGTGTCAGGGAAGAAATCCTCAGAGGAAGTTTTAATAGCCTAGGCCGGGTGGAATACCTTTCGTTGAACGGTGACATAGTTGAACATCTTAAACGAAGGGGAGAGTACGAGAATGCTTCAAGACTTGCGGATCAACAACGGACCGATCAGTTCCGGTCGATCCTGTCACATGCTTTTCGCGATCTGGTTACGACACGAATCGAAGCAACCGACACTGTTGGTCTCGTATTGGCCGACTTCGAGCTGCTCTATGCATATGATCTCGGTGGACCTGACATTTCCATCGTGCGCCAGGTAGCTATCAACGGGAAGCGGGTATGCCTACTCGTACCCGGAGCCATGCGAGACGGCCGCCTTTGGATATTCGACGAGGACCAGGAGTCCCGGCGGGAATTCCCTGACGCGCTGGTGTTCAGGAATTCAGGATGGGTTTTCGAATTGTCCGAAAGCCAATAGGGCCACAGGATCGAGACCCTTCTAGAATTCCTACGGGTTATGGAGGATCGAAATAGAATGAAGGTTAGAAAAAGTAAAGGCCATACCGTCAGGCAAATGCGAACAGTCGAAGGTAGAAGCCAGAGGGCTGGCCCGCAAAAAGGTGAATACAAGCCGTTTATTCCGGGACCAAATCCCGAGCTCGACGAATTCATCCGGGAGCATTCAATCCCTTATCAATCGGAAAATGATAGCTATGAGGTGCTTGCCTTTGAACTTGACCTAATTGTGGACAAAGTCCAGGCCCCTAAGGCAATTTACAGCATGCACCGGTACTGGTCCCAAAAGCACTGGGCAGCAATCTGCGAGTACATTAGACACTATTTGCCACGAAAGTTCTATCCCAAGGGGACCGGGTTAGTACTTGACTGCTTTTCCGGTTCCGGCATGACCGGTGTGGCCGCCATGATGGAGGGAAGGTCGTGCGTTTTGATCGATGCCTCCCCAGCCGCCGCATTCATCTCGCACTGCTACACTCATCCGGTCGATCCCGCAGAGCTTGAAGAAGCTTATGAACTAATGCTAATCGAGCCTTACCCCGAGGATCTCCGAAGGAAGCTCAAGGAGATCATAGGAGGGGAAATTAATAACCTTGCGGAAGAGCTCGACTGGTTATATGGCACAAGATGTGACCGGTGCGGCGGTAACGCAACCACGGAATACGTTATCTACTCTGAGCGATTTCAATGCCCCAAATGTGGAGAGATAATTAATCTGTTTGATTGCCCGGAGACCAAGGTCTCCTATCCTGCCGGGAGCAAGAGCAGCCCAAAAACCGAGCTCAAAAAGAAGCGGGTTTGCCCATCTTGTCTTGCCAAAAATGGATTTGAACCCCACCGAGATTTTGTAATATCAACACGCAGTAAGAAATTTGGACCGGTGCCGGTTGTTGTAAGCTATCATTGTTTAGATGGATGCAAGCCCGCGCGCAGTCAACGGAACCATCGTGAAAATCCAGGGACTCGGAAACATGAGTACTTTAAGAAATACGATATTGAAAAAATCCAGGCTATCGAAATAGCAAAAATCCCGCACTGGTACCCGAAACGAAGAATGATGGACACGCCGGAATCTCAAGTTCGTTGGGGCGTAAAGTACCGTGCCGGGGTCGCGAGTTTTCAAAACATTCAAGAGCTTTATGATAGTAGAAATCTATGGGCACTTGCGGCGTGGTTAGAACAGTCAAAGAATCAGGTTCTTGAATTGGCTATCACAAAAGCATGTCTTCAGTCTTCAAAGATGAATGGGAATAGGAGTCAGGGTGGCGGGTTGACAGCAGGCAAATACCTAATTCCTCCTGAGTCGAGAATTCTTAATGCATCAAATCGATTGGACTCTGCTGTTAAAAAAGTTATCTCTGGAATGCGCCAGCTTGTCCATTTCAAGAGTCCGGGAAGAGAAGCTATCCTCGTCCACAATGCAGACGCATCTTCTCTTCATCAAGTAGAAGACTCCATCGTTGACTATGTATTTACCGATCCACCATATCTTAATCTCGAAGTGCAATATGGTGAGATGAACTTCGTGTGGGAAGCTTGGCTAGGGCAAGAATCTAAATGGCTTTCTAATGAAATCGTCCTCAATCCGGTTCGAGGCATTTTTTGGGATGATGCCGTTTCTAGACTTCGTACAACGATATGTGAAATCTTCAGAGTTCTTAAACCCGGGCGTTTTGCTTCTATATGCTATCATGATACCTCAGAGATGAACTGGTCCCTGATTCAAAATGCACTTTTAGACGCTGGATTTATAATTGAGAATGTCCTGATTTTAGACCCGAAGCAAAAATAACAAGATCAAGTAACAAAGGAAAAGATTGTTAAATCAGACTTAGTTCTCAACTGCCGTAAACCTCGTATTGGAGAAATAAATGGAAACGGCAATGGCGGAGAATTAGGATACGTATCCCGCAGGGTTCGCGAAATTTTAATACAAACCCTCTCTGTCACAGGCGGCCTGCCCCGTGATAAACTCTGGGATATTGTTCTCAAGCGGTTGCTCTCTCGCGGACAGATGGCGGAGCATCGCTTTGATGATCTGTTAGCCGAAGTGGCGTTCCGCTCGGAATCTGGCCGTTGGTTTCTGAAAGAAGAGTATGAAAGCCTGTCTCAGAGCGACATCAAGAATGAGGCAACAGCAGGTGACGCACTGATCCGATTCGCCCGACTACGGTGTACGGGAGTGCCGGCAAAGGTGGCAGCCCAAATGACGCTCTCAACTCCTAACCTTGCATCCGGGGACGTCAACGAAGGTGAGATCGAGCTTTACATAAAGCGCTCCTTCATTCACGACTCAGAAGCCGATTCGAAGTTCAGACTCGGAGCACGGATGAAGGGGGTTGAATTCTACGATTGCCTCTTCTTTTATCTTACGCACTTCCTCAAGGGGCGGTCGGCGGGAAGGACCCCGCGGCGGAATCTCGCTGATTTCCTTGAAGAATACCTTGTTCGATTTAAAGAGGCCGACAAGTGGCTATATCGTGTCCCGAATGAAGTTGAAGCCTCTGCTCTAAAAAAAGCCCGTCAAACCGGGCTTGGTCGCCGCATTCGGCAGTTCGTTTCATACCTGAAAGGGGAAGGAGACTTTCCCGAGGAGAAAATACCTGATGCTAAAACCCTCGTTGCGTGGCTGAAGCACTGTGCGGCATTCGGTCTTGCAGAAGAAGGGCAAATTCTTTTCGAACAGGGCGGTCTCATGGCCCAACTTCGGCAGCTGTCCGAAGACGATCGGTATGACGCTGAAGACTATTATGCCCAGTGCCGTAGAAGAGCCGGAAAACGACGAGAGGCGGAAGACGAGGACGAGGAAGAAGGCATAGCGAGTGAGTCCCTGGAGGATGACGAAGAATGAGCCAGCTTCGATTTTCAGCATTCAGTGGCCGCAGGCCTCTCTCAGCCTTTCTCTCAGTTCCGGATAAGGTTGAGAGTGTTTATTCTCTTACACAACACGTCTGGGCGGGTTCGAATGAGGAAGAGCGCAGGGAATCCAAGAAAAACAACAAAGTGCGTCTAGAGACTCTCGACGAACTCTTCATCGATCCAGTCCGTGGGTATCTCAATCGCATTTTCGAAAAGATTGCCCTGGGTGAGGGGCAAGGGTTCTGGGTGCAGGCTGAGTTTGGCGTTGGCAAGTCACACCTGCTTGCTGCGACTGCTGTACTCTCAGTGGGCGGTCCTGACGCATGGGATAAGGCGAGAACTGGCGAAGACAAAGAAAAGAAAGCGGGACCCGGAGCACGAATTGATAATTTGTGGCGTGGCAAGATCCAAAGCAAGCGCATCTTTCCGGTTGTCTTCAGTCTTGAGGGCTGCGGCGGAGGCCAAGAACGTAAACTGGAAGACTTTATCCTGGAAGAGGCTCAGAAGACTTTCGCACTGCGGGAGGGGAAGCCCCTTGCAATTTACCCTGAAGAACACCTTGCAAGGCTCTTTCTAAAAGAACACAGGAAAGCTTTCCAGGACGATCTGCGCTCATTCCTTGCCGACAAGCGCCTTATGAGAGGCCTTGCCCGTTTTGAATACGATGAATTGATTGAGGCGCTTGCAAGACCGGAGGCTCAGCGGGATGCGGGTCGTGTGCTGATGGCCTTCTACAGATACAAAGGGCTAAAGCCGGATGTTCCGACTGAGCGCGGAGAAAGGATAAGCCGAGCCACTCGGGACGTTCTCGAATCGGGATATAACGGAATTTTCATTGCGGTAGACGAGATGTCGGAATACCTGAGGAGGTCCCAATTTACTGCCGATGACGAGGACTGCCTGCTTGCATTGTCAAGCTCCCTCGCCAAAGCGCAGGGATTGCCGATATGGACGCTTGTCGCCGCTCAGTCGGCCCATACTAACCCAATGAAGATAATCGGCCCAGACCGGTTGAGGGAAGAGTTGCTGGAACATAAAGCCGAACGGTTTCGGGACATTGTCATCCAGCGGTCCCGTACGATCACAGACATCAAACAGGTTGAAGCCTATTATGCCGGCTACAGAAACCTTCTGCCCTGGGTCAAAGCAGCCGCCAAAGAGGAATTTGAAGCATCCTTTCCCTTTCCGCCAGACGCTCTTTCAGTTTTAAGAAGCATTTCCACAAAGCTTACCGGTACGAGGTCGACAATAAGTTTTCTCCATAAAGCCCTCAAAAATGCCATAAATAACAAGGCCGACGAGCTTGTCCCTCTGTGGAAAGTCTCCGACGATCTGATGTCATACAATGAGACCCCATCTACCTCATCATCGGGAGCCATAAGCATTCGAAGCCGCTTCCGCGGAGAAGTGGCAGCACTCGAAGCAGCCCAGGCGACCCTCAAAAGAATCACGGACGGTCAGATCGCAAGGCCACAGAACCGGTCACGTGCCGAAAGGATTTTGATTACACTGTTTCTCTACAATCTGGCGGGAGTGGCTGGACTTACACGAGAACAAGTACTGGACGCCGTCTGCGACCTTAAGCCTGGCGAAGACGAGCTCGAGGCTCAATTAGGCCATTACGGGACCATCCTGGACGAAATGCGGAAGAAACTCAGCCAGATTCGTTTCCGTCAGGGGCGGTATGAGTTCGTCCCAAAAGAGACAGGACAGTATGACGAGCTTGTTTTTCAGGCAACGGAGCGCCTAAAGGCAGACGCCCAGCTTCTTTGGCAAAAAATAGATCACCTGATGTCTTTTTCAGATCCGGAAGCCGAATCCCCTTTTTCGAAACTTGTTTCCGAAGAGGATGGACGGCGAATACAATTTAAACTGGACAAATGGCACGGTCAGGAGCGAACTGGTCGCGTAACCACAGCTGATTTGAGGCGCGTAAGTGTTGACTCTTTCGAGGTAGAAACGAACGGTGGCGAAGATGACTTTCTCGTAATTATCACCAGAAGGCCAATGACGGATAAAGAGGCCGATCAGTTCCTGAAGAAGGAGAAGCCTGCAGACCCACGAATAGTCGTGTGGGCAGCCGCAGAACCTACAGAGGAGGAGAGATCAGAGCTGGCTGGCGTACTGGCGCACCTGCTGGTTGCAGAAGAGAATAGAGACACTCTCTTCGAAAAAGAAGGCCGCCGAGGATTCAAACGTGATGCTCATCGAGCCTATGGTGCAATGGCGGGACTATATGCCCGTGGTGTTGCAAAGACCAGCCGGACTTCGCTAACAATCTCCTCGTTGGGAGGACCCGAGGGCTCCGTTGCCAAGATGGCGTCAGAAGCTTTGGACACATGTTACAGGTCACGGAATATTGACTTTGGCAATCGGAAATTTGATACCCAGGGGGCTGTGAAGCTCATTAACGGGCTTGTAAAGCGCGGCACTGCGGTAAACGAAGGTGATCAGCTCTGGAGTGCTGTCGAGAATTTTGCAGAGCCGCTCGGTCTCGTTCGCAAAGGAACATTGGATAAACTCGATCCTGGTGGTTCGTCTTTTTATCGGGAAATTCGCGCCAAGGTTGAAAAGCATGGCGGAGCCGGGATCGAAATTCGAACAGTTTACAATTGGTTTACGGGATACGACCCGAATGATGGGAAGGAATCGGCTGGGTTCACTAGAAGAATGGTGGACGTTTACTTGCTGGCCCTGGCGCAGCAGGGAGTCATCAGGATCAGCCGGAGAAAGCACGGCGATTGGATTGACCGATCAACCATTGGAACCATAGATTTTAAACCGGAAGATTTGCGAGGTCTCGTCCGAATCGAGCTGCCGAGGGCGCTCGATAATTGGCAGATTCTCTATCCCTATGTTGAGGTCCAGGTCGGTTTGTCCGACGGGAGTCTCGGGCCGCAGTATGATAAAGCATCCGCTGAAGAGGCACTCCGGTCTCTTCGGGAACAACACTGGCCTGCATACACGGACATTCAGCGCGTAGACAGCGACATCCGGGGCCTATTCACGGCCCTTGAGATGGCAGACCGTAATCCATTTGATGATCTCCTGCTATACTGGGTGGCCGCGGCTGTAGAGCCACGTCCCAAGGTCTTTGATGAAAAAGAGGTATTCGATGCATTTTGTCGCGGTCTTTTCGCCGCGACCGATGTTAAAGAGGCCGGGGAACTTACTTCTGATCATCTCGTCACATTCAGAAGCAACCACCGGCGGCTCAAAGAACTGCAGGAATCCTTCGCAAAAACGAGCCTTTTGCTCCTTCGCGCCGCCAAACTGGCACGAGCGCCTCTACCGGAAGGCCCAGACTTCAAAGCGATCAGAGAAGCACAAAGGGAATTGCTCAAGGAACTCCAAAACGCTGCTGATCTGATTCTGAGCCCCGATTCTGTAAACACCCGCCTTGAACCACGACTGCAAGTTCTGGAAGAACTTTACGTTCCTACTTACCTCGACAAGCTTATCGAACTGGAGGGTCTCCAAAATGAAATGGAAGAATATTCTGAACTAGTTAGACAAAGCGACGAGTTGAAATCCCTCACAGACTTTGCTCAGGATATTTCTGAGGCAAAAGACATTATGAAAGAGTGCCGGGCCAGCTTTAGCAGCCTCCCAGAAAGGCTGAGGCGAAAACCTGAAAGCCGCGATGCCGCTGAAATCGAGGTTAGACGTGAAGGGCGGGTAAAAGATACGATCAGAAACGAGGAATTAACTTTTAGTCGGCTTGTGTCCGAGTGCAACCTTCGCAGAGGATCTATCGAAAAGCTCAAGGATTCTGCAGCGCAGGCACTGAAAAGTTTTGCGGCGTTCCTGCGATCCACCGGTGTAATGACGCGACTCCAGACAATTGACCCGCCGTCAAAAATCCTGAAGCTGATAATAGCGTCCACTTCCGACGAGCAGGCCAGCAACGTATTGCTGAAAGCATCTGACGAAGAGAGAAAGGCATTTGCGAAGCAACTGAATGCGGTCTTGGGGGGGAAGATTGCCAAGACTGTCAGAATAGGTTCTTTCAGGCCAAGCCAGGAAATTGTGTGGGAAGCTGTAGATCTAGATAGAGTGGCCCAGGAATTTCGTGATTACTTGCAGGGCTACTGGGACAAAGATTCTTATCTCAGGCTGGAAAGCTGAAACCGGAAGGCAATGGTACACGACTCAAAATGAAGTAGGGGCATACGGGATAGGTCCGGGACATGTGAAATAAACACACGAAGTAGTCACACTGGCACAAAAATTAACCAAGAGCAAGAGCAGAGAAGGAGGCGGGTAAAGCGCCTTGGTTCTGAGGTAAGGTCGGCGCTCGCGCCAGGCTGAGCACTCAACAAACAGCCAAAAGATTGCAACAAGCGGCGATTTTCGTTCTTAGAAGGCCAAATCTAAACTTGAAGCAGGGAGCATGAAGCAGGGACCGACTCACCCATTCACCTATTCACCCGCTCTTGACTCACCTACTCACCCGCATTTCTTCCAGCATCTCCGGCAGTGGACAGACCCGCACCTTTTCATGCACCCGATAGCTTTCCTTCCCCGGATAAACGATCCATGCACGTTCCAGCTTCAAGTCCGACAGCGCAATGTGCATAGATTTGGTCATCGTCGGTGCATCGGCATGTTTGAACTCTACACCATAGCGTCGTCCTCCGCGAAAGAGCACCAGATCCAGCTCCGCTCCGGCATGCGTGCCCCAGTAAAACGCCTCCGGGGTCCCGGCCGCTTGCAGTACCTGCTCCAGGGCAAATCCCTCCCATGAGGCCCCCAGCTTCGGGTGCCCCAGTAATTCGTCGCGCCGGCGGGCGCCCAGCAGGCTGTGCAGAAGCCCGCTGTCGCGCACATAAACCTTTGGGGCCTTGTATTGCCGCTTACCGATATTCTCGAACCACGGCGGCAACTGCCGCAGCAGGAAAGTTCCGGTGAGCAGATCGAGATAATGCCTCACCGTAGTTTCAGACACGCCGAACGAACGCGCCAACTCGGCCCCGTTCCAGATTTGCCCGTGGTAATGAGCGACCATCATCCAAAATCGCCGCAGCATTTCCGCCGGAATGCGTATGCCCAGCCGGGGAATATCCCTCTCCAGAAATGTGCGGATGAAATTCTGCCGCCAGCGCTCGCTGGCGCTGTCGCTTGCGGCCAAAAATGACCTCGGAAAACCGCCGCGCTGCCACAACACGGGAAGACTCTCCGCGCCCACCTCCTCCAGATCGAATCCGCCCAGATCCACGAAGCTCACACGGCCGGCAAGGGACTCGGAAGCCCCCTTCACCAGCTCCGGCGAGGCACTGCCGAGGATTAGAAACCGCGCTGGCAGCCCGGGACGGTCGGCCAACGGACGCAAGGTGGTAAACAGCCCCGGCAGATGCTGGATTTCATCGACTACGACCAGTCCTTGCAGCTCGCTCAATGCCAGTTCCGGTGAATCCTCCAACAGGGTGCGGCTGATGGCCGTCTCGAGGTCGAAAAAGTGGGCCTTTCTCTTCGCGGCTATCTGCCGCGCCAGGGTGGTCTTGCCGCATTGACGCGGCCCCAAAAGAGCGCACACGGGGCTTTCTTCCAGTGCTGTCTCAACCGCTTTTAAGGCCTGTGGACGTTGGATCATGAATCAAAATGTCCTTGTATATCCGAATATGTAGTTTAGAAATACAATAATAAATTTCGGATTGCAAGGGAGATGTGAGGAGTGAAGGGAAGAAGCAGGAAGCAGGAAGCAGGGCAGGGCGGACAGTGAATTCAGAGCAGGTGAGCAGGTGAATGGGTGGATAGGTGACACTTCAAGGGAGTCCGAACTTGTCCCGACCTTGGAGGGAGTCCTGGTCGGCCGGCCTCTGGCCAAGCCGAAGCACCTAATAAACAGCCAAAAGATTGAAACAAGTGCCGGTTCTCGTTCTTAGAAGGCCAAATTGAAGGGAAGAAGCAGGAAGCATGAAGCATGAAGCATGAAGTGGCGAGCAGGGCAGAGACTGAATTCAGAGCAGGCGAGTAGGTGAATGGGTGAAGGGCAGGCGCGGGAAATAATTTTTCCTTTTGGTCCTATCGCTACGCGAGTTCTTGCTCCCCGCTTCCTGATTCATCACTCATCACTCTTTTCCTACTCTTTCACACTTCACTCTTCAGTTATATACAACACTTTATTGCTTCCCGCTTTTTCTCCGGGTAACTCCGTCCTCAACCATCTCCCCTCAAAAGGGACAGTTATGGCACTACGTATCAAACTGGCTGCATAGTGCAGGCAGGCCTTGATGTCTTGCTTATCAAGCTCTGGATAATGCTCATGAATAATCTTGTCCGCGTCAAGCCCCGTTTCCAGGAGTTCCAGGACCAGGCACACCATAATCTTGGTGCCTTTAATGCACGGCTGACCGTCGCACACATGTGGGTCAACGTAAATTCGCTCCATGAGTCTTTTCATAGGGCGACCTCACCTGTCTATTGCTTGAAATAATCCGCGCTTACCCGCGCAGATCCGTGGTTCACCTGTCCCTTTTTGTTCCCTGCTCCTCGCTCCCCGCTCCCCGCTTCTTGTTTTTTGGTTCTATCGCTACGCGAGTTCCCGGTTCTTCTCGCGGACGCGAGGAGAGGTGAATGCCCTCTGTGCCCTGTGGGTCTCTGTGGTGGATTTTGGAATCCGTGTCTATCCGTGTTTATCCGTGTCTCACCAGTCCCTTTTTGCTCCCTGCTCCGTCACTACTCACCGCTTCTCTGCATCATGAATTCAATATCTGCGATGGGGATTTTCTGCCGGAGTCGGTACGGTCAAAGTCGCCGTCGAAACTCACGATTTCCAGATTAGATAATTGAGCAGCAACGTACTGGTAGGCGTCATCGAAATCGAGCCCGTATTTGGTCATAGCCTGAACAATTTTTCCGGTGTCGCCCGGTTCCAGGTGAATCAGTCCGACAGCACCATGAGTGAACGCGTCCGTCACAAATGTTATAAGCACCTCTGTCTGCTTCAGCCTGCCCAGGACAACGCCTATGGAATGTAGCGTGAAATCAGTCATAAAGAGCTGTTCCGATGATACGTGGTCGAGTAGTTGGCCTACTTCCTCTGATCGGTGTTGGTCGAGGAGGCGCTCAAGCCATATATTCGTGTCTAACAAATACACGGATCAATCTCCTCGCCATTCCAGCGCTTTTTTTTGCAGCTCAAGGGACGTGTATTCTTCGCGGTAATCTCGAAGGGCCCCAGCCCAATCCTGGCGCAACATCCGGCCGTTCTTTCGTGCGCGCCTTTCCAAAAGGAATTCGACGAAATCGCGCACTTCCCCGTGCAGGTCGGGTGGAAGCTCCTTTATGAGCTCTTTGAGTGCTTTCGATGTTTGTTTCATGGCTCCCTCAGCCCCTTCTTGGCATCAAGCTTATCCAGACCATTCTCCGAATTCGGTAAAATCTGGACCATCCAGGGCGCAACACCATAACGGTCTTTCCATTCCGTGATGGGCACGATCACCCTCAACGGCAACAATCCAATCGCATCGTCATTCACAATGACTGCGGGTCTGGTCTTCCTGATTTCTGAGCCGACCGCTGGATCAAGATCGATTAGCCACACTTCGCCCCTATGCATGGAAATCCTCACCGTTGAGAACTGAAAAGGCCGTCAATTCGCCTTCGGCTGCATAGTCGGCAAACAGGGCCTCGGCCGCCGAGGCAAGCTGTCTTTTCCTATCCTCTTTGGTTGATGGAGGTTCTGTCTGTAGTATCTCTCCACGCAGTTCCTCTAACGCGGCTTCAATGACAACCAGCCTTTCCGCTGGTGCAAGCTTTTTCAACTCTTCCAGAATTTCTTGCTTAGACACGATATCACACCTTTCTGCCGATAAACTCCGACTGGCTTTAAAGTCTCGTTCCATCGGGCGGCATTGCCCCATTACTATACAATAAACCAAAAGCTGCAAAAAATCTCCCTTGAAAACCGCAGGGCGGGCGTCGGACGAGGTCTGGCCTAATGCAGCTAACTTAAGAGCGTGTGAATAGGTCAACGTTGAGTTAAGAGCGGGTGAATAGGTGGGGAGGGTGACGGAGCAGGAAGCGGGAAGCAGGGGAGGGCGATGAGTGATGTGTGAGGTCGGGGCCAATCCAGGCCAAGCACCTGATAAACAGCCAAAAGATTGCAGCAAGTGGCGATTTTCGCTCTTAGAAGGCCAAATTGGAGTAGGAAGCAAGGAGCAGGAAGCAGGGCAGGGCGAAGAACCTTCTCGCTTCTTCCCGCGCAAGCGGGAACCGGTGAATGCCCTCTGTGCCCTGTGGGTCTCTGTGGTGGATTTTGGAATCCGTGTCTATCCGTGTCTATCCGTGTCTCAGCCTGCAGCTCTCAGGAAATAATTCCTTTTGGTTCTATCGCTCCACGTGAAACCTTGCTCCCTGGCAATTATTCCTGTCCATCATCAGCTCATCTGCGCTCATCTGCGGACATCTGCGCTCATCTGCGGATAAATAGTTTTGAGCAGTCCTCCCCGCTCCTTGCTCCCCGCTCCCCGCTCCTTGCTTCATCCATTCAACTCCTTCTCCCGAGGGAAAAGCGGCAGATACCTGTATGAAAGCGAAATGATCAGCGCGCAGTAGGCAAGCATCGCAAGGATTGGCGCTGTCTCATAGATAGTCGGAATATATACCTGCCATTTGTCGAAGGGCATCACGGGAGCGGCGATGGCCGGGATAGTCATTACGAAGCGGTTGAGCGACACGCCGATAATGTCCAGGAAAAAAGCGCCGAATAGCAGGTAATTGCTCTTTCTGCCTGCAGGCGAAAGCAGGATGATGGCCGGAAGAACGCCGCAGACGCCGACCTCGGCGATCAGCAGCCAGATTCCGTATGGGCCCCAGTAAAAATCGCCCAGCTTCAAACCGAATCCGGGTGACTGAACAAAACCCCAATATGCAGTATCGGCAATCTTGAGCACTATGTAGATGCCCAAGAGCACGCCTTCGATCTTGCCGATCAGCTCATAGACGCTCCTGTCCACCATCCTCTTTCTCGAGACTTTTTCGATCGTCCGGCAGATAAGAGCCGTGAAAGCCGGTCCGGAAGCTATTGCGGACAGAATGAAAAGGAAAAATGTCCAGGGCCAGATAAAAAGGCCGGTCCTGTATGCATAGGGCCTGGCGAACAGAACGCCGGCGACCCCGCCCAGAGATCCCTGGTGGAAAAAGCTGAGGAATGTGCCCGTGAGGGCGAATATGGCCATTAGGTCATGCATGCTGTGTCCGAATACCCCGAGAGGCTTCATTTCGCCCAGCTTGCGGTTTTCGAGAATTATCGGAACATATTCGATGATCAGCACAATTGCGTAGCAACTGATGCAGAATATAACTTCTGTCAGCATCGAGTGGACGTTTGCATGCCAGTATCCGAACCAGCCGCGAAGAGGCTGCCCTATTTCGAGCACAAGGACCGCCAGCGCCCCCGTGTAGCACACGAATCCCACGACAACCGCAAGGTTTATTATTTTTCCGAGTTCCTTGAGGGCAGGAAAGAAACGCGAGAGTCCGTAGTAGAGGAAGCCGGAAAAAAACGCCCCGGCGCCTAGCGCGATAATGGCCAGGTCGGCGGTGATGTAGGCCCCGAAGCCGAAATAGTCGTTTAGCCCCGTAAGGTTCATGGCCTTCATGAGCACCAGGCCTCCAGCCAGTACGCCCCAGAAGATCACTCCAACCAGAACCAGGGTCCAGAGCCCGAAAATCGGAAGCGGGCAGCGCTTCAATCCTTCTGGAATTAATGCTCTATCCATTCTCTACCCCTCGTAGCCAAGGACGTCGGATTTAGGCTGATTTTGGACAGTGTGCCGAAAGTTTTCTTCGCCGAGCGCTCGGTGGCGCGCGTTCAACGTGCGCTGCCGAATCCCCGGGGGTGCGGGGTATCTTTAAAGTGAAAAAAAGTTCCCCCGCTCTTTTGATCTTTTGCAATTTGCACAATTTTGCGCACACAATCCTGATCTACCGTCCTATGATTTCTCTGCAACGACATTATCGGAAAGTTTCTTTATCCAGTCCTGAGTGCTTATATAGTAAACCTTTGGCTCGGTATGGAGCTTTTGAAGGATCCGAAACGCGTTCGGGTCCTTTGACAGCCTGGCCACCTCCGAATGCGGGTCCCTGAGGTTCCCGAAAGTTATGGCCTTCGCGGGACATGCATCCTCGCAGGCGGCGTTGTATGTCGCCTTGTCGGGATCGGTCCCGTCCTTGTAGGCCTGCGAACGCGCCTTAAGAAGCCTCTGATGGCAGAAAGTGCATTTCTCGACTACTCCGCGCATCCTTGTGCTTACCTCCGGGCTCAGCATGCTTTCCATCGGCTCGGGCCATTTGGGGTCCCACCAGTTGAAAGACCTGGCATGATACGGGCAAGCGACTATGCAGTACCTGCATCCGATGCAGCGTGGATAAATGTGCGTCACGATCCCGTTGTTTTCGTCCCGTGTTGTCGCATTGACCGGGCAGACGAAAGTGCAGGGGGCATGGTGGCCCGCGTCGCAATGCATGCATGGACGAGGCAGATACGTATATCTATAATCAGGGTAATCCCCGCCGTTGTTTAACTGGAATATCGACATCCAGGCTATGGAGCGCAGCTTATTCGAATCGTCGGGCCCGAAAGATATATTGTTTTCGGCCTGGCAGGCAGTGCTGCATGCACTGCAGCCCGTACACTTGTCAAGGTCGATCACCATCCCGAAACGAACACCGCCGCCTTGCTCATGTTCTTTTTCGCTCACGGATTACCCCCTTACACGCGACGCAGTTGAGCGCGGCAAGCCCACGCAGTCCCGATGCCGCTCACTGGATCCAGTTGAACTTCCATCAAACTGTTCGCATTGATACCCTTGTTCTGAACGTAGCTGTCGTAGGCCTTGTGCCCCAGCCCCACGGGCAGGTAGACGACCCCCGGGCGGGCCGTCCCGGATATGTTTACCCGCGCGGTCCCTTCGCCCTGAGTCGTTTGTAGTGAAACGAGCTGGCCATGCCAAAACCCGAGTTTGGCAGCCGTTTGGGGATTCAATTCAATGAATACGTCCGCACCCTTGAGGACTGAATTGGGAATCAGCTTGTTCATGAAGGGCGGGTTCGGTAAGTAGCCGCTGGCAGTAAACGAGGGCTTGTAGGGCACCAGCAGCAGAGGGAACTCGCCCTCGTCTCCCGATAAGTTTGCAGGTGCAAAGTGAGGCAGATAAAGCTTATCGTCGGCAACGGCGCCAATCGATTGGCATGCTAACTCCAGTTTGCCTGAAACGGTCTCGAAACCGGCGATTGCCGCAGGCGCGTCATACCAGCAATAGCCTGCCTTGAGCTTTTTCCAGAGCTGTGCGCCATCGGTGAAATTCGGCTGCACGGATTCACCGGCGGAAAGCTTGATGATTGGCACATCAGGCTTGTCGGCGACCGCTCCTTTTTTGGATTGGGCAAGGCCTTCGACCCGGAATTTGAGGTATTCTTCATAGCTCTTCCACGGCATGGAAGCGCCCACCGAACCCCCGATGCCCTCTGCCAGCGCCAGGAGCACCTCCCCTGTGTGCCTGGTATCCAGAAGCGGCTTCAGTATGGGCGTGCTGACGGCATAGTAGGAAAAAGGCGCCCAGGGAATACCCATGACGTCGTCTAAACGTTCGAAGGCCGTGTGGTCGGGCAGTATAAGGTCGGCCTGGGCCGCTGTCTCGTCCATGTAAGACGAAAACGAAACCAGCGTTGGAATTTTTGCAAGGGCTTCCTGGAAGAGCTTGTTTCCCGGCATGCTGTACAACGGGTTGCACTCGTGGACCAGGAGCATCTCGATCGGGTATTGCGATCCTGTGCGGACGCTTTCGAGAAACTCGTACAGGCCGTATTGCCGCAACGGAGCAGCCCCGGATTTCGCCGGCTCGAATCGAACCCGCCGGGCCCCCTCGTCTGCCGCTTCGTCCTTGTGCACAGGCGGCAGGCCGGCGAGCGCAACGCCTGGAGCGATGCTTACCAGCCCGTTGGGTTTTAGATTGCCCTTCAAAGCGTTGAGGGCCGCAAAGGCCAGTTGGTTATAGATGCCGTTTGCGTTGTCGGGCTGGCCAATTGCCCAGATTGCCAGGGCTTTTGGCTGTGCGGCGAATTCTTTGGCGACTCGGTCTATTTGACTTGCTTCAAGGCCGCACACTTTCGCAACCTCTTCAGGGGAGTAGGCCGCTGAACTCACGAAACTCCTGAATCCCTCATGCTTCTTTCCCGTGCCGTCGGTCCAGTCTTCGAAACCGGAGACGCTGCTTTTCACGAAATCGGCGTCATATTGTCCGTTTCGCACCATCAGGTGAGCTATTCCCATTGCGAGGGCGGCTTCGGTTCCCGGAGCAACGGCAAGGAATTGATCGGCCTTGGACGCGGTCATCGAGCAGCGGGACTCGACCTGAACGAGTTTTACGGATCTTTTCCCTCCCTGGGTCCATTGGCGAAGGGCAGGGAACACCACGCTCGTGGCGCCCGCGCCTTCGAACAGGTTCGACCCGAAGCTCAGGATGTATTCGGCATTTCCGAGTGCGAAAGCAAACGGCGAAGCCTTGCCCGTTGTAAGCTGGGCGGCCAGTTTGAGACCGTCGGCGGCAGACGGCGTCCTGAACAGGTTGGGAGAACCATACGCCGTGAAAAACTGAAGCCACAGGTTGGCCATGCTGCTCGGCCTGTTGGAAATTATACCGGCCACCGCATACGAATCGCCCTCCGCGCGCAACTCGCCAAACTTCTTTCCAAGCTCGGCCAGCGCTTCATCCCATGAGATCGGCCTGAAGCCCGACGCGTCTCCACGGCTCTTTGTCTGCTTCATGGGCTTTGAAATACGGTAAGGGGCATATAGGAACTGCAGCCCTGATGAGCCAAGGGCGCAAATACCGCCCCCGGTTAGCGGATTTGCCGGATTTCCCTCGATCAATATGGCCCTGTGTCCATTTACCAGGCGCGCCTGTATCGCGCAGCCTCCCTCGCACATCGTGCATATGCCTGCAACTTTTGTGACCTCACCGCGTTCGGGGGAAGGACGCCATGACCAGTTCTGGGACCACCTTGCAGAGTCGGCGGCCAATTGCCATGGCAAGGGTGAAAGCAACGAGCCGCCGACTGCTCCGGCA
>Ga0187862_10001304_pt1 | contig 26630 bp, 22 predicted proteins | sample June2016WEW_10_1_FD_133003 | JGI IMG/M metagenome (GOLD analysis project Ga0187862, IMG submission 133003) | Peatland microbial communities from SPRUCE experiment site at the Marcell Experimental Forest, Minnesota, USA - June2016WEW_10_150 | ecosystem: Environmental > Terrestrial > Soil >...
CCCGCCGGCCTGCCGCACCGCCGCGATGTAGCGCCGGATATGCACCATCTGGAGCTGGACATCCGTGGCGGCCACCGGAGGCTCGATCGACACCCCGGCCCGGCCGAACAGCCCGAACGCGCGAGCCAGCTCAATCGTCAGCTCGACCCGGATGGGCGCCATCGGATGGTCGGCCCCGAAGTCGTAGGCCGTCAGGCCCTCGTCCCAGGCCACGTGCAGCGTGCAGGGCATGCGTCATTCCTCCACAGTCATGCTTCCCGGCAGCGGAGGAATTCAGGCCCTGTCGCGCGCTCGGGTTCCCCGCGGCGGCCGGCTGAGCGCCGGGCTGGCTACACGAGGCCGGGGAAGAAGATGCCGATCTCCCGCTGCGCTGACTCTGGGGAGTCGGATCCGTGCACGATGTTCTGCTGGACTTCCAGCGCGTGGTCACCGCGGATGGTGCCCATCGGGGCGCGGATCGGGTCGGTAGAGCCGGCCAGCGCGCGGAACGCCTCGATCGCCCGCGGCCCCTCCGCGACCAGCGCCACCAGCGGGCCGGAGGTGATGAAGTCGACCAGCTGCCCGAAGAACGGCCGGACCGAGTGCTCGGCGTAGTGCGCCTCGGCTCTCTCCCGGTCCAGCGTGCGCAGGTCCATCGCGACGATCTGCAGTCCCTTGCCCTCGATCCGGGACAGCACCTCGCCGATCAGCCCGCGCTGCACGCCGTCGGGCTTGATCAGGATCAGCGTTCGTTCTGTCATGAATGCTCCCTCGCGGTGACACGGCGAGCAGATCACGCAGCGACACGGTCTACTTGCTCCGGCGACAATCGTACCGATACCGGCACGCCCGTGCCCCGGCTCTCAGCCGGCGCTTGTATTGGCCAGGATCCGGTGCGGCCACGCCCTCAGATTGGTACCCGGCGTGAACTGATGGAAGGCGCGGCAGGCCTCGGTGATGGTCTCCTGCACCATGTCCTCGGCGTCGGCCGGGTTGCGGGTCATGCGCAGGGCCGCCGCATGCAGCTGCCCCTCGTAAGGAATCACGTCTCGCTCGAACCGCGCGTCGGCGCAGGTCGGTGGCCTGGTTTAAGCTTGGCCGGTGGCTCTGGCTGCCCCGTCGCGGACCGCGCTGGTCCGCCGAGCGCGCCGGATCAATCGTGAATTGGCCCGGCTCTACCCGGATGCGCATATCGAGCTCAATTTCACCTCTCCGCTGGAACTGCTAATCGCCACGATCCTGTCCGCGCAGACGACCGACCGCAGGGTCAATGCGGTGACGCGGGTCCTGTTCGCCCGGTACCGGACCGCTTGCGACTACGCCGCCGCGGACCGGGCGGAGCTGGAGAAGCTGATCCAGCCGACCGGCTTCTACCATGTCAAGGCGAACAGCCTGATCGCGCTCGGCCAGGGGGTGTGCGACCGCTTCGGCGGCGAGGTTCCCGGCACGCTGGAAGAGCTGGTGACACTGCCGGGAGTTGGCCGCAAGACCGCCAATGTGGTGCTCGGCGGCGCCTTCGGCAAGCCGGGCGTCACGGTGGACACCCACGTCGCCCGGCTGGCCAGGCGGTTCGGCTGGACGGCGAGCAAGGACCCGGGCAGGATCGAGCAAGACATCGCGGCGCTGCTGCCCCGGCAGGAGTGGACCGCGGCCTCGAACCGGCTGATCTGGCATGGCCGCCGGGTCTGTCATGCCCGCAGGCCGGCCTGCGGTGCCTGCGGGATAGCCCGGCTGTGCCCGTCGTTCGGCGAGGGCCCGACCGACGCGGAGACCGCGCGCAAGCTGGTCAAGACCGGACCATTCGGGTAACCGCGACCGGCTGTCAGCCGGCCTGCGGCCAGTGCGCTCCATCGGAGGGACCGCTGGGCCGCGGTGCGCTAGCCGGCGGGACGGTGGCGTCCGGCTGGCCTGAGCGCCGAAGCGAGTCGGCGACGAATCCGCTGGCCTTGAGGTCATCGACGAAGGCGCGGAGGAACTGGATGGTCTCCGGGCTGCGGGTCCTGGTCGTGCCCAGCGCCTGCCGGATTTCCATGAACCGGCCCTCGATCAGGCGGAAGCCGCGGTGGCTGCTGACGAATTCCGTCATCGGCTGCCTGATGCCGGCCGCGACCTCCAGGCCCTGGTCCAGGAACACCTGCACGCCGTCGTCTGCGCGCACCACGCTGGCGTGCTCCAGGGTGCGGGAGAGGAAAAGGTCGTAGGCAGATCCCTGCTTGACGCCGATGCGCACGTGCTTGCGGTCGACGTCAGCCGCGGTGGTGACAGCCGAGTCCGCGGGTACGGCGAACACGCCCTCGATCACGACGTACGGCGCGGTAAACGCGACCTGCGCCTCCCGCGCGGGCTCGATGGCCAGGAAGCAGATGTCAGCCCGCCCCGCCGTCATCGCCTCGAAGGACGTACGCGCCGCATCGGAGCAGACCCACTGCACCGGCAGCCGCAGCCGCGAGCCCAGCTCGCGGGCGATGTCGACCGTCACGCCGGACGGTGCCGTCGGCGGGCCCTGGGCCAGCACCGGATTGCCCAGGTTGATGGCGGCACGCAGGGTGCCTGTCGGCGCGAGATCCCGGACGATGGCGGCAGGCGCGATGCTCATGAGGACACCCTATGGAGGACTGCCGGGGCCCCGGCGCGGGCAGTCGAGCGGCCGCGGCTGCTGGACGCACCGGCGACGCCGGACGCTGGCAAGCCGAAACTCGGGCGCGTCGCCCCGCCTGACCGCCGTGCCGGCTAGGCCTCCTGAAGGTCGGAAAGCTTGACGAACCGCGACAGCTCGCGCACCGAACGGACCTCTGCGACGTAGAACCCGCGGTGGCAGATCCGGAGCCACTCGCCGTCACGGCCGTCGGCGGTGAGGGACAGGCGGATGACATCGATCCGCCAGTCACCGTCAGCGCTCCGCAGCCGCATGGCACAACTGTCCCATGAGTCACAAACGGTACGCTAAGCCTCAGCCGTCGCGAAGGCCCGGTGACCCGCAGGATCGCCCCTCGCACCCGGAATCTCGGTAACGGGGCATCCTCATGTCCGTCAGCGTGGACAGGCCCCGTGCGCCGCAGTGGGCGCACGGGGCCCTAGTCGAACTGGTCGGCACGGGGGAGCCGACCCGCTCAAAGGGGAGGGCCAGCCTTGACCGCGCCCGGGGGAGGCGGCAGGTCGGTGACCCTACCCATGGGTAACAACCCCTCAGCGGCGTGAATGATGCCCGCGCGCCGCCGTGTCTCTGGTCACATTCTGTAGATCCGCAGCCTGCGACCGCCGGCGAGAGCTTCACGACGTGGCCCTGCTAATCCGCAAGCGAAGCCGATCGCTGACGCCGATGCAGGCCAGCTATGGGTGACCAGCGCGTTGCAGGAGGCACGGGTGGCCGTCAGTACGTGGCGAAATGCGGGGCGCCTCTCGCGCGTCGGGCCGGAATCCGGAGTCTCAAACCGCGTCGGAGGTGGCTGGCTTCAGCTGCGCGGGGCTGAGCGCGACGTCTGAGGTGTCTGGATCCGCGTGCCAGGGCCACCACGCCGCAGTGTCCGGATCGCCTGGCGGGCTCGCGGCACGGACCGTGCGCAGGTGCCTCAGCATTGATAGCCACAGCCCGAATCCGAGCAGGAACAGCACCCAGGGCATCGCCGCCACAGCGGCAGCAGTGGGCTGCTGAGGCAGGCTAATACCCGCCGCGTGCACGGCCCCTACTACGGCGACCACAGCGAGGAAGAACATGACCGAAAGCCACGCATAGCCCTGTATCCACCACTCGGCGCCGCGCAGTGCCAGCGCGGCCACGCACGCGACCATCAGCATGGCATAGACGATCAGCGGATATAGTCCCGCCAGCGCAGGGGAAACCCCGGCGGCCACCGCGATCTCGCGGATCCCCGCATAGGACAAAAGGAAGGCAGCCACGGCAAGCAGCGCTACTCCGGTGATCACAATCACAACCGCGGTCACCTGGAACCCGTTGCCGCAATCCGCCGCCCGGAACCTGGGCGCGCCAGAGAAGTTAGTCATAGGGCTTGAACGTACCCCGTCCGCCTATAGCTGGAAAGGAGCGAAACGCCCCAGCCCAGCGTCATAACCGGACCCCGCGCCGCCTGCCCGCGCTTTGGCCGTATGAACAATCTGTGCCAGTGGCCATGCGGTGTGGCGCTGACAGCACGGTCCGGCACGGGCGTCGGCTGCCCGCACCCGGCGCACGCGTCTGCCTGAGGCTCGGCGTCATGACGAGAATCACCGTTCGGGCCGGCAGTCCGTAATGTGCTAATCGAAATATTTTGCGTGCAGATCATGACGTCACGGCCTGGATCGCGCACACCTGTCATGGCTCGGACCGCAAGAAGCGGGCGCGCCAGGAACAACGCCTGAGATCCGCGGATCGGCCCGGCATTGTCGTATTTTCCGGGCGCGCCGCAGCCCGAATTTCCGCGCAGCCGCTGCTAGCGTGACACAAGCACCTAAAGGGAACAGAGCGCGTTACCTGACGGCAAGGCCCACCTGATGGATGAACTCGGCATCTCGTGACATGCATGCAGCGGCTTCAATGGTGACTCTTGGGCTCGCGTTCGTGTTCGGAATGGCTTGACCTACCTCAAGCCACACATCGGAGGCCATGGATGCTTCGAGCAGGTGACAGGCGCGGCAGTGGCCTGAGCGTCGCCCAGCCGGGGCCGGGCGCATTGCGGATCAGCCGGCGCAGCGTACTGGCCGGCGGCGCCGGCACCGCGGCGTTGATCGCATCGCCGGACCTGTTCTCTGCGCTACGGGAGCCCGCTGCCGCCTCGGCGGGCTCCATCCGGAGCGCGTTCTTTCTCTATGGCGTTACCGGCGCCGCCGATCCGGCCGGGGCGACGGTCCGGGCTGCCCGGCCTCCGGCGCTGCGCCACCCGGCCCGCGTCTCGTTGCGGCCGGTCGCGACCCGGCTGGCCGGACTTCCGGCGCAGTCCGCGGATCGGTCGGCTCTGGCCCTGATCACGACGGAAGAGCGTTCCGACGGGGCGGCGGTGACCTTAACTCTGGTGGACATGCTGTCCGGGACCGCGGAGTCGGGCGGCACTCTCGAGCTGCCTGACCTGCCGCCCGCGACATCTCTGCTGGTTACCCCGGTCTTCTCCGCGGATTTCGCGACGGTCGCGCTCGTATTGTCGATCACGGTGCCGACGAGCATGCGCAACGTGAGCAAGATAAATCCGCACACCGGGCGGGCCATGACTGTTCCGACGGCTACGTGGACCTCGCATCACGCCCTGGCATATTTCGACCGCGGCACCGCATCATTCACAGGGCCATACCACCTATCCGACGCCCCGTCCCTCGCTCTGGTCAGCGCGGCTGCCGATGCCCGTCACCTGTATCTGTGGACGGTAAAAGAGGCGGCAGCCGTTCGCTCCCGGAACGGGCATCCGTGGCAGGACCCCGTTCCGCGGTTCTCTTCTTATCCGCTGGGGTCAGGGACCGCCCGGTTCTGCGTGCCCGCTCCCGGGCCGTGGCCCACCGGCGGGGAGCCAGTCGCGATGCTGGCGACCGGCCACATTGCGCGCCTGGTCAACGGCCGCCAAGTCCTGCTCTACTCACCCCGCTCCGGTGAAGGCCGGCAGATCAGGCTCGCCGCACTCGACGTCCCGTCGACAAAGCCTGGCGCTGTCACCCTGGCACCACGACCGGACGGAACGGTCTTCATCAACAACCCGGCCATCGGGCGGGCGGTCATCGCTGACCCGGCGGGGTCGTTCCGCGAGACGGCGGTAATCAGCTATCCGAGGCCGGCCGGTCCGTTCGGCGGGCCGTGCGGCAAGGCGGCGCTCTCGCAGGACGGCCGCATGGTCTACGTCCTGGGCCCGGCGGGGGCGGGCGGTCTCAGCGCCTATGACATCCGCACCGGAGTGCTCGCCGCGTCCTACAGTCACGGGGAGCACTACACCGGCGTGTACCAGCTGGCCAGCAGCGTGCTCCTGGCCGTCAGCCCGACCAGGCCCCAGCTTGTGTTCTTCACCCCATCCCTCATGCCGATAGGGACGGCCGACACTGATGTGCGCGTGGCGGCGGTGTTCTGATGGCCCCTCATGCCGCATCCCATCAAGATCGGAGCCAGATGTCGGGAGTAGAGCCGGGCATGGGCGGCTATGACACGGCGAGCAGAGTCCAGGAGGTCTGGCCAGCGGCTAGTAAGTACGGTCATCCTCAATACTGGGTGCGGTACTTCGCGCCGTCGCCTGGGGATTATCTTCTCGAGGATGCTGCGGTGTCTGAGTGCCAGGCAATATGGGACAGCGGCGGTCACTACCTGAGCCCCATCAGCGCGCCTGCGCAGTACAATCTGAGCAGCACCCATTCCGCCACAGGTCTCGCCGACGCGCAGGCCTTTGTGTCGGCGATGATTACCGCGTATCACAAAGTGCGTCCTCTTCTGCTGCCGGACAACGGTATTCTCTGCTGCTGGCTTGACCAGGAATATTCCACCTCCCTGAGCCTTCACTACTGGAACGGCTGGGCGGGGTACATAAATGGATACGATTTCGGGGGGCACGGACAGGTGCTGCATGCCGGCCTGTACTGCAGCCCGGACTCGCCGTATCCCAACTGCTCGACCATAGGCAGCGCCTCGGCCCATTACTGTTTCGGCATCTGGACACCCGAGGACCAGGCGTGCGGCCACACTCTCAGGAACCCGCCGCCCTACGCCCCGATGACCTGCGGCTCACTAGCATCCACGCGCGTCATACTCTGGCAATTCCATGAGGACATTGAATACCCAGGATGTCATCTCACGGTTAATGTGGATTGTAACTGGAGCAATCTCAACTTTGCCAGGCACTGCTTCAACGTCAGCTCCTATTCATAGGGACCACGGCAGAAGTGGCTGAAATGGTTCCCGGCGCTGCCGAGGTGCTGTCCGGGATGGTCGTCAGCGCAGCGGCACTGCTAGTAGCGGCCGGGGCGGCCAAGATGCACGGTGCCGTGCGCGGCACCGATGGTGACAGCGCCATCCGGCGCGCGCTCGGGATCTGGCCGGGCCACTGGCGGCTCGTCGAAGCGGCCGCGGGCGCGGCGGAATGCGCGACGGGCGCGGCAGTATGCGCTGGAATCTTCCCCGTGCTGGCAGGCGCGACGATGGCCGGGCTGGGCGCCGTGTTCACCGCGCTGCTGCTGAACGCCCGCCGTGCCGCAGTGCCCGGCGGCTGCGGGTGCCTCCGATGGCGTCACGGAGAGGCCGGGGCGGTGACGTGGCTGGTTATTGCCCGGGCAGGGTGGATCCTCGCCGCCGGCCTAGCCAGCGTCGCCCTCCCGCGGCCGGGGCTACCGTTCTTCGCGCGGCCATGGTTCTACGCCGGAGTCGCCGCAGGCTCAATCATGCTGGCGTTGCTGAGCGCGGCTCCGGCCTCTTACCGGGGGTTGTGCGGCTGGCAGAGGTGGCTTCCAGTCCGCGGTACGCTCGCCAGCCTCACGCGGCACCCAGTTTTCGCGGCCATGGCCGGGCCGGCCGGACTATTTGGCCAGGAGTTCGGCTACCGCCGCGCCGGGTGCGCCGAGGAGTTCTGGTTCCGCGCGTCACCTGAATCGCAGTGCCGGCCTGGCGCGGTCGTCTTCCGGGTCATGCGGCTCCCTGGCGGAGCGCTGGCGGTACATGCGTCAGTGCGGGACGCCATGCCGCCAGCAGCACGGCGGCGCGCCTGGCCTGGCCCCCTGCTCCCCACCGCAGTTGCAGCCAGCGGCCTTGAGGCGGACAGCTGCCGACAAACGCTGCCGACAAACCGCTATCAGGCAAAGGGATGATCATCGTGCGCGCTCATTGCTCCCGGTGGGCTGCTGGCCTTGTCGCCGCCGTTGCTGCCGGGGTCACCGGTTGTGGCTCAGTCGCAGATAACGGGGGGAGCGGCGCAGGTACGGCGGCGCCAAGCGCGACAGCCGCGATACCCACGACGAGCGCCCCGGCCACAGCGTCGCCCACGGCCACGGCGTCGCCCGCCACTGCCGATGCCCTCTGCCAGAACGCGCAGCTCAAGATCACGATGATCCGGGGCGGTGTCGCGGCCGGGAACGTCAGTGGTCTCATCGGCTTCACCAACAAGGGAATCTCACCCTGCAAGCTAACTGGCTGGCCGACACTCGTCGCGGTCAGTGCAGCGGGGACAACCACGACGGCTGTCCGCACGCTCACAACCACGTTCGGGCCCTACATCACGGCGCCCCCGACGGTAACGGTCCCCCCTGGGGCGCAGGCGGAAGCGGTTCTCGCTGGCAGTGATGTCCCCGTGACGGGCGCTGCCTGCCCTCCGTCCTACCGGCGCCTGCGTGTCACGCCGCCAGGCGGCACTAACGCCGCTGTAATCTCGGCGTGGCTTCCTGGCCTTTACGCCTACCTGCCCGCCTGCTCGATGATCCGGGTCTCGCCTGTTGTGCCCAGCTCGGCTCTCCCGTGAGCAGCTTCGCCGCGGTCACGTCGCAGGCGACGCCGAGACCCGATCTTCCCAGCAAGGTCGGTCCTTGTCGGTCCTTCCTGTCGGCCGCCATCGTCGCCCGCCATCGTCGCCCGCCAGCACGGTTCAAGATCACTGACTTCGGACGCGCCCGGCCGCCCGTCCAAGGCGCTGACGCTCGCCCAGGCCGAGGCCGTCCTCACCGCCGCCGAGGGCACCCGGATGCACGCCTACATCGTGGTGTCCCTGCTGACCGGTGCTCGCCCGCCCCGAGGAACTGCGCGCCCTGACTTGGGATCATGTCCACCTTGACGGCCAGCCCGCCGTTTGATCCTCCGATCCCGCCCCATCTGGAGATGTGGCGGTCGTTCCGGATCGGGGGAGACACCAAGACCCGCAAGTCCCGGCCCGTGCTGCAAGGTGGCGCAGTCGCCACGGACAGCATCTTCGGCACCCGAAACGCCGAACATAGTCACGCAGAGAGTCACTCAGCTGACACAGCCGGAGCTACCTGGCTCCGCGCAGTCGCTCTGACCTGCGACAACTTGGTGGGCGGTACTGGGATTGAACCAGTGACCTCTTCCGTGTCAGGGAAGCGCTCTCCCGCTGAGCTAACCGCCCGCGAGGCGGAAGCGGGAATCGAACCCGCGTACAGGGCTTTGCAGGCCCTTGCCTAAGCCACTCGGCCATTCCGCCATAGGCCGACCGTCGGAGCCGAGCCTGATACGTACTGAAGAAGCCGTACTCCGTCTCGGGAAGACGGCGTTCGGCTCTTCCGAGCGGACGACGGGATTCGAACCCGCGACCCTCACCTTGGCAAGGTGATGCTCTACCAGCTGAGCCACGTCCGCATGCTGCCCGCCGGAGCGAGCGCCGACCTGGACCGGCGTGCGTTCAGAACTGTAGCCGATCCTGCCCGGCCAGCAAACTCGTCTGGCCACCTGCGGCCTCGGCTGGCCCGCTCCAGGACCCCAGACTGCCGCATTTTCTCATGATCTCGAAGAGTTAGGGGGCGCTAAGCCCCCTAACTCTTCGAGATCATGGCCGAGCATCTCGGCGGCGCCCGCCGGCGACAGCCGCCGGCGACAGCCGCCGCGAGCCGCCGCAGGCTGCGCAGCCCGCTAAGGCCCGATCCGCCCGGCATGCCACCACTTGACCAGGGGCAGCGCCGGGCCGGTCGCTCCGGGGTGGCAGGCTGCTCCCATGCGAACTGTGACCGTCAATGGCGACGCCCTCAGCATCACCGATGTCGTTGATATCGCGCTCGGCCAGGCGCGCGCCGAGCTCGGGCCCGAGGTGGCCGCCCGGATGGAGTTCAGCCGAGGCGTGGTGGCGGCCGCGATCGCCGGTAACGCCCCGGTCTACGGCGTGAATACCGGATTCGGCGCCCTCGCGGACACCAGCGTGGGCGAGGAGGACCTGACCCGGCTGCAGCGGGCCATCATCCTGTCGCACGCCGCGGCCAGCGGTGAGCCCCTCGACGACCGGGCCGTCCGCGCCATACTCCTGCTGCGGGCCAGAACGCTGGCGGCCGGCTACTCGGGCGTCCGGGCCGACCTGCCCGCCCGGCTGCTCGAGCTGCTGGACCGCGGCCTGCTTCCGGTCATCCCCGGCAAGGGCTCGGTCGGCGCCTCCGGCGACCTGGCTCAGCTCGCGCACCTGGCGCAGCCGCTCATCGGGGCTGGCCGGCTCCGCGGCCCCGGCGACCCGGCGGCCGGCAGGCCAGCCGCCGACGTGCTGGCCGAGCACGGCCTGGAGCCGCTCACGCTGGCCCCGAAGGAAGGCCTGTCGCTGGTCAACGGCACCGAGCCGATGCAGGCGCTGCTGGCCTTCTCGGTCCATGACGCGGAACTGCTGGTCCAGGCCGCCGACGTGGCCTGCGCGATGTCGATCGAGGCGCTGATGGGCACCAGCCGCCCCTACGACGAGCGGGTCCAGGTGATCAGGCCGCACCCTGGCCAGCTGGACAGCGCGGCCAACCTGCGCGCCCTGCTGGCCGGCTCGCCGCTGATGGCCAGTCACCGGCACAGCAGGCACGCGGTCCAGGATGCCTACTGCCTGCGCTGCGCCCCGCAGGTGCACGGCGCGGTGCGGGACGTGCTCGCGCACGCCCGGCGGGTGCTGGAGACCGAGCTGGGCGCCATCGTGGACAACCCGGTCATCGTCCCGGACGGCGAGGTGATGACCACCGGTAACTTCCACGGCGAGCCGCTGGCGTTCGCCGCTGACATGCTCGGGATGGCGATCTCGGAACTGGCCAGCATCAGCGAGCGGCGGGTGGACCGGATGCTGGACCCGGCGTTTTCCCGCGGGCTGCCGCCGTTCCTGGCTCCGGAGGCCGGCACCAACTCCGGCTTCATGCTGGCCCAGTACACCGCTGCCTCGCTGGTCAGCGAGAACAAGGTGCTCGCGCACCCGGCCAGCGTGGACACCATCCCGACATCGGGCAAGCAGGAAGATCACGTCTCGATGGGCTGGACGGCCGTGCGCAAGCTGCGGGACATCGTGGCGAATGTCCGGACCTGCCTGGCCGTGGAGATCCTCTGCGCCGCCCAGGGGGTCGGCATGCGGGCGCCGGTCGCCGCGCCGTCCGCGCCGGTCGCGGCGGTGCACGCGCTGCTCCGCCAGCACGTACCGGCGATGGACGCGGACCGGGAGGTGGCCGGGCAGATCGCGGCCGTGGACACGCTGCTCCCGGATCTCTGCGAAACGGCTAGCGCTCACTGCGCCGGGCTGCGCTAGCGTGACGTCCCGTGGTGGTGTGGATGAACGGGGTCGTGCTCCCCGACGATGAGGCCAGGATCTCCGTCTTTGACCACGGTCTTGTGGTGGGCGACGGGGTCTTCGAGACGATCAAGGTGACCGGCGGCGCGCCGTTCGCGCTGACCCGGCACCTGCAGCGGCTCAGCCGCTCGGCGGCCGGGCTCGGCCTGCCGGAACCTGACCTGGACTCGATCAGGTCCGGCGCGCTGGCCGTGATCGATGCCTCGCCGCGGGTTCCGCTGGCCCGGCTGCGGGTCACCGTGACCGGGGGCGTATCGCCGCTGGGCTCCCAGCGGGGCGACTCCCCGGTCACCGCGATCGTGGCCATGGCCGCGCAGGACCCGCAGGCTGCCTCGGCCGGGGTCGTCACGGTGCCGTGGCCGCGCAATGAGCGGGGAGCGCTGGCCGGCCTGAAGACGACTTCCTACGGCGAGAACGTGCGGGCGCTGGCCTACGCGGCAGAGCGGGGCGGCGGCGAGGCGATCTTCGCGAATACCGCCGGCAACCTGTGCGAGGGCACCGGCAGCAACATCTTCGTGGTCATAGGCGGCCGACTGCTGACCCCGCCGCTGTCATCCGGCTGCCTGGCGGGAGTCACCCGGGCGCTGGTGATCGAATGGGCCGACGCGATCGAGGAGGATCTGCCCATTTCGGCCCTGGCGGTCGCGGATGAAGCATTCCTTACCGGGACAACCAGGGATGTGCAGCCAATTCATGCGATCGACGGAACGGCCCTGGGGGGCGTTCCCGGATCCATTACCCGAAAGGCTGCCGAGGTATTTGCCATGAGGTCGGCCGAGTCGCCTGATCCGTGATACGGGTGATTCATCAGTGCCTCGCTCCGGGAAAGGCCGCAGCGTCCCTTCGGTACCGGTAAGGGGGGCTATCGGATTGCGGGGTCCGCTCAGGCGCGCCAGAGCAGCTCGTCCAGCTCGCTGTCCACGTCGATGAACTCGCTCTCCGCGCCTGGCGCGATGAGCTCGTAGGTCCGGCTCAGGAACGCGGCCGTGCTGCTGGTGGGCGCCTCGAAGTGCGCCTCGCCGAACGGTGACGACAAGGCGAGGTTGAGCACCTCGCGGCCATGCTCCTCCGACGGCCAGACCTGCACATCGCCCTCGCCGGCCGGGCCTTCGAGGCCAGCGGCCAGCAGGTCCCGCGCGAAGATCCACTCAACCGGCTCGTCGGTGCCCACGTGGAACGCCATCCTGATGGCGTACGGGTCGTCGGCGCTGTAGTACAGGCTGGCCACCAGCGGAACAGCCCCGTGCTCGGGAACTACGAGAGTGAGTCCGAGCTCGGCGGACACGGTAACGCTGCTGTTCATCATCGGGTCAGACCTTTGCCTTGTGGTGTCCCGGATTGCCGGGCTTCCCTATTGGTGCACGTTTGCCGATCTGAAGACGCGCCGGTCCCGCAGAAATGACATCGCGCATGTTAGATTCCGCGAATGGAGGCGCTGTAACCTCGGGCACTGATCAACAAACCGGCCGCGAACTGGTCAAACGCTTCAGGAAATAAAACACCGCTTTCGGCGGCTCGTCATCCCGTGACCCGGCGTGACGTGATGTGACCTTCGTCTCACTGCTCAACCCAATGTTCAGGGAATGCGCCCGCACTCTCATGCCAGCAGCCGCCGAGCGCATGCCGCATTGTTTATCTTAAAAGCGGCATTAACCCAGATAGTCTTAAATCACCCCGGTCGGGAAAGTTGCGCCGCAGGCCGGCTCCCGAGCGGCCGGAGGCCGGCTGCCGGGGAGGCGTCCAGGCGGCAACGCGCCCGGGCCGCCGCGTCATCGAGCCTGATCAGTCCGGAGGCCCGGCGGCTACGGCAGTCGCTGCTCGCCGCCGCACTGCCTCGGGTCCTGGCATGCGCTAATCTGAGATCGCCCCGCGGCGGACTGGTTCCGGCCGCGGGCGCGGGCGATTGGCTCAGCGGGAGAGCGCCTCGTTCACACCGAGGAGGTCACTGGTTCGATCCCAGTATCGCCCACCAGGCCTTGTTGCTGATGGCGTGAAACCGTGGCCCGGCTTTCCCATCAGTCCGGCCGCGGCCCCGCCGGGCAGCTCGGACGGGACGACGTGCTTGCCGTGGTGAGGGCAGTTAGAGGGCATGGACGAGTCCGACGGCCAGCTGCTGGCGGCCACCGCGCGCGGTGACGCCGAGGCATTCGGTCGCTTCTACCGCCGCTACGAGCCTCGGATGCTCAGCTACGCGATCGCCCACTGCGCCAACGCCAGCGATGTCGCGGACGTGGTCGGGGAGACGTTCCTTGCCGCGCTCGGCGCGGCCGGGCGATTCAGCGACGATGGCGGTGACGCCGCCGCGTGGCTGCTCGGGATTGCCCGCCATGTGCTGGCACACCAGCGCCGCTCGTTTGCGCGCCGGCAACGGCTGCTCGGCCGGCTGCAGGCGCTGCCGGCGCTGAGCCCCGACGAGGCCGATGCGGTCGAGGCCGCGATCGACGCCTGCCGGCTCGCGCCCCGGCTGGCTGCCGCCCTCGGGACCTTGCGAGCGAAAGACCGTGAGCTGCTGCAACTGGTCAGCGGCGACGGACTGTCCCCGGCCCAGGCCGGGGCCGTTCTCGGGATGAACCCGAACACGGCCCGCGTCCGCCTGCCGCGCGCCCGTGCTCGGCTGCGTGACGCACTCGCCGGCACCCACCACGGTTCCGACCCCATTCCGCCGACCCGCACCGGGAGGTGCCGCATGCTCAGCCTTGACGATCGCCCGGCCCCGCCGGAGCTCCCTCAGTTCAGCCGGGACCTTGAGCAGTTCCTGCTCGCCGCCGCCCGAGCGCCTGCGTCTCGACGGCCCGCGACGGCAGCCCGGCGGCGGAAGTACGCCGCGGCCGGCCTGGCGACCGCGGCGGTCGTGGCCGCCGCGGCAGCCGGTATCGACCACGCGGCCGGTGGCGGGCCGCACCCGCCGGGCGCCGGCGGCCCCGCCGCGACCCAGAGCGGCGGGGTGCACATTCACCTCGCGGCGTTCTCAGTGGACAGCAACCCAGGCGGCACGGTCACCCTCACACTGACTCAAGGGCAGATCTTCGACCCCAGTACCCTGCGTCAGGCACTGGCCAAGGCTGGTGTGCCTGCCCTGGTCACGGTCGGGTCGGTGTGCACCGTGCCTGGTCCCTCGGACGCGTTGCCGCTGGTCATCTCCCGGCCTGCGCAGCAGCCCGGCGGGAGCAGCGTCACCATCATCACCCCGTCCGCGATCCCGGCCGGCGAGAAGCTGAGCGTCGGCTACTTCGCTGTCCCCGGCGGCGGCGGCGTGCACATCAGCCTCGTACCGGACAACGCCCCCCTCACCTGCACCTCCACCCCGCCCGCCCCGCCGGGGCGGGGCGGGGCGGCCCGCTGACAGGGGCCCGCGCCAGACCCGCCCTGAGGCCGCGTGCAGCTTCGTCCCGACCACGCAAGGCAGTCCCTGCCGTCGCGGTGGCGCTCCGTGACGTCGACGGGCGATCGCTTAGCACTCCAGCGCCGCCCGCAGCCGGGCTATCGCGTCCGCGTAGGCGCCAGCGGGCAGTTCGGCCTGGTGCCCGGTTCCGGATAGCACCGGCCCCGACTCGACCATGCCCAGCCTGATGGCCGCGTCCAGCCAGGCGGCGCCGTGATATCCGCCCTCAGCGGCGGTCCGGGGCCCGCTGGCAGCGTGGGCAGCCATGTGCGCGAGCCATGCCACCGCCCGCGCGGGCTGGGCCAGCGTCTCGTAGTTAATGGTGATCACCGGGTCAGCAGCCCAGTCCGCCGACCCGCACCCGGACCGCGGTGCGTGCGCGGTGATGACGAACCTGGCCGGGCGGACAGCCGGGTTCCTCGCCTGGAACTCGGCCCAGGTGGCGTCCAGTGCGGCGGTCATGTCCACGCGGGCCAGGTTATGACCGCACGGCCGGTCACAGGGTGTGAACGGCCAGTTCTCGATGCGCTAACCTTCGGTCACGGTCAGGGACCGGCCCGGTTCCCCTGCCGTCAGCGGCGTGACCCGGTTCGTCCGTGGTCAATGGCGCTGCCCGGTTATAGGCCGCCCGGAAGCTGCGAGCATGGGCTCGCGCAATGGACGCCCCAGCCGGGCTGGCGGCGCCGGCCACCGCTGCAGGGCCGCCCCCGGCGGCATCGCACAGTGCCGCGGGCCGCCTGGCTAGCCGGTGGCATTGACGAGCGTATTGGCGGTTCCCGCCCTTTTTCCCGGCCGCCGTTACGGATCGTTTACATGAGTGGTGGGTTCCCTGCGATCTGGCTCGGGTACGCAGGTGACGCTGAGTAACTAATATAGGCGCGCGGTGTGACAGTCAGTGATCATGGAGCCGGGCGTGCCACGGACGGGGGAACGGCGTGTTTGGTGCGGGATGGCCCGGCAAGCGGAAGCAGGGCCCGGAGTCAGCGCAGCAGTCCGAGCAGTCCGAGCAGTCAGCTCAGTCAGAGCCGCCGCCGCCGGCGGGCCCTCAGGAGAGCCAGCCGGGCGGGCCGGCCGCGAAGTCGGCGCGGATCCGCCTGCTCGTGCTCGGCGGGGTGACCATCATGGTCCTCGCGGCGGGCGCGACCTACGCACTGGTCCACTCGGGCACCGGGCAGCCGGCCGGCGGCGGCCAGAAGGCGGCTGTCGCGACCGGACCGCTCAAGGTCGAGTCCGTGATACCAGGCCCCGGAACCGCGCAGGTCGATGGGACCGCGCCGATCGCCGTCAGCTTCTCCGAGGCGCTGGCCGCCAACTCGCCGAAGCCGGTGCTGGATCCGAGCGTCCCTGGCAGCTGGACCCAGGACGGCAACGTGCTGATCTTCACCCCGGCGACGGCGTTCAGGCCGGATAGCAGGGAGACGGTGGAGGTCCCCGCCGGGCTGACCGGCGTCCGCTCGCAGTCAGGCACCGAACTGAACTCGCCGGTGATCGAGCACTTCGCCACCGGCGGGTACTCCCCGCTGCGGCTCGCCGAGCTGCTCAGCCAGCTCGGCTATCTCCCGCTGGACTGGGCGGCGGATATGCCCGCGGGCATGGGCCACAGCTCCGGGGCGACCTGGGACCAGGCCACCGGGCAGGTGCAGATGGCCTACGACCCGCCCGCTGGCACCTTCAGCTGGCTGCCGGGCTATCCCTCGGTGCTGACCAGCATGTGGAACCCGAACCAGGCGAATCCGCTGCTCACTGGAGCGGTGATGGCCTTCGAGTCGCAGCACGGCATGACGATCAACGGGGCGGTCGACGCGCAGCTGTGGGACAAGCTGTTCCGCGCGGCCGCCAGCGGCGACCGGAACAAGAACGGCTACACCTACGCCATCGCCAGCAAGGCAGCGCCCGAGACGCTGACCATCTGGCATGACGGCCGGGTCGTCATGCGCAGCCTGGCCAACACCGGGATTCCGGTCTCGCCGACCGTCGACGGCACCTTCCCGGTGTACCTGAGGTTCCGGTTCCAGATCATGCAGGGTACGAACCCGGACGGCAGCAGCTATGCCGACCCGGTGTCCTTCGTGTCCTACTTCAACGGCGGGGACGCGGTGCACTACTTCCCGCGCGGCTCCTACGGCTTCCAGCAGAGCCTCGGCTGCGTTGAGCTGCCCTACACCTCGGCTGAGGAAGCCTGGCCTTACCTGACCTACGGCAGCCTGGTGACGGTCGCCGGCTGACCACCGCCTGACCGGCCAGCCAGCACTGCCAGCACCAGCAGCACCGGCAGCACCGCCCGGCCCCGCTCCAGCGGGCTGCCGGGCGGTGCTGTGCGCTGCCCGGGCCCACGACGGTCAGTAACTTCCACGGCGGCGGACAGCGGCCTGCGCGGTTGCGCACAGTGACGCCCGCGGCCGCGGCCGCGGGCCGGCACCGCCGCTGCGCTCCGTAACGAGGCATTCAGCATGTGGTCAGCAAGCTGTGTCCGTTTCTTTATCTCCTCGGTCCTCTGACCCGGTTAAAGGCATTAGAGTCACAGAGAAGGATCTGCTGCTATACATCAGGTCACTACTGGGGAGCCCGACAACTATCCGGGCATGCGCGTTGAAGGAGTCCGCCTTGCCGGGCATGTTCAGTTTGGGGACCTTCCGGGGGCGCATCGTAGCGCTGGGCGGCGTCATCGTCTTGCTGCTGGCGGCCGGCATCTGGGTGGCGCTGAGCCATGCGTCGGCCCAGCCGACGCCGGGCAGTCAGCACCAGGCCGCCGGGTCGAAGCCGTCGGCCGATCCGCTGCAGGTGGTATCGGTCACCCCGGCCGATGCGGCCACCGGCGTGAACGGCGCGAGCCCCATCAAGGTCGTCTTCTCGGCCCGGCTGGCGGCGAACTCGCCGATGCCGGCCGTGTCCCCGGCCATCCCCGGTAGCTGGCAGCACGTCAGCGCTGATGCGGTCCAGTTCGTGCCCGCCCGTGGCTTCGCCGAGTACGAGCATGTCAGGGTCGAGATCCCGGCCGGGAGCGCGGGCGTCACCGCAGCCGCGGGGGGCACCCTCGCCGCCCCGGACACCGTGAGCTTCGAGACCGGCGGTTACGCGCCGGCCCGGATGGCCGAGCTGCTCGCGCAACTCGGCTACCTGCCGCTGACCTGGACCCCGGCGGCCGGCACCGCGGCGCCGCTCAGCGATGCCAGCGCCCAGCTCAGCGCCGCCTACGCGCCGCCCGCTGGCACCTTCAGCTGGAAGCCCGGCTACCCGGTCGAGCTGCATGACTTCTGGCAGGACGGCGCCCCGACCAGCCTGATCATGGACGGCGCCGTGATGGCGTTCGAGTCCGACCACGGCCTGACCATGGACGGCGCGGCCGGGCACGGGGTCTGGGATGTCATGTTCAGGGCACTCGCCGCCGATCAGGTCAACACCAGCGGCTACTCCTACGCGCTGGCCAGCGAGGCCAGCCCGGAGACGCTCACCGTCTGGCACAACGGCCGGGAGATCCTGCGCACCCTGGCCAACACCGGCATCCCGGCGGCGCCCACCACGATCGGCACGGCGCCGGTGTACCTGAGGTACAGCTTCCAGATCATGCGCGGGACGAACCCGGACGGCAGCACGTACGCGGACCCGGTGTCCTGGGTGTCGTACTTCCGGTCCGGGGAGGCCGTGCATTACTTCCCCCGCTACTCCTACGGCTACCCGCAGAGCCTGGGCTGCGTGGAGCTGCCGTACGCGCAGGCCAAGTACATCTGGCCGTACATGACCTACGGCACGCTGGTGACCGTCGCGGCCTGAGCCGGCCCGCGGCGCCGGCGGGTCCGCCCGGATACCCGCGCACGGCGCGACGCTGACCTCGATAGCATCGGGACGCAGGGTAATCAGCCCGCAGCAGCCAGCCCGGCTCGGCCAGCAGCGTTCAGCTAGCAGCATCCGGGCCGGCTACCGACCAGCTAGCCCAGCCCGGCTAGCGCAGCTCAGCCAGAGGAGTCAGCCGTGGCCGCCGACAAGCTTCACATCACCCTCGCCGGACGCGAGCTCGTGGTGGAAGCCGGGACGACGGCCGGAGCCGCGCTCGCCGCTGATGAGCCTGCCGGCCAGCCGCCCCTGGCGGCCAGGATTAACGGCGCGCTGCGTGACCTTGGCACCGCACTGTCCGACGGGGATGCCGTCGAGCCGGTGACGCTCGCCAGCCCGGACGGGCTGGCCATCCTGCGGCACTCGACCGCGCACGTGCTGGCCCAGGCGGTCCAGGAGCTGTTCCCTGAGGCGAAGCTGGGCATCGGGCCGCCGGTGGAGAACGGTTTCTACTACGACTTCGACGTGCCCAGGCCGTTCGGCCCGGACGACCTGAAGGCGATCGAGCAGCGGATGCGCCAGATCGTCAGGCAGGGCCAGCGCTTCGAGCGCCGCGTGGTGACCGACGACCAGGCACGGGCCGAGCTGGCCGGCGAGCCCTACAAGCTCGAGCTGATCGCGCTGAAGGGCAGCGGGCCCGCCGCCGAGGCGGCCGGCACCGAGATGGCCGCCGCGGACCTGGCCGCCGCGCACAATGCCAGCGGCGTCGCGGTCAGCGCCGAGGAGGCCGTGGAGGTCGGCGGCGGCGAGCTGACCATCTACGACAACGTCGATCCCGGCTCCGGCGAGGTGCGCTGGAAAGACCTGTGCCGCGGCCCGCACCTGCCGACCACCCGGCAGATACCGGCGTTCAAGCTCATGCGCAGCGGCGGTGCCTACTGGCGCGGCAGCGAGAAGAACCCGCAGCTGCAGCGGATCTACGGGACCGCCTGGCCGTCGCGCCAGGAGCAGGACGAGTACCTGCGGATGCTGGCGGAGGCGGAGAAGCGCGATCACCGCAGGCTCGGCGCCGAGCTGGACCTGTTCTCGTTCCCCGCCGAGATCGGCAGCGGCCTGCCGATCTTCCACCCCAAGGGCGGCACCATCCGCCGGGTGCTGGAGGACTACTCGCGGCGCCGGCACGAGGAGGCCGGCTACGAGTTCGTCAACACCCCGCACATCACCAAGGCGGAGCTGTTCGAGACCTCGGGGCACCTCGGCTGGTTCGCCGACGGCATGTTCCCGCCGATGGACGTCGACGGCTCGCCGTACTACCTGAAGCCGATGAACTGCCCGTTCCACATCCTGGTGTACCGGTCCCGCGGCCGGTCCTACCGGGAGCTGCCGCTGCGGCTGTTCGAGTTCGGCACCGTGTACCGGTACGAGAAGTCCGGCGTCGTGCATGGCCTGACCCGGGTGCGCGGGCTCACCATGGACGACTCGCACATCTTCTGCGCCCGCGAGCAGGCCGGCCCGGAGCTGAAGCGGCTGCTGTCGTTCGTGCTCGACCTGCTGCGCGACTACGGGCTGAATGACTTCTACCTCGAGCTGTCCACCCGGGGCCAGGAGAAGGACAAGTTCGTCGGCAGCGACGAGGACTGGGAGCTGGCCACCAGCCAGCTGCGCGAGGCCGCGGAGGAATCGGGCCTGGTGCTCGTCGACGACCCCGGCGGCGCGGCGTTCTACGGCCCGAAGATCTCCGTCCAGGCCAGGGATGCCATCGGCCGCACCTGGCAGCTGTCCACCATCCAGCTCGACTACAACGAGCCCAGGCGGTTCGGCCTGGAGTACCAGGCCGCCGACGGCTCCCGGCAGCAGCCGATCATGATCCACCGGGCGCTGTTCGGCTCGATCGAGCGCTTCTTCGGCATCCTGACCGAGCACTACGCCGGCGCGTTCCCGCCCTGGCTCGCGCCGGTCCAGGTAGTCGGCATCCCGATCTCCGACGCGCACGTGCCCTACCTGCAGGGCGTCGCGGCGCTGCTGCGCGAGCACGGCATCCGGGTCCAGGTGGACACCGGTGATGAGCGGATGCAGAAGAAGATCAGGACCGCGCAGCAGCAGAAGGTGCCGTTCATGCTGCTGGCCGGCGATGCCGATGTGGCCGCGGGAGCCGTTTCGTTCCGGTACCGGAGTGGCGACCAGAAGAACGGAGTTCCGGTCGCCGAGGCGATCGCCGAGATCACTGCGGCCGTGGCCAGCCGGGCGCAGGTCTGAGCGCGGTGACCGAGAGCGAGCCAGTCAGCCCGGCCGTGGACGATGCGCCGGACGGGTTCCAGCGGCTCTGGATGCCGCACCGGATGGCTTACATCAAGGGCCAGGGCAAGCCGGCGAACAGCGAGTCGGCGGAGTGCCCGTTCTGCCGCATTCCCAGCCTGAGCGACGACGAGGGGCTGATCGTAGCCCGCGGCACGCTGGTGTACGCGGTGCTGAACCTGTACCCGTACAACGCCGGCCACCTGCTGGTATGCCCGTACCGGCACGTCGCCGACTACACCGAGCTGGCCGCGGACGAGACCGCCGAGCTGGCCGAGTTCACCAAGCGGGCGATGGCCACGCTGCGTGCGGCATCCGGCGCGCAGGGCTTCAACATCGGCATGAACGTGGGCGGCGTGGCCGGGGCCGGCATCGCGGCGCACCTGCACCAGCACGTGGTGCCGCGCTGGGGCGGTGACGCCAACTTCATGCCGGTCGTCGGCCGGACGAAGGTGCTCCCGCAGCTGCTCGCCGACACCAGGCTGATGCTGGCCGGCGCCTGGCCTGGCGCCAGCCAGCCCGCCTCCGCGTAGCCGCCGGCCCTGCGCGGCCGCCGGTCCCACGCGGCCGCCGGCGCGCTGCCTAGCCCGGCTTGGACTCGCTGGCCACCTTCTCGGCGAGGTGCGAGGGCAGCGGCTCATAGCGCAGGTAAGACCGGGTGAACGAGCCCGTGCCGTGCGACATCGACCTCAGGTCGATGGCATAACGGGTGATCTCCAGCTCCGGGATCTCCGCCTTGACCAGCGTCCGGCCGCCGGCTACCGGCTCGGTGCCGAGCACCCGGCCGCGGCGCGACGACAAGTCCGACATGACCGCGCCGACAAAGTCGTCAGCGACCAGCACCGAGACCTCGTCAACCGGCTCGAGCAGCAGGCCCTGCGCCTTGTCCGTCGCATCCCGCAGCGCGGCCCGGCCGGCCTTCTGGAAGGCCATGTCCGAGGAGTCCACCGAGTGGGCCTTGCCGTCGTAGAGGGTGACCCGGATGTCGACCATCGGGTACCCGGCGATCACGCCCTGCTCCATCTGCGCCCGGACGCCCTTCTCGACCGACGGGATGAACTGCCGCGGTACCACCCCACCGACGATCTTGTCGACGAACTCGAACCCGCCGCCGGATGGCAGCGGCTCGACCTCGATGTGGCAGATGCCGAACTCGCCGTGCCCGCCGGTCTGCTTGACATTGCGGCCCAGCCCGTCGGCCTTGCTGCCCAGCGTCTCGCGCAGCGGCACCCGCAGCGGGGTTGTCTCGACCTCGACCCCGTAGCGGCTGGCCAGCCGGTCCAGCGCGAGATCGGCGTGCGCCTCGCCCATGCACCAGAGCACCAGCTGGCGGGTCTCGGCGTTGTTCTCCAGCCGCAGCGTCGGGTCCTCGGCCACCAGCCGGGCCAGGGCCTGCGACATCTTGTCCTCGTCGGCCTTGGACTTGGCCACGATCGCGACCGGCAGCAGCGGCTCCGGCATGTGCCAGGGCTCCATCAGCAGCGGCCGGTCCTTGTCGGAGAGCGTGTCCCCGGTTTCCGCCGTGGACAGCTTGGCCACGGCGCAGATGTCCCCGGCGGCGCACATGGCCACGCTGCGCTGGTGCTTGCCCAACGGCGAGGTGAGCGCACCCATCCGCTCGTCCTGATCGTGGTCGGCGTGCCCGCTGTCGGCGCGCCCGTGCCCGGACACGTGCACGGTGGCATCGGGCCGCAGCGTGCCGGAGAACACCCGGACCAGGCTGATCCGGCCGACGTAGGGGTCAGAGGTGGTCTTGACGACCTCGGCGATGAGCGGCCCGTCCGGGTCGCAGGCGATGCCGCTGACCGGCTTGCCGTCCACGGTCGTGACCGAGGGCAGCGGATGCTCGGCCGGGGCGGGGAACGCCTGGGTGATGATCTCCAGCAGCTCGGTCAGGCCGATGCCGTGCGGCGTGGCCACGGCGAGCACCGGGTAGAAGCTGCCCCGGGCCACCGCCTTCTCCAGGTCCTCGATCAGCCCCTTGACCTCGATCTGCTCGCCGGAGAGATACGAGTCCATCAGCGACTCGTCCTCGCTCTCCTGGATGATCGCCTCGATCAGCGAGCTGCGGGCCGCCTCGGTCCGGTCCGCGTCAGCGGGCTCGATGCCGGTCTCGGCCCGGCTGCCCGATGAGTAGTCGTGAAACCGCTGCGACAGCAGCCCGATCAGGCCGCGCACGCCGCCCTGGCCGTCGCCGACCGGCAGGTACAGCGGTGCGACGGAGTCGCCGAACGCGCTCCGGCAGGCGGCCAGTGCCTCGTCGAAATCGCCGCGCTGGTGATCGATCTTGGTGACGATCACGGCGCGCGGGGTGCCCACGGCCGCGCACTCCTCCCACAGCATCCGGGTCAGGCCGTCCACGCCGTCCGCGGCCGAGATGGTGAACAGGGCGGCGTCAGCGGCGCGCAGGCCGGCCCGCAGGTCGCCGGTGAAGTCGGCGTAACCGGGGGCGTCCAGCAGGTTCACCTTGATCCCGGCGTGCTCGAACGGCACCAGCGTGAGGTTCACCGAGCGCTGCTGCCGGATTTCCACCTCGTCGAAGTCGCTGACGGTGCTGCCGTCCTCGACCCGCCCCGCCCGCTGGATCGTTCCCGTGGCGGCCAGCAGCGCCTCGGCCAGCGTTGTCTTCCCGGCTCCTGAGTGGCCGACCAGCACCACGTTGCGTACGCTCTCGGGCTGGCCGGCCGATGGTGCCCTGCCGGCGGCTCCCGGTGCGTGACCTTTATCCGCCATCAGCATCGCCTCCTAATAGCGTGTTCGCCTGCTGCACGCCCAGCCTTTACCTGCGGGCTGGCGACCACAAGCCCCCGGGTGCAATCACCCATGGCTGTCCCGGTGTGTCCGGCGGTGTGTCCGGCGGTGTGTCCGGCCGCGCAACCGCCTGGCGTCGGCGCCGCGCGCCAGTAGGATCAAGCCGCCATGCTGACCAAGCTGCGACCGGCACTCGCCCGCCTGCTCACCCCGGCCGGCCGGGCGCTTGCGCGCACCCCGGTAACCCCCAACGCGCTGACCATGATCGGGACGGTCGGCGTGTCGGCCGGCGCGCTCGCGCTGTTCCCGACGGGCCACCTGTTCGCCGGGGTGGTGGTCTGCACCGTTTTCGTGCTCGCCGACATGCTCGACGGCACCCTGGCCAGGGTCAAGGGGACGACCGGCAGCTTCGGGGCGTTCCTCGACTCCACCCTGGACCGGGTGGCGGACGCGGCGATCTTCGCCGGCCTGGCCGCCTGGTTCGTGCTGGGCGGCCGCAGTCACCTGCTGGCCGGGGTCGCCGTGTACTGCCTGGTTTCCGGGGCGCTGGTGTCTTACGCCAAGGCGCGAGCCGAGAGTCTCGGGCTGAAGGCCGATGCCGGCTTCGCAGAACGGACCGAACGGCTGCTTATCGGGCTTGTTGCGGCGGGCCTGTCCGGCCTTGGCGTACCGTATGTCCTTCCAGCAGGTCTCTGGTTGCTCGCGGCAGTGAGCACGATCACCTTCGGGCAGCGAGTGCTGGCGGCACGCCGTTCCGCCGCGGCACTCGCCGCGTCGGCAGCGCCAGGGCCGGGGCCGGGCGGCGTGGGGGCGGCCGGGCCGGGCGAGCAGCGCGGGCCGGGTTCCGCGGCCGGAAGCGAGGGCTCCGCAGCCGGAAGCGAGGGCTCCGCGGCTGGAAGTAAGGGTTCCGCAGCTGGAGGTAACGGATGCCAGGACTGAAGGACCGGCTGGCCGCGCTCGGATACGGCCTGGGCTGGTCGCTGCTCTGCCGGGTTCCCGAGGCATGGGCGCAGGCCGGGTTCCGTTATGTCGCTGACATCGCCTGGCGCCGGCAGGGCCCGCGGGTGCAGGTCCTGGAGGCCAACCTGCGGCGGGTGCTCGGCCCGGATGCGACACAGCAGCAACTGCGGGCCACCTCGCGGGAATCTATGCGGTCGTATGCGCGCTACTGGCTAGAAGTATTCAGGCTGCCCGTTATGCCAGTTGAGCGGCTGGTGGAGGGAATGCACGCCTACGGCCCGTTTGACAAAGCCTTCGCCGACCTGGCGGCCGGGCGCGGCATTGTTTTCGCGTTGCCGCACATGGGGAACTGGGATCAGGCGGGGGCATGGATTATTGCCCAGGGGGCAGGCTCCATTACAGCCGTGATGGAGCACATCGAGCCGGAGTCGGTGTATGACCGGTTCGTCGCTTTTCGTCAGAGCCTCGGCATGGAGGTGCTGCCGGCCAGCGGGGGGGCCAGGCCGTTCGGCATCCTGGCGCAGCGCCTGCGGGCCGGCCGGGTGGTCGTGCTGGTCTCCGACCGGGACGTCACGGGCGGCGGCATCGAGGTGGAGTTCTTCGGCGAGCGGGCCAGGATGACGCCGGGAGCGGCCGCCCTGGCCCTGCAGACGGGCGCCGCCCTGATGCCGGTCGCGCTGTGGTTCGACGGCTCCGGCTGGGGCGTGCGGATCGGCGAGGAGATCCCGGTGCCGCCGGACGGAGACAGGAGGCAGCAGGTGACCGCGATGACGCAGCAGGTCGCGCGGTTCTTCGAGGACGGGATCCGGGCCCACCCGCAGGACTGGCACATGCTGCAGCGGGTGTTCACCGCTGACCTCGACCCGGCCCGGCTGGCCGCCGCGCAGGCACGCGCAGCGGCCGCCCAGGGCGCGGCAGGCCAGGGGGCAGCGAGCCGCGGAGCGGGCGACCCATGAGAATCGGCCTGGTCTGCCCCTATACCTGGGATGTCCCCGGCGGCGTGCAGGAGCACGTCCGGGGACTTGCCGAGGCGCTGATCGAGCTCGGCCACGAGGTCTCGGTCATAGCGCCGGCCGAGGACGAGTCACTGCTGCCCTATTACGTGGTGTCGGCCGGCCGCGCCGTCCCGGTGCCCTATAACGGCTCGGTGGCCCGGCTGGCGTTCGGCTTCGGCGCGGTCAGCCGGGTGCGCCGCTGGGTGAAGGACGGCAACTTCGACGTCCTGCACGTGCACGAGCCCACCGCGCCCAGCCTGGGCCTGCTGGCCTGCTGGGTCGCCGACGACCCGATCGTCGCGACCGTGCACACCGCCATCCCCCGGTCCCGCATGCTGCACGTGGCCCAGCCGATCCTGCAGTCGGCGCTGGAGAAGATCAGCGGCCGGATCGCGGTGTCGGAGGCAGCGCGGACGACGCTGGTCGAGCATCTGGGCGGCGACGCTGTCCTCATTCCAAACGGGGTCTCGGTGCGCCGTTTCGAGAAGGCTGATCCGCTGCCCGGCTGGCCCGGGGCCGGCGGGACGCTGGGCTTCCTGGGCCGGATCGACGAGCCGCGCAAGGGACTGGCCATCCTGCTGCAGGCCTTCGCGCTGATGGCGCCGCAGCGTCCGGGCCTGCGCCTGCTCGTGGCCGGGCCCGGCGATGCCGACGAGGCGCTGGAGCAGGTGCCCGCCGGCCTGCGCGGCCGAGTCGTGCTGCTCGGCCAGGTCAGCGACGAGGACAAGGTACGGATGCTGCACTCCGTCGACGTGTTCTGCGCGCCGAACACCGGCGGCGAGAGCTTCGGGATCGTGCTGGCTGAGGCGATGGCGGCCGGCGCGCCGATCGCGGCCAGTGACCTGGACGCGTTCCGGCGGGTGCTGCGCGGCGGCCGGGCCGGGGAGCTGTTCGAGACCGGCAGCGCGGCGAGCCTGGCGGCCGCGGCCGGCCGGCTGCTGGATGACCCGGCCCGGCGGGCGACGCTCGCGGCGGCCGCATCGGTGGCCGTCCGGGACTACGACTGGAAGGTCGTGGCCCGTGACGTGCTGCGGGTCTACGAGGCGGTGGCCCCGGCCGCCGGCCGCATGGCTGTCGCGCTGTGACCGCCATCACCAGCGTCATCGTGATCGTCGTCCTGGCGATGATCGGCGTGTACGTGTCCTGGCGGGCGGGACGGCTGGACCGGCTGCACGCGCGGCTGGAGGCGGCCAGGTTCGCCCTGGACGCGGCGTTGATCCGGCGCAGCTCAGTGGCGCTGGAGCTGGCCTCCAGCGGGCTGCTCGACCCGGCCGCGAGCCTCGTGCTCGCCGGGGCCGCGCATGACGC
>Ga0187862_10001309_pt1 | contig 26603 bp, 23 predicted proteins | sample June2016WEW_10_1_FD_133003 | JGI IMG/M metagenome (GOLD analysis project Ga0187862, IMG submission 133003) | Peatland microbial communities from SPRUCE experiment site at the Marcell Experimental Forest, Minnesota, USA - June2016WEW_10_150 | ecosystem: Environmental > Terrestrial > Soil >...
CATCGTAGGCCGGATTTCCTGTTCGCAAAACCGCCTGGCCTGTTCTTGAACCATTCGCTGTTCTTCATTTAAACTGAAGTCCATCTGAGTTTTCCTCCCAAAAATAAGTCGTTGAATTGATTGTCAGGTCACCAAGCATGCTGCTGCAAGTTCAATACTGAGGCATGCATTAGCACATCACTTACCTTTTGTTTTAAAATCAATAAGTTAAATAAAGTCCAGATTCCGGCCCCCGGACTAGACACTTCCGGGGCAGGCCCCGCCGGAATGACGGAAGCATGAGCCGCTTTTAAGATTTTTCCCACCGGTGCTTCCTTTTTCATCAGCCTGCTGCGCCGTCAGACAGCCTGCTGCGGATCGTACATTTTCTCCTTTATGAAAAGCGCCGGAATGATTCCCGTCATAAAGTAGGCGCCACCCATCACGATCAGCCCGGCACCAATGGAATACTTGGTCGCAATGAGGCCTATGGCCGTGGGCGCGATCACAGCACCCACGCGCCCTATATTGTATGAGCCTCCAACTGCGGTCCCCCTTATCCCGGTCGCAAAGCTTTCAGTCATGTAGGTAGCGGCTACACCGTAGGGCACACCATAGAGAAAGCCAAAAAAGGTAAGCAGGAGGACGATGTTTCCCGGACTGTGATAAGTCACGATAACGGGCAGAAAAACGGCCGTTGCCACGCCGCCGAAAGCATACAGCCAGCGGCGTCCGAAAACATCGGCCAGGTAACCCGCCACGATTTTGCCCAAAATCATGGCAAGGTAGGTACCTACGAGGTAACCGGTCATTTGCCTGAAATCGAACTTAAGTTCGTTCACAACATAGGTCGGAAGCCAGTTGTTCACCCCGTAGTAGCCGAACTGGAGGAACCCGGCCGTCAACGTCCATAGAATGAAGCTCTTTCGATAACCCCGGTCCGCGAAAATGACCTGCCACTGATTTTTTTGCTCAGTTTTTTGCTCTTTTGCGGCTATTCCGGCAGCGACCTGCTTTTTCGAAGCTTCGACCCAGCTTGGAGGCTCGGGAACGATACGCTGCATCAGGAGAGCAAAAATCACCGGTACGATAGCCGTGCCAAAGAGAAAGCGCCAGCCGTATACGGGGATTATCAGACCCGCCAGGACAGTCGCAACCACATAACCGACCGACCACCCGGCCTGCAGGGTCCCAAGCACAGTGGTGCGCCTGCTGGTAGGCACGTACTCGGACATAAGGGTGTTACAGACTACATACTCGGCCCCGAGCCCAAGGGCTGAGATGAATCTGACCACAGCAAACTGCCAGTAGCTTTGGGTCAGACCCAGGAAGGCCGTCCCGACTGAAAAAACAGTGATTGTCCAGACAAGCGTGCGAACCCGCCCGAACCGGTCGGCGCACCAGCCGCCCATAAAGCCCCCGATTGCCATCCCCATGAGCGAGTAACTGGCCAGCGACCCAGCTTCCACCTTCGAGAGACCAAGGGCCGGCATCAGGCTCGGAAGGCTGTATGATAAAAACATCAGGTCCATGCCGTCGACCATCAAACCCAGGAAGCTGAAAATGAATACTGCTATCCAAATTCGCTCGCCCGGTTGAGCAACAGATCCAGGCGCTCCCGCAGAGGACGAAACGGACCCATTACCCGTCTGGCCGCTTTTTTCGCTCATTTTTTAAACCTCCAGCTCTTCCGATGTCATTAAATGATTTTTCCCCTGGCTGTTGCCTCCTTCGATTTGAATCAGGAGACCCCTTCCAGGACGATGGCCACCCCCTGACCCCCGCCCCCGCAGATAGTCTCAAGCCCGAAAGTTACCCCCTGCCGCCGCATTTCATTCACAAGGGTCACCATTCTAATTGTGCCGGTAGCGCCAATCGGGTGCCCAAGCGAAATTCCCGAACCATTCACGTTTACCTTGAGATCACGATCCCGCTCGGAAAGGCCCATGATCTTGGCGTCGGCAAGCATCTGAGCGGCAAACGCCTCCTGAATCTCGATCAGCGCGCAGTCATTCAATGTCAGGCCTGCTTTGACAAGCGCCTTATCGACGGCCGTTTTGACGGCCGGATAGGTCAATGTCGGATCGCAAGCCGCATTGGCACCCGCTACGAACCGGGCAAGAGGTTTAATTCCCATTTCGCGGGCCAGGCTCTCGGAGGCAAGCACGACTGCCGCTGCTCCGTCGTTTTCCGAAGAAGAATTCCCAGCCGTGCATATGCCGCCGGGATAGACCGCTTTGAGCCTGGCCAGTCTCTCGATGCTGGTGTCCGGGCGCGGTGTTTCGTCTTCGCCGAAATAGCCCTTCTGACCTTTTTCCAGTGAGATCGGGACTGGGACGATCTCTTCCCCGAACTTACCCTCCTTAATGGCGGCACAGGCCCTCTGATGGCTCCTAAGAGACCACTCGTCGGCAGACTGCCTGGTGATGCCCTCCGCTTTTGCCGCCGCTTCCGCCCACGTCATCATCGAATTGAGCTCACCGTAGCGTTCGATCGGCTGAGACATCGGGCGCGCGCGCTGAATGCGGTCGAAAAACGGGAGCCCCCACATGGGAAGCGCACCATGACCCCTCGGCATGAAGCCCCATTTTTGGTCATTGCGGCCTCCCAACCCCCACCGGATATCCCCCGGCAAGTAGAGTTCGGCCTGGCTCATCGATTCCAGGCCGCCAGCTACGACTATCCGGGCGTTACCCGTCTGGATTTTGAGCGCGGCGAAAATGACGCTGTCAACACCCGAGCAACAGCGCCGGTCAAGGGTTACGGCGGGAACCGTATCAGACCAACCCGCAGCCAGGACAGAGAACCTGGCGGCATTGGCGCATTCTCCGTTCTGGTAGGATTGGCCCATAACGACTTCTTCCACCTGGACGGGTTGAATGCCGGCCCGCTTGACGGCCTCATTGAGGACCAAAGCTCCGAGTTCATAGACCGGGACCGCTTTCATGCTTCCTCCGAAGGCGCCAATCGGCGTGCGCACCCCGGAAAGGATTACTACTTTTTCCATTTTATAGGCCTCCTTGGAGCAGGTGAGAATAGGGCGGGTGAATGGGTGAATGGGTGAGTAGGTGAATAGGAAAAAAACATTCACCCGTTAATTTATTCATCCATTCACAAGTTCACCTATTCGTCCTTCACTATTCACCGTTCACTATTCACCCGCTCTTCTTCGATTGAATCAGTTTTGTGAGCATCGATCCCACCTTTTTGCATTGCTGTTCAATTGGCGGGACAAGTTCCTCTGCGATCAGACCAACTTCCAGTGCTATTTCGATTTGTGTGACAAGTTCGCTCAGGGAACCTTTGGCTATGTGGAGAAACCGGAGGAACTCGGCATCCGAGGGTCTTTCGTATCCTTCACTAATATTGCTTGGAATAGAGACTGCCGAGCGTTGCATCTGGTCTTTGAGGCCAAAATCACGTGAGATCCCTCCAGAAGACGTCACCCTGTAGATCTCCACTGCCAAGACCTTTGCCTCTTGCCAGACTCTCAGTTCCTTGAAGCTCTGGTAACCCACGGACCCTCACCTACTCACCCATTCACCCATTCACCCATTCACCCGCTCTTCTTCATACTTCCATCCGGATTATATTCGTACCAGCCTCTGCCGGTCTTCCTGCCCAGATGCCCCATTTTGACCTTCCGCCGAAGAATGGCCGGCGGGTAGAAAGAAGGATCTTTGGTTTCCTCATAGATTGACATCAGGGCGCCATAGGTCACGTCCAGACCTACCATGTCGCCGATTTCAAAAGGCCCCATTTTTCTTCCGGAGGCCAGCCGCAGGCCCTTGTCGACATTTTCCACGGTGGTCACCCCATCTTCGACCAGGTGCATCGCCTCGATATTGGCCCTGTAATTAATGCGATTGATAACGAAGGCCGGAATATCGCGCAGAACCAGTATAGGCTCCTTTCCGACCCGTTTGACGAAATCCACGCCTACAGCAAAGGTCTCATCGCTGGTGACCATGCCTTTTATCACTTCGGCGGCAGGCATCATCGGCACCGGAGAAAAGAAATGGATACCCAGCACCTTGTCGGGCCGCTGGGTCTCTGCGGCCAGGTAGGAAATGGAAATCGCGCTCGTGTTGCTCGCCAGGATTGCACCCGGGTTTGCCGCACCGTCCAGCTTGCGGAAAACCTCGCGTTTGAGGTCCGGGTTTTCGAAAACCGCTTCGATAACCAGATCGGCCTCACTTGCAGCTTCGAGACTGCCAGCCGTACCGACACGCGACATGATAGCCTCCGCCGGGCCTGCCACAGTTCCCTTTTCTACAAACTTGCCGACCGACCACGATATGCTTTTCAGGGCCTTTTCGACAGCTTCGGGTTTCTCATCGTACAGGGTCACACCCAGCCCTGCCTGGGCGCATACCTGTGCTATACCGCTGCCCATCAATCCGCTTCCAACTATGAACACCCTGTCAACACTCATCATGCTCCTCTCCTCCTTACAATCATTCAATCGGGCGGCCGGACCGCCAGCCAGGATCTCGACAGCCCGCCCCCGCATCGCTCCGCGATAAGTGAACAGTGAATGGTGAATAGTGAATAGTAAAAACAAAAACAATTCCGCTTGGTGAACCCTCACCAGGTTTCGGGTTCGCGGGTAACATCGAGGAAGCGCGTTAAACGCTTCAAGTTCGCGGCCGATCTTTTGTGAGGCCGCACCCTCACTAGGTTTCGGGTTCGCGCTTGATACTCTCGGCCCGTGCCCAAATGCTGGACCCTCACTTCGTTCAGGTCCGGGCTTAATACTCCAGCCGTCGGTTAATGCTTCAAGTCCGGGCACAATCTTTTATGAGCGCCCACCCTCACTTCGTTCAGGTCCGGGCCGCACGTTGCAGCCGGTAGTTTGATGCTTCAAGTCCGGGCACGATCTTTTGTGAGTGCCCACCCTCACTTCGTTCAGGTCCGGGCCGCACGTTGCAGCCGGTAGTTTGATGCTTCAAGTCCGGGCACAATCTTTTATGAGTGCCCACCCTCACTTCGTTCAGGTCCGGGCTTAATACTCCAGCCGTCGGTTAATGCTTCAAGTTCGCGGCCGGAACCCTCACTGCGCTTCGGGTTCGCGCTGTACACAGTGGAAGCACGGTTCATGCTGGACCCTCACTTCGTTCAGGTCCGGGCTTAATACTCCAGCCGTTGGTTAATGCTTCAAGTTCGCGCCCGATTCCTTGTGAGGGCGCTTTGTGAGTGCCCACCCTCACTGGGTTTCGGGTTCGCGGAAACGCTTTCAAACTAAAATCCCCTTTAGGTGGAGATATCTGCCTTCGGCAGGCCCAGGGCAAGCTCGGCAGGTGGCCGAAGAGGGTTTGGCGGGATCGACCACCGATCTTTTACGAACAGAAACCTCGAGAGGCCCGGGGTTCGGATAAGGTGAAATTCTCCCAGGTTGATCCGGGGTTTCCGCGTATGGACACGAGCTACTCGTCGGCCCCCCCAAGGATCAAACGCTGTGGATCGATTTCTTCCCGCAGGATCCGAAGCTCTTCATCGGTTGGGGGTTCGAAAGGCAAAGCCCGGCTGATGTCGATTGCAAACCCGGTGTTTTCCGCAATTTTCTCAGGCTCTATCCCGGGATAGTACTCGGCCAGGTACATCTTTTTGGTGACCTCGTCAAATTTCATGACGCTCATGTTGGTCACAACCGCCATCGGCCCGCCCCTTTTGAAGCCCGCCTTCCTGCGAGCCTCCCCTCCCGTCAGCCATCCCGGACTGCTGAGGTAGTCCACCTTTTCGACAAATCTTCGTTTTTCATGGCTCATAAAAATCACCATGCCATAGGCAAAGCTGAACGCATCGCAGGCGCCGCCCGCTCCGGGAAACCGGGTTTTGGGCCTGTTGTAGTCGCCCAGGCATGTCGAGTTGATGTTGCCGAATTTGTCGATCTGGGCAGCCCCGACAAAGCCAATGACATGCAGCTTGGGGTGAGCGAGAAGCGACAGGGATTCGGCAAGGCCTGAATTGATCGATGTGCCAACCATCACGCGGGGGTCCGCCACTGCCAGAGGGAGTTCCTCGAGCGAGGGATCTATTCCGCCCGTTTCGAAGAAAACCACCGACCCCGGTGCATGGATGCGTTTGGCCACCGTGGCTGCAAGCAGGGACACTCCCGTGCCGGCAAACAGGATGTCGCCGTCCTTGACAAGGCGGCCGGCACTGATGGCCATTATCTCCCGAGAGGTGTAGCTACCCATGAAAACCTCCAGGTTAGGGGGTTAGGGGATTAGGGGTTTAGGGGGTTAGGGGATAAGGGGATTAGGGGGTTAGGAATTAACCCTCAATTCAATCCCTCAATTCAATCCCTCAAACCCTCGGTTTTCCGGCTACCGTCTGTCAATGCCCTGCGCATATCCGATCGCCGGATTGGCTTTTATCTTCAAGAGCTCTTCGATTCCCACTTTGGCAAGGTAATCTTCCTGGGTTTCAAAAGGGTAGACCCATTCATCCAGGTACCTTTGGAAGTTGTCGTCATTCTTGGACATTTCTGCGCAGAGGCGCAGGTGCTTCGAGTCGTAATCATAGAAATAATGGCAGGCGGTCGGATGGGCGCCGTAAGGGGCGCGCACCACCGCATCGACCAGAAAATGGGGAAGACTGTTCTGGTCGGGATCCCGGCGAATGAATTCAGTCGGAACGATTTCCTCACAGGTTACAATGACAAGCTTTGAAGCCTTTGCCTCTTCCAGGTCCGCAAAGGTGAGACCCTGTATGCGCACGGTCCCATCCAGACCCACATATTGAGCATGGATAAGGGCTACATCGGGGTTGAGAGGCGGGAGCAAAACGACATCGCCTTCTTCTTCGTTCCAGGGATTGCGCATCACCTTGAGTTTGCGGTGGGGGACCCGGCCTTTGCCCCGGATTTCTTCCGGGAAACCCATTTTCTTGACGATGTCGGTCTCAAGCCCCGAGGTAGTGGCAATAAAAGGAAGTCCCATTGCACCGGCCATAAAACGCAGGATCATTTGGAAATTCGAATAGTCTTCAACCTGCAGCTCGCCGGAGTAGATAGACTTCCTGAACCGAATGCCCGTCGGCGCAAAACGCGCTACACCCCCGTAAGCCAGCTCGACGCGGCTCACACAGCCCGCACCGATCATAAGTTCCATGCCCTGGCCATGAGAGTGCACCACAAGGTAGATGTCCTTCTTTCTTTGACGGATCATCTCGCGGCACAAGGCCATGGGATTGCGGTTGATGGTGAACCCCCCGAGAGTAAGCTGATCGCCGTCCTTGATCAGACTCACGGCTTCCCTGAGGCTTATGAATTTGCCGCTTTTTTTTAATTGAGCTGTTGCCTCCATGCACTTCCTTTGCAAACCCTGCAGGCGTACGACGAGTGTTTCAGTTGCGGCTCACAGTTGGCCAAACCAATTTGACCGGATATTTGAAAAATGATCCCGAAAACATTTGTCGGCTTTTTGGGAATCGCGTGCCCGCAGCGCAATCAGGATCTCCGAGTGGTCAGTTACCGATGAAAGCACCAGCGATGGGTCCTGGAAGTAGGTGCGAGTGAGCCAATACCATCCTGGCCCTCTCATGATGCTTGCTATGGTCTTCTTGAGCACTGAATTATTGGCAGCCCTGATTATCGAGCTGTGAAATTCAAAGGTAAGCTGAGTGCAGGCGGCCATATTGCCTTTCTCATACTCTTCTTTCATCTGTTCGATATTTTCACCCAGCTTGTCGAGTTGTTCGTCACTCAGGAGACCGGCCGCAATACCGGCGGCAAATCCTTCAAGGCAGCCCAGCACCGTACAGATTTCCTGCCACTCCTCGTGAGTGAGCTTGCGCACATATTTCTTTTTAAACGCGTTGACCACGACGAGCCCTTCGGACTCGAGCATGCGGATGGCCTCTCTTATGGGCGCGCGGCTCACGCCGAACCATTGCTGCAGTTCCATTTCAGTTAAAGGTGTACCCGGTTGCAGTTCCTGGTTGAGGATGGCATCCGACAAGGACTTATGGATTTGTTCGACTACGGAAAATGGTTTGGTGAATTTTTTCGGCTTCATGAGAGAAACCCGGTTTGTATTTTTTTTTATTGTCGACAATTGTCATAGATTAAGCAGAGGCTGCTGTCAAGGAGAAAAACGGTGAGAGGAGGGAGCGGGGAGCAGGGAGCAGGAAGCAAGGAGCGGAGAGCTTGGTTTCACGCGGAGACTGATCATCGACAGGTCAGGGAGAGACGCGGAGAGGCAGAGAGCAAGAGAGTGGAAAGATTTCGACAGGATTAGAAAATCTCCATTTTGCGGATTCAGGGATTTAGGAATTAGGGGATTTTAAGACTAGAAGCGAGAACTCGCGCAGCGATGGAACCAAAAGGAATTCATGTGCCTCTGTGGTGAACGGGCGCCTTTCCGAACACCAACCATACAGGAAGCGAATGAGCGAGGTTGACTCGGGGCCGCTAAAAAGCTATTAATCTAGGTCAAAACATTAACAGGCTTCAGCGAAATGAACAAAATGAGGTCGCCGGCAAAATGGACAACAAATACATCGAGGTAAGATGGCACGGCCGCGGCGGTCAGGGCGCGGTCACGGCCGCTGAGATCCTGGCTCAAGCCGCTTTCTACGACGGATACAAAGGAGTAACAGCCGCTCCGTTCTTCGGGGCCGAAAGAAGAGGCGCTCCCGTAATCGCCACAAACAGGTTTGCGCGCGACCCGGTGAGGACCTTCTCCCTGGTCACGAATCCTTCGGTGGTGGTCGTGCTGGACGAGACAATACTGCGCGTAGTGGACGTCTCGGCGGGAATCCAACAGGACGGCATAGTTCTAATAAACAGCAGGAAATCGCCCGATCAGTTCGCTTTGCCGTCACACCTGCGGGTTGCAGTAACCGATGCAACGCAATGGGCCACAAAAGCGGGCCTCGTTATCTCCGGGGCGGTCCTGTTCAATACGGCCATTTTGGGCGGCTTCTCGAAGGCCACCGGACTTATTGGCATGGAAAGTATCGAAAAGGCCCTTAGAAACCGTTTCAAGGGTGATGCGGGCGAACAGAACGTGCTCGGCGCAAGGCTGGCCTGTGAGGGCACCATTGTTTCCCGGCCCCCGGGGAATGACCACTCCTGATTGTTCCGCCGGCCCGACCGGCACGGGAGAACATTTCACCAAATGATCGCTTACTGTCGTTAACAAGTCTGTCATGCGAGGAAGATACCATGGGAACCAGCAAAGCTTATAAAGACCCCTTTACAGTTGCCCGAGGAAAACTTTGCGAGGCCGAAGCCGGAAAGACCGGCGACTGGAGAACCTCGCGGCCTGAAATAGACTGCTCGAAATGCATTCCATCCAATACTGGAAAATCCTGTTTTCTTTGCTGGATGTATTGCCCCGAGGGAATCGTCACGAAATCCATCCCCGTGAAAATCGACTATGATTACTGCAAGGGATGCGGCATCTGCGCGCAGGAGTGCCCTGCCAAAGCGATCCGAATGGTTGACGAGAACGGGAGTGAATAGCAGGAAGCGGGGAGCAGCAAGCAGTACAGCCACAACAAAAAAAGATCCGCCGCAGAGTTTTTAGCAACTCAAAACTCAAAACTCACCTGCTTGAGCGGGAGACTGACAGCAGCCCGAAAACACGCATGAATCCCTATTAATATAATTGAATAACGTGGGAGACGATGCCCATGGTAGAGAATCCGGTCAGCCGCACCGCTCTGGGTGCTGCATTCATGCGCGGTTATCACGCGCTCCATGACGACCCCAAAATATTTGACGATCATTTGGCCAATAGCCTGCTCACTAAAGAGGAACGATCGCTAATTGCGAAGCATTTGATAGAAATGTTCGAATCGATTGACCCTTCCGGTGCGGCAACGTGTCCGGATGAGACGAGCGCACTGGAACGGATGCTGCAACTCTGGACGGCCGCTCCCACTATTCTCAGCCGTGCCAGGTATGCCGAGGAAGCCCTTGGTGAGGCTGTCGGCAGGGGTGTGCGCCAATATGTTATTCTTGGGGCAGGGATGGATACTTTCGCCTTTCGTTGCCGGGATATGCTGGAGAGGCTCCAGGTGTTCGAGATAGATCATCCTGCAACACAGGCCTTCAAGTGGAATCGCATTGCCGGGCTGGGTTGGGAAATTCCAGAGCAACTGCATCTTGTTTCGCTCGATTTCACGAATGAGGGTCTGGACAGGATACTAAAGCACTCGCCATATGATCCCCGCGCTTTGACTTTCTTTAGCTGGCTGGGAGTCACATATTATCTTTCCCGCGAAACCGTCTTCGATACATTGAGCGCCGTGGCGAAGATCTCCCCCCCCGGCAGTGCGATCGTTTTCGACTACTTAGCCCCCGTTGTGCCCGGCACGGGGAAAGCGGCCGAACGCCTGAAGGTTGCAACGGATTTTCTGCAGTCATTGGGTGAGCCGCTGATAGCCCGTTTTGATCCTTCCACCCTGGAGGGCGACCTTGCGCGTATCGGATTACGCCTTCTGGAAAACCTTATCCCCTCGGACATCGGGCAACGGTACTTCCAGGGTCGCACCGACAGCTACCGTGCCTCGAAACATATACATTTCGCTATGGCTGTGACGAAATAAAAGGGTCCTCTCACCTGCTCGCTTTGCTTATGAAAGCTGAACGGCCGGCCGTGGAGGATAAGGGGCGTATTCCCGACCCAGGTTCCAAGCGAGCCGTAAGCCTTCACGTCATCCCGGCAGAACTTCTGCTCAATTGAGGTCAAGAGTTGATCGAATAGCATTTTCTTCCGCGAGCCGACGAATGATCGCATCTCTTACTTCTGTTGAAACGCTTCCGATTGCCTCCAATACTTCAGTCTGAAATTGCTTGACCGCCTTCATATCGAAAAGCGCCTGGTAGATTTCGAGCTGCAGCTTCAGTTGCCCCCGGATTTCCAGCATGGCCTTCAGTGCAAGTTCGCGGGGGTCCTTGAATCTATACTCGGCGGCTTCCTCTTCCTGCCCGCAGACCTTGATTTTGCGGACCTGAGATCCGAGTGCATGAAGGGCATCGCCTTCGCCCCGGTTCCAGCTCATAAGCTGGTCGAGCAGTTCGTTAGCGTCGCGGTTGATCTTCGACAATTGGTCCAGAGAGTTGATTTCGCGCTCAACAATCTCATGGGCTGCCCGCATGGTTACATTCCGGTTTACGGCGATGTTCAACGCCTTCAACCGTTTAGATACGGCCGATCTGTTCACTCCCATCTTGCGGGCGACTTCGCTAACGGTGTCGCCGTTCCTGACCAGTTTAATTAATTGCTTATCATCGATTAGAGTTCTCATGCGGGGACCTTTCCTGTAAGGGTTGACATCAGGGACGCAAAAGCTATTCACCACAGAGGAACCCTCACTTCGTTCAGGTTCGCGTTAGTCGCATCAAACGTGCATGCGATGCTTCAAGTTCGGCGTCCGATCTTTTGTGAGGACGCACAGAGGAAAGCAATTGAACGGACAGGCAAAACTAGAAGGCAGATCCCTGTTTGCTTCCGGTTTTTGCTGGATGCCCTTTTTCTTTTCTCTGTGATCTCTCCCTGCCCGGACCATGCCCCGTCTCTGTGGTAAACGGGTGCAAAAGACAGATTCCCAAACAGTTTGGCACACTCTGAGGTGTCGTGCAAAACGGCAACCAGAAACGGCAACCAGAAGCGGCAATACAAGTGGCAATAGAAGCGGCAAAAAGAGGAATTTAGGAATTTAGGAATTTAGAGATTTAGGGATTGAGGAATTGCAAAATCCTTACACCATTGCGGGCTTAGCCGGGTAGACGCCTGTTCCGGTTTCTACCTTTTCCACCCCAAGCCCTCAAGAGTTTCTGCTTTGCAGCAGGATTTTGCGAGCTAAACCGACCTCATCAATCCTTTGGCGTTTAGGGCATCACATCCAGACGACACAGAATTATGGAATACCTTTTGCGTTAACTGAACAGAATGGTGCTAGAAGCGGCTGAGCTCATATTCATATGCATCGAACCATTTACGAGGGAATGGGACTGCATTCACCACAGTAATGCGTCGGAGCTCGCCGATGATGCAATTGAAGGACTAAACCCCTAATTGGCGGCTGCCAAGCGGGGCATATGCTCCGCTTCGCCGGCTGTGAAAAACATTAGAAACAGAAAGAACGACTACAAACATGAGGGCATGCAAATGAATGCATCTACCCGTTGGATAGAAGCCGCCCTGATCGTAATGCTCCTGGCACTGCTGTTTGGCGGCGGGTGGTTCTACCGCATGCAGGAACAGACGATGCGGCAGGAGAAAGAGACGGACCTGTCTGCCATCGTGCGACTCAAAGCCCAGCAAATCAAGGCCTGGCGAGAAGAGCGATTAGGAGACGCCGCGGTACTGCAGGAAAATCCTCTCTTTATCCGGGAGGCGGCCCGCTTTCATGCCGATCCGCGTGACGAGAACACCCTGGAGATCCGCGCCCTCTTTCACAGTCTCTCGAAGCGCTACAGCTACGCCGACGTATTGCTGGCGGACCCCGACGGGAGGGTGCGCCTGAGCCTGAGCGGACAAACCGAGGCGCCCAGCGGATACGCCTCAACCTTTGCCGCCGCGCTGCGGGACCGCAAGCCCGTATTCCTCGACTTGTACATCGAGGGGCAAAATCCGACACCCCGCATTTCCGTTATCGCACCGCTTTTCACCGGGGACGAGCAGACCCCCAAGCCGGTTGGCGCGGTCATTCTGGTTTGCGACGCCTCCCAGTTTCTCTACCCCGTAGTCGAGTCCTGGCCAACTCCCACCAAGACCACGGAAACTATGCTTATCCGGCGTGACGGCGACGACGTGCTTATCCTGAACGATCTTCGCCATCAGCCCGACACGGCGCTGAAACTACGCATTCCCCTGAGCCGGACGGAGGCGCCCGCAGTTATGGCCGTGCTGGGGAAGGAGGGCGTTGTGAGGGGCAAGGACTACCGAGGCGTCGAAGTTTTATCGGCTATCCAGCCCGTTCCGGACTCACCCTGGTATATGGTGGCCAAGACGGACGCGGCCGAGGCATTCGCCGAAGGGCGCTTTCACTCCGTCCTCATCCTGGCGCTGCTCATGGGCCTGGTGGGGATGATGGTCCTATTGGGACTCGTTGTGAGGCAGCGGGAGCAAAAGAAGCGCTACCGGGAACTTTACCAGTCCGAGTTATCGCTGCGCGCGAGCGTGGAGCGCCATAGCATCACACTGAAGGCCATCGGCGACGCCGTAATCGCAACCGATGCACGGGGCCGGATAGAGCTGCTGAATCCCGTGGCCGAGCGGCTCACAGGCTGGAGCGATGATGAGGCTCGAGGCAGGCCGCTAGAGGAGGTCTTCCGCATCGTCAATGAACAGACAAGGGCGGAGGTTGCAAACCCCGTGGCCCGCGTGCTGAGGGAAGGCGTGGTGGTAGGCCTGGCCAACCACACCCTGCTGATCGCCAAGGACGGCGCCGAACGCCCCATCGCCGACTCGGGCGCGCCCATGCGAGCCCATGACGGAACGATCATCGGGGTGGTCCTGGTGTTCCGCGATCAGGGCGCTGAGCGGAGGGTTCAACGGTTGACTCAAGTCCGGCTGGACTTGATCGCGTATGCCGCCGCCCACACATTGGATGAACTCGTGAGAAAGACTTTGGATGAGGTCGGCACATTCCTGGACAGCCCAATCGGGTTTTACCACTTTCTGGAAAGCGACCAAAAGACCCTTTCCCTGCAGCAATGGTCTACTCGCACATTGAAGGAGTTCTGCCGGGCCAAGGGCAAAGGCCTGCACTACAGCATCGATCAGGCCGGCGTCTGGGTGGACTGCGTACAGGAGAGAAAGCCGGTAATACACAACGATTACTTTTCCCTGGAACACAAGAAGGGGATGCCGGAAGGACACGCCGAGGTCGTTCGCGAGTTGGTGGCCCCCGTGATGAGGGAGGGCAAGGTCGTCGCGATATTGGGCGTGGGCAACAAGCCGGTAGACTACACGGAAGAGGATGCTGAAACTGTATCCTACCTTGCCGACGTGACGTGGGAAATCCTCGAGCGCAGGCGGGCAGAAGAGGCGCTGCGAGCGAGCGAGGAAAAGTTCCGGCTGGCTTTTCTGACCAGCCCCGATTCAATCAATCTCAACCGTGCTCACGATGGTGTGTACCTGGACAGCAGTGAGGGTTTTAGAAAGATAATGGGTTATGCGCGCGAGGATGTTATCGGTAAAAGTTCGCTTGAACTCAACATTTGGGACGATCCTAAAGATAGAGAACGCCTGGTCAACGGTCTGACGCGCCAGGGTGTTGTCGAAAATATGGAAGCCAGATTCCGTGGGAAAGACGGCAGGATCAGAATCGGCCTTATGTCCGCTTGTGTTTTACGCATAAACCAGGAAGATGTTATCCTTTCGATAACCCGCGACATCACTGAATTCAAGCGGGCGGAAACGGCCCTGCGGGAGAGCGAGGAGTTGTATCGCAAGCTTGTCAGCTTATCTCCCGACGCTATCTCGGTCGTGGACCTGAATGGCTCGCTCATCTTCACTTCACCCAGGGCAAGGGAATTATTTGGAGATTGGCCTGAAGACGAGATCCTTGGACGCAGTATATTCTCCTGGGTTGCCCCTAAAGACCAGAAAAAGGCGTCTACGAATATACAGCGGCTACTGACAGAGGGAACACTCACAGGCGCTGAATACACACTGATCAAGAAAGACGGGACCCGCTTTATCGGAGAGGTCAACGCCGCGGTCATTCATTCTCCCGACGGCAGTCCAATGAGTATGATTGTCATTACCCGTGACGTTACCGAGCGGAAACGGGCCGAGGAGGTACTACGGGAAAGTGAGCAGCGCTTCCGCAGCATGGTCGAAAATTCCCCCTTTGCCTACCAGGCCCTCGACATCGACGGGTGTTATATTGATGTTAACCAGAAACTCTGCGACCTGCTCGGTTACCGCCCTGACGAACTCCTCGGCAGGAGCTTCAGCGAATTCTGGCCGGAGAACACCCAAGAGATCTTCACCCAAGCTTTCGAAACCTTTAAACGCGATCGCCAGGTCAGCAGCGAACTCCTCCTGATCACCAAAGACGGACGGGAAGTCAGCGTGATCCTCGAGGGACGCGTTGAGCAAGACAATGACGGAAACTTCTTGCGGACGCATTGCATCTTAACGGATATCACAAGGCGCAAGCTGGCGGAAATTGCGTTGCGCGAGAGCGAGGAACGTTTCTCCAGGTTCTTTCGCGCCACTCCCGTCGGCACCAGCATCACCCGCCTGAGCGACGGCCGATATGCCGACGTCAATGATGCGTGGCTCGGCTTATTTGGCTACACGCGCGAGGAGATCGTCGACCAAAACGCGTTTAAGCTGGGAATATGGGCTGATCGAGAAGACCAGGTGAAGGTGGTCGGGATACTGCGAGAGCAAGGCAGGATAAAGGACTTTGAAACCCGGTTCCGCTGGAAATCCGGTGAGATCGGGGACGTGCTTTATTCGGCGGACCTGATCGAGGTGGCCGGGCAGCAGTATATCCTGGGCCTTACGCATGACATCACCGAGCGCAAGAGGGTGCAGGAGGAAAAAGAGAAACTGGAGGCACAGTTGTTTCAAGCTCAGAAGATAGAATCGGTGGGGCGGCTGGCCGGCGGCGTGGCGCACGATTTCAACAACATGCTGGGCGTAATCATAGGCCGGACTGAAATGGCATTGAATAAAGACGTTTCTACGGATGAACTCCATCACCACCTCAAGGAGATTCTCAATGCGGGCCAGCGTTCAGCGGACCTCACCCGGCAACTGCTGGCCTTTGCCCGCAAACAGACTGCCGTCCCGAAGATACTGGATTTGAACGACACGATCTCCGGCATGCTCAAGATGCTGAGGCGCCTCATCGGCGAGGATATCGACCTGTTCTGGGCGCCGGAACTCGATCTCTGGAAAGTCAGAATCGATCCCTCCCAGGTCGACCAGATTCTGGCCAATCTTGTGGTCAATGCTCGCGATGCCATTTCCGGAGTAGGCGCGATCACCATGAGGACCGAGAACGTCGTGATCGATGATTCCGATGTGGCAGAGACGCCCGAATTCATTCCGGGAGAATACGTCCTGCTGACCACGAGCGACACCGGCGAGGGCATGAGTCAGGAGGTTTGCGGGAAGGTCTTCGAGCCTTTTTTTACCACCAAGGAGGTGGGCAAAGGAACCGGGCTGGGATTGTCCACGGTCTGCGGCATCGTTAAACAAAACGAAGGCTTTATTTATGTTGACAGCGAACCGGGGAAAGGAACAACGTTTAAGATCTACCTGCCGCGGTTGGAGTCTGAAACAACACAGGTTTCCTCTGAGGTGACGGCCGGCACGCCCCCGACTGGCACGGAGACCATCCTGCTGGTCGAGGACGATGAACCGATCCTGAACCTCAGCAAGATAATCCTCGAGAAGCTGGGCTATACAGTTCTTGCGGCACGGGCTCCGGGACAAGCCATCGATCTTGTCACAGGTCATCCGGGGGATATTCACCTGCTGATCACGGACGTAGTAATGCCTGAGATGAGCGGGCGAGAACTGGCGGAACAGCTTCGCGCAATCCGGCCGAACCTCAAGTGCCTTTATATGTCGGGCTATACCGCCGACCTGATAGCACATCGAGGCATTCTCGACGAAGGAGTAAATTTCATTCAGAAACCTTTCGGCAACGACGATTTTGCGGAAAGAGTGAGACAGGTGTTGGACCAATTGGAATAGGAGCAGGGAGCGGGGAGGACTGTGGACTCCCTCCAGGGTCGGGACAAGTTCGGACGGAGGACTGAGGACTGAGCAGGGAGCGGGGAGCGGGGAGCTGAAAGATTTAGACAGGATTAACAGGATTAGAAAATCTCCAATTCGGGGATTCAGGGATTTAGGAATTAAGGGATTTTAAGACGAGAAGCGAGAACTCGCGTAGCGATAGAACCAAAAGGAATTATTTCCTGATCCTTGGTCCTTGCTTCCCGGACTGGTCATCGACAGGACACGGAGAGAACCGGAAGAATGGATCAAGTTAAACCCCGTGGGGATCCGAACCGCATTTTGGGGTCGGATTCTGCCCCAAAAAACTTCTTGAACAACCCCAAAGCCCTAAAAACCATACGATTTCCCAATCGAACATGCAAGTGACAGGTTATACCGGATGACCACTTGAATCGCGAGTGGAACGGAAAAGTCCGGGAGACGATCTGTACGATGAAATTGCGGCCCGGATCAAATATGCTGGAGTTTTTCCGGCCAAAAACCGATTCCTTTTAGCATACCACTTGCGAATTCGTATATGGGAAGGTTCTATGGGGATGCAAGGTATCCTGCGAGATTTTCAGGGTGGCAGACGAACCCGAAATTGTCATGGAGATCCGTTGGTGGCCGAGGGTTGAGGCATTATTCTGGCCAAGATAATTGTATATGTCAGGAGGGCGCACATGACGAAAAAACATATCCTTTTTACCGGCTTGCGCGTTGACCTTTCTATTCTGTTGCGTTGCAGGAACCGCTGCATTTCAGTGTGATAACAAGTATATTTCTGCAGGCTGTTTTAGAGATGAAGTTCTGGAACTGTGTGGCTCTCCATCAATGAGCGACACGTGGCAGGAAGAAAGGCTGGTTGACTTGTATATTCGTGACAGCGGGCAATTGGCCGGAGCAAGAAGGGTCCTCGTGACCATCGACAGGTGGACATACAATTTTGGGCCCACTCACCACACGCAAACATTGACATTCGAAAATGCAAAGCTGATCAGCATCAAATCAGGCAGGCTCGGATATTAAATCATCGCCGGTATAAGGAGAATCCAAGGGAACTCTGCTGTCCGCGACACTCCTTCGGCCCAGTCTCGCATGCCGCGAGCTTATTGGTTGACGTAAACAGGACCGAACAGAGCCTCTACGGCCGCCTCTGTGCACGGGGCAGCCGCACACGGCGGAACGGCGATGTTCGCTCCAAGGCGCTTATTGTTGGTTGCAGGAGGCGAGGTGTCGGAAACTACGTATGGTATAGACTGAGACTGGACGTTTTTCTTCGTGATGATGTATTGAAAAGTGAACTGGTGGTTGGTCTTATCCCACTGAACGGAGACATTCACCGGCTGCCCCACCTGGACCAGGCCAAGTGCAGTCGTTACGCCGATATCAGTAAGTGTATCACAGCCCGCGTCCAAACACTCAAAGACATACCCGTAAATACCAACGGTGTTTGGACGTGTATAAGTGGACGTTCTAACCAGACCGACTTCCGCTATTACGTCGCCCGTAGAATCCCCGGGAGTGGGCGTACCCACGTTAAAAAAATAACCTCCGATCCTGGCATCAACAACCACCTCAGAGCCGAGAGCAGGATTTTTTACAACAGCCCTGGTCATTGTAATCGTGCCCTGCATGGCGGTCACCTTACTGCCATCGACCATCCGCAAGCGTTGGCCGGAACCGCTGACCGCATTGGGATCGGAAGTCACAAGTCCATAAGCATGATCCGCCATTCGCAAAGACCCTCCCTCAATCTCACGAAGACACTCCCTGCTTAAACCTAGATTGTCATAAGATTCGTATCCAGCCCATCTGGCGGGGTCAATGGCGGCTTCCTTAAAATTATCGTAGAGGATAAGAGTGGTGCCCGCACCACAGAGAAGAGGGGAAACCATCAGAAAACAGCCCGCTAACATCGCTACCAGTTTGGACGTCATAACGGCTCTCCTTGTTAAATGATGATCCGAACTAATCTACCATGATAAGAGCAAAATAGATCCTTTTCCTTTTCTTGTACTTGTCCTGTGTGCTCAACATTGTGAAGTCCCTTTAGAGCAGGAGAGCTTATGGGCATGGTCAGCCCTTATCATTGTTGACTGTTAATGCTCTCATTTTTAGAATTTCGAGCAGCTTAGGGTCAGTACTCATGTCTCGAACCATTCGTTCAAGCGCGGTATTCATTACTCGCTCGACAGTTCCTTCGAGTCCGCCCATGCGAGTCTCATTGTAATGCCCCTGATAGGATTGACTGTAGAGAACAGCTCCTGAACCCGGATCGACCAGGTTCAAGTCAACCTCCACCGTACCCATGAACTCAACGGTCGTAAAATTGACTTGGAGCTCAAACCAGAAACTCGTTATTTCTCCTGAGATAGCCAAAGAATTTCCAGTTGCACTCACAGTATGTCCATTTTTGATGAACTCTGTCATAAGAGCATCTTTGACGATTTGAGGAACCGGTTTCTGGGTAACGATGTCGGCAGTGTTTTGACCGAATCCATTTCTCTTGTACCCTATCCTGAGCTTTTCCGGCCTTTTGTCTACAAACTCCTGCACATCCAATGTGACCGGTCTTATCGAAGCCAGTGGGCCGACACGAGCAGCTTCGGAATCGTATTTGACATTGAGATTAGCCTGTGTGAATGCACAGCCTCCGGAAACCAACACGAATAGCACCAGGACAACTTTGAAAGCTATTTTCTTCATCTCTTCCTCTTATTGGTAGATTAGAGAAACCGCCATCTTTCGCCCTGCATCTTGTATCGCCTCTTCCATATCTTTATTGAACAATTCGTGGTCATATTGATAATTCGCCAGCGAGCTCTGCCCATGACCCACTAAAACGTCTGTTTCATCCCATAGCTTGTTGCCCTTTGCATCGACCAGTTGGGCATGTATCTCCAAAAAAGGTTTTAAAAGGTCACCTTGAGAACGCTCTACCACTCGAAGGCCCCAACTTAAAATCTCAAAACTGACGACCGCGTCATAGCTTTTGACATCTTCGGCTTTGAGTTCGTGATCGAGGAAAACTGCGTCCGTGAATCGATTATACTCTGAGAGCGCGGTTTGAAACGACTCAATGAAAATTGATCTGCAAGAGAGGCGTGTCATTTGCCCGGACATAGCTTTGGCTTTTTCAGAATCCATGTGCTGATTGTATGCGCTAGCAACTATTGCTCCGGTTAATCCAAAAAGAAATGCAGGAGTAGCAGTTGCCTTAGCTCTTTCATCAATTACGGTGAATTCTCCCTCCTGGGGAATCACTACGGCCAGTTTTTGAATTTTATTGATTTCCACCGGGGTCGATCGGACTGCTTGGTTAACCGGTCCACATGCAGCAAGAAAAAGGCATGCGACTATTGGCAGAGTCAGGTTTTCCATCGGGTAACTCCAAAGATGAGTTGATTAAAGTATTACCGGGCGATTTCCTAATAAGTGATGAGATCAATCATCGCTGTGCGTCATTATATCAATGCGAATGATTCGCAGCTAATACGCGATATCCTACTATAACTGCTCGGCACCTTAGAAGCCACATCTAACCGAATAGCGGCTGTCGTGCAGCTAACTCGGACAGTTTGACGCATAATCCAGGTTAACATTCACCAGGATTCGACTTTTGCAATTATTACAAGCGACAACGGGTTGTATGTGCCTATATATTGAAGGACTTTTAGTAATGTCAACGGGTATTTCGGGGGGGATAAAATGACGATCAGATATACCCAAAAGCGATATTGAACACTGTAAATACAGTGACTTATAGACATTTACGAGCTGAGCGGCCAGGACCTTTGAGAAGGGAAAAACTTGTCGAACCGGTGGAGTCACTTTGGGCGGGATCCCGGTCCTCCGGCGACTACCGGTCGGTGGAATGCCGCACAGACAAAGCAGCAGGTTCCCGGCGCATGTAATCGGTAGACCTGCGCTTGCTGCGGATGTCCAAGTAGACGCGTTCGACCGCTTCGAAGGAGATGCCGAGGACCGCCGTTGCTTCTTCGACGGGAACGCCGGTAGCCTCAGCGTGCAACAGAGGGTCCAGGAGTTCGAAAGGGAGGCCGAAAAAGAATTCCTGTTCGGTCTGTGGAGCGGAGAATGTTCCCGACGATGGCGCGCGGCCGGTGATGGCTTCGGATAACCGCAGATAGTGAGCAAGCTCGTATACCTGCACCTTGTAAAGGCCCAGAAGAGGGTGGACGTCCACCCCGATATCGCCATACCGAACCATGAATCCCAGATCGTATTCGGTGCGGTTGTGGGTCCCGAGGACAGCATATCGGAGCTTTTCGGCGTGGTAGTACTCCATCAGCATGCGACTGCGCTGCTTCATGTTGGTTGCGGCGACGATCTCCAGGTACTCGGTGAGCGGCAGGCGCCTCGGGATAGTTAAATATTTCACCGTTAAAGATGAGCCACAGGTTTTTGTCCTCATTGTGAATCGGCTGATCGCCTCCGCTGAGATCGATGATGCTCAGCCTCGAGTGAGCCAAGCCGGCGTGCTCGTCCCTGTATATACCGAAGGCGTCCGGTCCACGATGGCAGATGCCTCCCAGTATGCGGCGAAGGAGATCTTCCGCAGGCTCCGCGCGGCTATCGGAGAAATCGACAATTCCTGCAATCCCACACATTTTGACACCTCCAGATACGAACCTGCGTGGTTGGCAGCCAGAGTCAACTGTTATTTGCTCAGGTGTGGCTCTGATCGATTTTCTTCAGCACGAAATTGGACAGCGAAGCAATTGAATCAAGGTTTTCAGGTATGAGTTCCTCATCCTCGACTTTGATGCCATACTTTTCTTCGATCCGTGTGACGAGTTCCAAGACTCCCAAGGAGTCGATGATGCCGTTCTCCATTAAGGAGTCAGTATCCTCCATGGCGCCTCTAGGCTCGCCGAACAGGAAGGTCTCTACGATGAGACTACGGATTTGTGGTACCATCAAGACGTTTTGCACTCCCTCTCATGTTTTGAATTTCAAATCTGTATCAGCAGGCTCTTCAGGTTTTTGCCGCAAATAGGTTCAACGTTGTACCGACTATAATAATCGTAAACCTTTTGACAGCCATCGACACCCGGATAAGGCTGTTCCGGTGATTTTATGCAAAAGGATTGCCAAAAGGAGCAGGAAGCAGAGAGCAGATGAGTCTTGAGTTTTTAGTTTTGAGTTTTGAGTTGCTAAAAACTGACAACCAAAAACCGGCAACTCTTTGGCTTCCCATTCAATCCCGCTTCTCGTTTTACAATCTCTAAATCCCTGAATCCCTGGATTGGAGATCTTTCAATCCTGTTAATCCTGTCCGAGCTTTTCTCCGCGCGTACGCTTCCGAAACGCGAAAACCGTCCGGTCAAAATATTCGTCGATATTTTCCATGATCTGAGCGAGCTTTGCAAATCCGCCGGCCTCGAATGCCGCGCTCAATTCATTCTGCGACAGGGCCCCGCTCATGCACCACACCCATGCGTCCGGCTCGGAGGCAAAGTAGCCCGGAAGAATTACCCTCCGGCATAGATCGGCCCCCGCAATGACTCCATCCCTCTTCAGCACGCGGTAAAGTTCGACGATCAGTTCGGCTTTCTCCGGGAAGAGATTTAACACACCGTTAAGAATTATCCAATCAAAGGAACCCGGCCCAAACGGTAGCTTGCTCCCATCAGCGCAGACGAAGTCAAACTCAAGACCCGGGAAGGACCGCCCTGCCAGGGCGCAGGCCTTTATCAGCGCCGGGATCGCCGAATCCAGGTTCACAATCCTGAATTCGGCGCCAACAGAGAGTCTAATGATAATCGAATCGATCCCGGCCCCGCAGCCGAGGTTAAGAACCCTGTCGCCCGGTTTTGGATGGAGATAGTGGAGCACGTATCCGCAAGGCAGGAAATTTTCCCACATCTCATCAGGAAGGGAACCAATGAGGCCGACAGGATAGCCAAGTTCCACGGCCAGGGGTTTGCCACTCAATCCATACGCCTTGACGCGCTTTTTCCCCTGGTACAGTTGCTCATAATATTTTCGGATATGTTTCTTCATCAGGCATCGGAGCACGGCATACCGGCCAGGAATCGCACTAACGGGAGCTACTCTTCTATATCACAGGTCCAAGTTCCAAACTAGGTTCATGACAGCAAGAACCACACTTTTGTCCGCGATCCGGCATCCGCCCATTTGACTTTTTGATGAAGTTGGTTCATCTTGGCCCGGTTATAATAATGTTGTTCAACATTCCAATTTTGGGGGAATTGATGAAGATCGAGCAGATCCCTGTCGGTTTCATGCAAGTTTTCTGCTACCTGGTCTACGACGAGAAGGCCCAAGAAGGCATTCTGATAGACCCGGCGGGAAATGAAAATGAGCTCATAGAGCTTCTCAGGGTAAAGGGCGTAAAACTTCGCTATATCGTCAACACGCACGGGCATGCCGATCACACGTGCGGGAACGAAGCCATACGCAAAGCAACCGGGGCAAGCGTGGTCATGCACACAACCGACGATCTTTTTTTTCAAAGACCGGAGAACACGATGTTTGCCCGCAGCATGGGTTTCGCGGTTTCCGGACCCGCCGACGTCCACGTGCAGGACGGCGATGAGCTTTCGTTCGGCAATCTGAAGATGAGATTCATTCTCACTCCCGGGCACACGCCGGGGGCATGCTGCATATTGATAGATGGAAACCTTTTCACCGGCGACACTCTTTTTGTGGGAGCGGTCGGGCGCACGGACCTTCCGGGAGGATCGTTCAAGCAGTTGACTGAATCGCTTCAAAAGCTTGTGAAGACGCTCCCGCCTGATACCGTGGTATGGCCCGGCCACGATTACGGGGACCAACCCCGATCGACCCTGAGGCGTGAAGCTGAAACAAATCCATACATTGTCGAATACATGGATGAATAGGAAGCTTACACTAAAATACATCACATTCGAGACGCCGCTCGGAAGGATCGTGGTCGCCGAAAGTCCGGATGGTATTGCGCTGGTTAACTTCCTCAGCCGGGATTGCCCCACAGAAGATGCTGCAATCTCATCTGTGCTCAGAAATTATCCTGATGCTACACTGTCGCCGGGGGGCGACTCGTTGTTGCTTGGGAAAACAAAGGCATATATTCTGGCATACCTAACAAACCGGGCGCCGGTTCCAAAGGTTCCACTGGATTTAAGAAAAGGGACCGGCTTTGACCGCAATGTCTGGACAGCGATCGAGACCATTGCTTTTGGAGAGTCACAGTCCTACAGCCAAATCGCAGCCAAAGCCAACAGCGCCGGTGCTTCGAGGGCCGTTGGCAGGGCATGCGGCAGAAACCCGGTACCCATTCTGATACCATGCCACAGGGTAATTGGGAGTGGAGGGAAACTGGGCGGTTATTCGGGCGGACTTGATATTAAAAGGGCCTTACTGGAGCTGGAAAAATCGTAGCGAGAAGCGGGAAACCAAAGAGCTGACAGTTTCTGGTTGTCGGTTTTAAGCAACTTAAAACTAAAAACTCACGACTCATCTGCTCCCTGAGGATACGGAGGGTATGTATTGAAAGCCGGGAATTTAAAAAGGGGGAAGCAGATCACGCCTCCGAAAGGAAAGCTTGGAATTCTCATATCCGGTATTGGAGGCGCTGTCAGCACGACCTTCATCGCAGGCGTCGAACTTGTGCGGCGCGGCTTGGCCGAACCGGTAGGTTCGCTTACCCAGCTCGGCGCCATCAGGCTGGGGAAGCGCTTTGAACACCGGTGTCCGATGATAAAGGATTTCGTTCCTCTGGCAGACCTGAACGACCTGGTTTTCGGCGGCTGGGACATATATGAGGCCAACTGCTTTGAGGCCGCACTCTACGCGCGTGTGCTGCATCGTGAACACCTCGATCCGGTCAGGGATTTTCTGAGCGGAATCATTCCGATGAAAGCGGTTTTCGACCGCCGGTATGTCAAGAATCTGGACGGAACTTATGTTAAAAGCGCCCCCGGGTCGCGTGGCAAACTCGATGAGATCAAGGCGGATATAGCGGATTTTAAGGCGCGAAACGGCCTCGACAGGTGCATCATGATATGGTGCGGAAGCACGGAGGTGCACCTCAAGCCCCTGGAAATCCACGGTTCCATAGATTCTTTGCAGAAAGCAGTTGACAATAACGATCCGAGCGTACCACCGAGCATGCTTTACGCCCTGGCAGCCCTGGAAAGCGGGATACCGTTCATCAACGGCGCGCCCAACCTTACAGTCGATATTCCCGCAATGGTCGAACTGGCCGACTCCGCCGGCGTGCCCATAACGGGAAAGGATTTCAAGACGGGTCAGACGCTGATGAAGACGATCCTCGCGCCGGGCCTGAAATCCCGCATGCTGGGTCTGGAAGGATGGTATTCGACAAACATCCTGGGGAACAGGGACGGCCTGGTTCTCGACGACGCCGAATCGTTCAAGACCAAGGAGGAAAGCAAGCTCTCCGTTCTCGAGTACATATTGCAGCCACACCTCTACCCTATTCTCTACAAGAACTATTATCACAAGGTAACGATCAACTACTACCCGCCCAGGGGAGACAACAAGGAAGGCTGGGATTGCATCGACATATTCGGATGGCTCGGATATCCGATGCAGATAAAGGTGGACTTTCTTTGCCGCGACAGCATACTTGCAGCGCCTCTTATCCTTGATCTGGTGCTCTTTATGGACCTGGCGCAAAGGGTCGGAATGAGCGGCATCCAGGAATGGCTCTCCTTCTATTTTAAAAGCCCGATGGTAAAAGAGAACCTCTACCCCGAGCACGACCTTTTCATTCAGTCCATGAAGCTCAAGAACACGCTTCGCTACCTGATGGGCGAGGAACAAATAACCCACTTCGGGCTGGACTACTATATGAGCGAGGAAGAGTGAGGACACAGAAAGACTCAGTCTGTGTTTCCAGTTTTATAGAGACTGTAGAGTCATTAGTTTTAGCGAGAGAGATGATAATGAAAAGGTGTCCCTTCTGCGCTGAAGAAATTCAAGACGCCGCTATAAAGTGTAAGCACTGCGGTGAGTTTATGGATGCCTCCAACCGCCCACGCCTTGCAGAGCAAAAGATTCCGTGGTATTTTCGAAAAACCTTTATTATCATCGCACTCTGTGGCGTGGGGCCTCTGGCGTTGCCCCTGATCTGGTTGCGTCCACAAACGACGATGGCATGGAAGATCGGACTCACAATAGGAATCCTTGTTCTCAGTTGGATACTGTTCCAAACCACGATGGAATCCATCCGTACTCTCAAGGAATATTACAAGTTAATGGGTAACTAAATCTCTTAAAGAAGGGGTTAAAATGAGAAACATTCTATGTGTGTTTATAGCTATGGCATTCTGTGTTATATCTGGTTGTTATTTTGCAATTAACGATGACCCTGGCAATTGGAAAAAAGAAGCACAGGATCGCGAACCAGAACCATCATTTGAACTACGTGGTGCACATTATGCAAAACTTAACTCTATCGGATGCCTAACATATAATGATCTGGAGATGGCAAATGCGGCGCATAGCCGGAGTGATTTCGATACGATAGATAATTTAATAAAAGAGAAACGATGTCTTGTCCTCCCTACAGACAAAGACATTCTTATCATTGGACATGTCCAAGGTGATATTGTGAGTGCAAAAGTAGAACTTGAAGACACAACACGAGTATTCTACACTAAAAGAAGCAATTTGGTTGTGAAATAAATTAATAAAAGAATAATCGCAACGGGTCCTGAGTTTTTTTGCTATAATTTATCATATATTGGCACTGGCGAATGGTAAAAGAACCGAAAACGTTAGCTGGACAATTGAGCACTGGTGATTTCGATAGGGGTAGGAACGGCTCATCGCCGCCCCTCCCTCCGAACCGGACTGGCGGATCTCCCGCATCCGGCTCTCCGGTTAGTGGTTCACCTCGACGAGGACTGGAGCAAAGTTTTGTGG
>Ga0187862_10001318_pt1 | contig 26515 bp, 25 predicted proteins | sample June2016WEW_10_1_FD_133003 | JGI IMG/M metagenome (GOLD analysis project Ga0187862, IMG submission 133003) | Peatland microbial communities from SPRUCE experiment site at the Marcell Experimental Forest, Minnesota, USA - June2016WEW_10_150 | ecosystem: Environmental > Terrestrial > Soil >...
CCTCGATCCGGACAAGGTGAAGATCGTCGTTCAATCGATGGTCCCGGAGCTGACCGAGCTGACGATTTACTTCATGAACCTTGTCACCACCGCGACGCTCGAGCGCAATCCGACTCTCAAGGATGAAATCAAGCAGCGGAATTTCACCAAGGGCCTGCCGGTGGGATTTTATACGTATCCAATTTCGCAGGCTTCGGACATCACGATCTTCAAGGCGCATCTCGTCCCGGTCGGCGAGGACCAGTTGCCGATGATCGAGCAGGCACGCGAAATCGTGCGGCGCTTCAATCGCATGTACGACAAGGTCCTCATCGAACCCAAGGCGCTGGTCGGCCAGGTGGCGCGGCTGCCGGGCACCGACGGTGGCGCGAAGATGTCGAAGTCGGTCGGCAATTGCATCTACCTTGGCGATTCGCCCGAGGTCGTGCGCAAGCGCGTGATGTCGATGTACACCGATCCCACGCGGCTGCATCCGACTGATCCCGGCCACGTCGAAGGCAATCCCGTTTTCACCTATCACGACGTGTTCAATCCGGATAAGGCGGAAGTCGAAGACCTCAAGGAGCGCTACCGCAAGGGCACGGTCGGCGACGTCGAGGTCAAGGAGAAGCTGTTCAAGGCGCTGAACGTTTTTCTGGAACCGATCCGCGAGCGCCGCGCGCATTTCGCCTCGAAACCCGGCCACGTCCGCGAGATAATCGTCGAGGGTACGCGCAAGGGACGCGCGGTGGCGCAGGCAACGATGGCCGAAGTGCGCACCGCAATGAAGATCAGCTACAAGCTCTGATCACGACGCGGGCGCTTGCGCTCAATACGCCTTGGCGAAATAGGCGCGCTCGGCCGCCGGCTCGCCGCATACCATGCACACCCCCGCGACGCCGTCACTGGTGAGTGGAATTACTCGGCAAGTCGCCTTGGTCTCCTCGCGAATCCGCGTCTCGCACGCTGGATTCCCGCACCAATAGACGTCGGCGAATCCACCGCCGCCTTCACCTTCCATATGCCGGCGAAACGCTGCGTAGTCGTCGAATCTCCGCGTACTGGCGATCATCGCGGCCTTTGCCTGCGCGTGGAGATTTTTCTGAATCTCGCCCAGCAGCGCGCTGACAGTATCGGCAATCGATCCGAGCGACGCCTTGCTCTTTGATTCCGGTCCCGACTTGTCGCGCCGCGCCAGCACCGCTTCACCCGCGGCGACATCGCGCGGTCCGATCTCGATCCTCACCGGCACGCCGCGCATCTCCCAATCGTTGAACTTGAAACCCGGCGTCAGTCCTTCGCGATCGTCGATGCGCGCGCGGATTCCCGCCTGGGTCAGCGACTCCCACGCGCCGCGGGCCGCGGCGAGCACTTTTTCGCCCTCCTCGGGTTTGCGAAATATCGGCACGACGACCGCTTGCGTCGACGCGACCGTCGGCGGCAGCCGCAGTCCCTGGTCGTCGCCGTGCGCCATCACGATCGCGCCGAGCAGCCGCGTCGATACACCCCAGCTGGTCTGCCACACGAACTGCATCTGATTTTGATCGTCGAGGTAGCGGATCTCGAAGGGCCTGGCGAAGTTCTGGCCGAGAAAATGCGAGGTGCCGCATTGCAGCGCGCGCCCGTCGCCCATCAAGCCCTCGATCGAGTAGGTCTCGACGGCGCCCGGGAATCGTTCGGCGGCGCTCTTGCGTCCCACGATCAGCGGAATCGCCAGGAACTCCTCGACGAACTGGCGGTACACTTCGAGCATCGTGAGCGTTTCGCGTTCGGCTTCCTCGCGCGTCGCGTGCGCCGTGTGCCCCTCCTGCCAGAGGAACTCGGTGGTGCGCAGGAACATGCGCGTGCGCATCTCCCATCGCACGACGTTGCACCATTGATTGAGCATCATCGGCAAGTCGCGGTGCGATCTGATCCACTGCGCGAACATATGGTTGATGATCGTCTCGGAGGTGGGCCGCACGATTAGCGGCTCTTCGAGCTCCTTGCCCCCGCCGTGCGTAACGACCGCAAGCTCGGGCGCGAACCCCTCGACGTGTTGCGCCTCTTTTTGCAGAAAGCTCTGCGGGATGAACAGCGGAAAGTACGCGTTGCGAGCGCCGGTCTGCTTGATGCGCTTGTCGAGCTCGTCGCGCAGCAGCTCCCAGATGGCGAAGCCGTCGGGACGAAACACGATGCATCCGCGCACCGGCGAGTAGTCCGCCAGCTCCGCGCGGAGACAGATGTCGTTGTACCACGCGGCAAAGTCCTCGGTGCGAGGGGTTACCTTCTTGTCGTTTTGTTTTGCTTGTTTTTCCGCCATGCTTCTTGCGTGACGATTGTGACTATCGTCAATTGGTACAGTCTCCGGATAAAATCAGCCCGAATCAACTTATTCCGGAGCGCGCCCGAGATGGAAGTCATGAAGCTCAGACTCCGCGCAGTCGCCGCCGGCCTTGCGGTACTCCTGCTGGTCTTCGCGCCAGCGGCGCGGGCGGATAGCAGTGCGAATACTCCCGCCATGCGGACGATCGAAGTTGACGGCAGCGGCGAGACGCGCACATCGCCCGACACCGCGGATTTGGATCTGGCGATCGATACTCAAGCGAAGACGGCCGAGGAGGCTGCTAACCGCAACGCCGCGCTGGCCGCGAAGGTGATCGACGCGCTCAAGTCGAAGCTCGGCGACAAGGGCAAGATTACGACCGCGGGTTATTCGCTGAATCCCGAGTACGACCAGCGTGTGAGCGAGAAGCCCAGGATTGTCGGCTACAACGCGCAAAATACAGTGACGTTGCATACCGGCGCGCTGGACCTCGTGGGCGCGCTCATCGATGCCGCGATCGCGGCCGGCGCAAATCGCGTCAACTCGCTTAACTTCAGCGTCAAGGACGACACCAAGGCGCGCACCGAAGCGATCGCGATCGCAACCCGCGACGCCCGCGCACAGGCCGAAGCGCTCGCATCTGCGCTGGGCGTGAAGCTCGGGATGATCCTCAAGGCGACGACAGTCTCGCAAGCGCGGCCGATTCCGATGCGGATGGGACCGGCGATGGCGATGTCGGCGAGCGTGGCCACACCGGTCGAACCCGGCGAGGTCACGGTGTCGGCGACGGTTTCTCTCACCTTCGAGATTGAGTAGGTTTTGCTTTTGCGCTATCGACCTAACGTGCGCTTGAGGCCGCGATGCTGAAGCCCGGGGATCCCGCACCGTCGTTCGATCTTGAATGCGCCGTTGATGGGCGTATCGCACGCTCCAGTCTCGCGAAGATTTCTTCCGAATTGGTTCTGCTCTTTTTCTATCCGCGCGACTTTTCTTTCATCTGTCCCACCGAAGTCACGGGCTTCAACAAGGCGCTGAAGGAATTTGCCGCCGAGGAGACGACGATCGTGGGGGTCAGTATCGACGACGTGGACAGCCATCTTCGATGGGCCCGTGAGCTCGGCGGAATCGGCTACCCGCTGCTCTCCGATCCGGATGGCGGTCTGGCGCGCGCCTACGGGGTTTTCGACGACCAGCAAAAAGTCGCGTTGCGTGCGACGTTCATCCTCGATCGGAAACGCAAGGTTGTGTTCGCCGCATCATGCCCGCTGAACGTTGGACGCAGCGTGACCGAGACGCTTCGAATCGTGCGCGCGCTCCGAACCGGCCAACTCTGCCCCGCCGACTGGAAGCCGGGCGTCGAGTTCGGTCCGTCCGGCCGCGACTTCTAGGACCAGCTTGGCTTCGGTCGATCCCGCGGAAAAAAGGCGGCTCTTCGAGCGGCTCTCGAGCGTCCGCGAAATTGTGTTCGGCGTCCAGGACGGCGTGCTGACGACCGCGGGCGTGCTGTGCGGGCTGAGCGGCGCCGTCTCACAGCATTCGCAGGTCGTGCTCGCCGCCCTGGCTTCCACCGCGGCCGGTGCGCTCTCGATGGGTGCGGGAGCCTATCTGGGCACCCGCGCGGAAACCGAGGTTTTGAGCGCCGAGCTCGAGCTCGTGCGCGTCGAGGCCGCCGCCAAGCCGTACACCGTCCAGGAAGGATTGCTCGACGAGCTGTGCAAGGAAGGCCTCAGTCGCGAGGCCGGCTATCGCATCGTCCGGCTGCTCAGCACCGCTCCCAAGGCGCTCGCATCAACCGCCGAGGCAAAGATGTTCGGGCTGACCGGCGGGACGTTCGGCAGGCCGGCGTTGGATGGAATCGTGATGGGGCTCGCATTCCTGGCCGGCGCGGTGGTGCCGTTGCTGCCGTACATGCTGATTCCAGGCCCTCGCTACGATCTTGGCGGCGCGCTCGTTGCCACCGCGCTCACCTTGTTCGGGGTTGGATACTTCGCGGGATGGCTCGCGCATCGCGACGATCGCTGGCGGTCGGGCGTCCGCTTTCTTGCAATCGCGATGAGCGCGGCGGCCGTCGGCTATCTGATCGGACTGGCGATCTCGCCACTCGGTGCGACCGCAGGCTAACCTTGTTCGCGTGAAAATTCCTGCGTACTCATCGGTGACCGCGTTTCTTGCGCACTATCGCGCGCTGAAGTCAGCCGCATCTCGAAGCTCTCACGACGAGCAGCTATTCGCCGCGGTGTCGGCGGCGATCGCGACGCTTGCGCCCCAGGCTCGCGCCGCACTCGAATCCGTCGAGGACTCCGCCCGGATCAAACGCCATCGCGATCGCGACGAGCTCCAACTCCGCCGCGAGCTTGCCGCGCGCGGAATTGTCGCGGGCTGAGCGATGCTTGCTTACCTCGTACGGCGAATCGTATTTGGCGCGGCGGTCCTGGTCGGAACGTCGGTCATCACCTTCACCATCGCCTTCGTCGTTCCCGCCGATCCCGCGGTCACGATGGCCGGGGCGAAGGCCGATCCGCAAACTCTCGCCTCGATCCGGAGCGAGATGGGTCTCGACCAGCCGCTCTACGTCCAGTACGCGCGCTATTTCGATCGCGCGATTCACGGCGACCTGGGCCGTTCGTATATCCGGCGCGAGAGCGTGACCCGGCTGATAGCCGATCGCTTTCCCGCAACCGCCGTGCTGGCCGGCGCCGCGATGGCGTTGTCCTTGATGCTTGGAATTGCGATGGGCGCGCTGGCAGCCGCGTATCGCGGGCGCGCGGCCGACAACATCCTGCTGGTCATATCGCTGGGGCTGGTCTCGATCCCGGTATTCTGGCTGGGCACGATGCTGCTGATCGCGGTGGCCGCCACCATTCGCTCATTTCCGCTTGGCGGTTACAGCGGCGCTACCAGCTTGATCCTGCCGACTCTGACCCTCGCGCTCGGCTCGGCCGGCTACTATTCGCGCGTGCTTCACACCAGCTTGTGCGATGCGTTCGATCAGGATTACGTGCGCACCGCGCGTGGCAAGGGTCTCTCGCCCGTCCGCGTGATGCTCAAACACGCGATGGCAAACGCGCTGCTGCCGCTCGTCACGCTGGCCGGGCTCGATCTGGCGGGCCTGCTTTCGGGCGTCGTGCTGACCGAGACGGTTTTCAACTGGCCGGGAATCGGGCGGCTGGCGGCCGAGGCGATCTTCAATCTCGACATCCCGGTGATCATGGGCACGGTGCTCTTTTCCGCATTGCTGATTGTGGTCGTCAACCTGCTGGTGGACCTGCTTTACGCGTGGCTCGATCCGCGCATTCGGTTGGCGGAGACCGGGTGAATATCCGCCGCCTCGTCACGCTCGAAACCGTTGGCGCTGCGATGGTCACCGTGCTGGTGCTCGTCGCGATCTTTGCGCCCATGCTCGCGCCGCACGATCCGACGATCGTCGTCGCGCCGACCTTTGGCGATCCCGGCGCGCCCACACTCGCATTCCCGATGGGCACCGACGAACTCGGCCGCGACGTGTTCTCCCGCATCATCTTCGGCGCCCGAATATCGCTCACCGTCGGCGTCGCCGCGATGGCGGTCACGATGACCATCGGCATCGCGATCGGTCTGTGCTCGGGATTCTTCGGCGGCGCAGTCGATTTTATTCTGATGCGCTTCACGGATCTGATGCTGTCCTTGCCGTCGCTGCTGCTCGCGATGGCGCTGGTCGCGGTGCTGGGGCCGAGTTTGCGCACGATCTTCATCGTCATCGGGCTGGTTTCATGGACGTCGATCGCGCGCGTGGTGCGGGCGGAGACGCTTGCGATGTCCCGGCGCGATTTCGTGGTCGGCGCCGAGGCTCTGGGCGCGCCGTCGCTCCGATTGATCGCGCGCCATATCATCCCCAACGTCCTGCCGATAATCGTCGTGATGGCGGCGTTGCGAACCTCCGACACCCTGCTGCTCGACGCGGCGCTCAGCTTTCTCGGGCTGGGCGTGCCGCCGCCAACGCCGAGTTGGGGCCGAATGATCGAAGAGGCGACGATTTACTTCCGCACCGCGCCGTGGCTGGCGACGTTTCCCGGTCTCGCGATCTTTTACGCGGTGCTCAGCTTCAATCTGCTCGGCTACGGATTTTTGCGCAGGCGCTCGCAATGATGCGTCGAAGAATCATGCCGGCTGTCATCGCGATCGCCTTAGCCTTCGGATGCGGCGGAGGACCGCCGCCGCTCAACTTGCCGCCGCACGCGATGGTAATCCGGCTGGCGGATGTCGACGACGTCCCGACACTCGACCCGGCCGCCGGCTATGACACCGTCTCCTGGACTTTCGAACAGGCAATCTTCGACACGCTGGTGCGCTACGGCGACGGCAATATCGAACTCGAACCCGATATCGCAACCGCCTGGGAAAGCTCGCCCGACGCGACGACTTTTACCTTTCACCTGCGCACCGACGCCCGTTTTTCCGACGGACGAGCCGTAACCAGCGAGGACTTCCGCTATGGAATCGAACGCGTGCTGAATCCCGCCACGCGCTCGCGAGGGATGGAGTACTACCGCGGTATCGTGGGCGCGGCCGACTTCGCCGCGCATCGCAATCCGCACGTGAGCGGAATCGACACGCCTGACAATTCGACTATCGTTTTCCATTTGAGCGCACCCGACCCGATCTTCGCGCACAAGCTCGCGATGCCGTTTGCGTCGGCTATCCCGCGCGACGTCGCGGAGAAATGGGGCGACGATTTTTCCCGCCACGTCGTTGGCAGCGGCGCCTTCGTGCTGCGCGAGTGGATTGGCGGGCAACGCCTGGTGCTGGTGCGCAATCCCTGGTACTTCGCCAAACCCTTGCCGCATCTCGACGCGATCGTCGAGTCGGTCGGCGTAAACCAGGAGCTGCAATGGCTGCGCTTCGACGCGGGCCAAATCGACGCGATGGTCGATATCCCACCGGCCGAGTTCCCCTACGTCATGAAAACTCCGGCGCTGCGCAAGCTGACAATGGCGAAAACCACCGTCACGACCCGCTACCTCGGCATGAACTGCCAGATGTGGCCGTTTACCGACGTTCGCGTGCGCCGCGCGCTGAGTTACGCGATCGACCGCCACAAGCTGATCGCAATTTTGAACGGACGCGCCATCGCCGCGCGAGGCGTCATGCCCCCGAACCTGCCCGGCTACGACCCCGATCTCGAGGGCTACGACTACGACCCGGCCAAAGCGCGCGCGCTGCTCGAGCAAGCGCATCTCGCCCGCGGCTTCGAGTTTGAAATCTGGATGCGCGCCGATCAGACCATCCTGATGCTCGCGCAATCGATTCAGCAGGATCTCGCGCCGCTCGGTATCCGCGCCAGGCTGAAGCCGGTCGCGTGGGGACCGTTTCTCGAAGCGATTCGCCAGCCCCATACGGTGCAATCGTACATGCAGGGATGGGAGGCTGACTTTCCCGATCCCGAGAATTTTCTCGGCGCGCTGCTTTCGCGCGCTCAGTGGGGTTCCAACAACGACAGCTTTTATTCCGACCCCGAGGTCGAGCAACTGCTTGCTGAGGCCCAGCCCGTCGCCGACCTGAAAAAGCGCTACGCGCTATACGACCAGGCCGAGAAGATCGTCGTCGCCGACGCGCCGTGGGTCATTCTCTACTACCCGGTGACTTACATAATCCGCCAGCCGTGGGTGCACGACTACGTGATGAATCCGATGCGCCCGACGCGCTTCGAGCACGTCTGGCTCTCCCCGCACCCGGATTAGCGCCGTAGCCCGACAGCGCCAACTTGGCTATGATTGAAAGGCCATGAAAAAAGCCAAAATTGCGGAACTGCGGAACGGTCTTTCGCGCTATCTCGAACACGTCCGCGCGGGTGGTTCCGTGCTTGTGTACGACCGCGACACTCCAATCGCCGAGATCGTCCCTCTCACGCGGAGCAAGACCCGGAGCAAAAAGGACCTCGATGAGGAACGCCTCGCGCGACTCGAACGCAAGGGAGCGATCAGGCGCGGCACCGGCGATTTGTCCGCATGGTTCAAGACTCATAAGCCCATCGAGATCCCTGGAGGCGCTGGTGTCTTGCAGGCATTGTTAGAAGAGCGAGAAAGCGGCCGGTGAGATTCTGGGATGCCTCGGCACTAGTCCCGCTATTCATCAAAGAGGCAGCAACTCCGGAAGTTGAAGGGTGGCGAGCCGCTGATCCCGGCATCACAACCTGGATGATGACGCGAGTCGAAGTACTCGCAGCGATCGCGCGAAAGAAGCGTGAGCGGCCGGATATGGTGGCTCTGTGGAACCGCGCAGTACGCGACGTGAACGAAGTCGCGCTTAGATGGATTGAAATCTACGATGCCGTCGCTGCCCGCCTTCACGCTGAGCGCATCATTATGGACCATCCACTGCGAACCGCCGACGCACTCCAGCTCGGCGCCGCACTGGTGGCCGCCGATGGCGATCCGCAATCTCTGGAACTCGTCACTCTGGATGGCAGACTCGCTGAGGCGGCTCGGCGCGAAGGCTTTCCCGTCCTCGGCGTTCGATAGATCCTACGCGGTTGCTGGCGTGCTGGCGGGCTCGGTGCGGAGCGCGGTCAGTTCGCGGCTGGCGCGCGGCAGGAACACCAGTCCGATCAGCGCGTTGCAAAGCATGAAGGTGAGTTGCGCCGCGATACTGTAGGCGACGATCTTCGCCGCCGGCGCGTTGCTCGAGAAGAACAACAGCCACGCCGCCTGGCTGGTACCCAGATGAGCCACCGCGATCGGCAGCGCGGCCGCCAGGAACACCAGCGGCAGAAACAGCATCAGCTTCACGAACGGAACCGCAATTCCGTACAGCGTCAGCGCATAATATTGCGCGACGACCGAGGCGAGAAAGGTCGGCGCCTTGATCGCCAGCACCACCAGGTAGTCGAGCGGGCGCGCCTGGATGAAAGTCGCGAGCAATGCGCCCGCCCTTCCGGTCTCGACCCAGTGCCGGATCCGCATGCTGCGCCGGGCGATCGCGAAGAACGCGATGATTACCGCCAGCATCGCCCACGCCGCGATGTACACGACGCGAAGGATCGCAACCAGCCTCACCTGCGCGGCGCTCGCCGGCGTGTAAAAGATCACTCCCAGCGTCGAGAAGAGAAAAAGTTGGTAGATTTCGAGCAGTGCGATGAACAGCACCGAGCTGAGTGCGCTCAGAAAGCTGACCCCGGCTTTGCGATGCAGATAATACGCGACGCCGCCCTGGGCCAGGCTGGTGTTGATCAGCGCCAGCACGTACATGCTCGCGCGAATCGGCAGGATGTCCCGATAGTGCATCCGCGCGTTGAAGCGGCACACAACCCAGGTGAGACACGCCGAATCGATCGCGCAATAAAACAGCGAGTACGGCATGAACACCGCCAGGAATTCCAGCACCGGCACCTGCGACAGCGCTTGCTCGACTTTCCGGATGGGGATGCGCCAGAAGATCAGCGCAAAGATCGCGACGGTTCCGAGATACGGAATCGCCTTGCGCCACAGCGGTGTCGCGCGAGGCGCCGGGACCTCGTCGCGTGGCGCATCGCTCGAGCCGGGAATCGGCCCGGCGCTCATGCGTCGCTCAGCCTGATCGCGGCGCTTCCCGTCAGCACCTGTGCGCTGCGCTGATTCTCGACGTGAATCTGCAGCTCGGCCCGCTGCGGACCGACGGAAACGATTTTCGCGTGGGCGGTCAACGTGTCGCCGTAGAACACCGGCCTGGTAAGCGATACATCGATACGTCCGCCGCGAACAAAGCGCATGCCGAAGGTGTCCGCGAGGAATTGCGCCACTATCGCGATGGTCTGCTCGCCGGCGGCGATCGGCAACACGAATCCCGCTTTTTTTGCGGCGTCCTTGTCGTCGTGGATGTTGCCGCGCGGACGGCGCCGCGGAGGCTCCTCGATGCCTGAGAGGTAGGCCTTCGCCGCGTCCGCATCGAGCAGGTACGGCGGCGAAACCAGTTCCGCGCCGATTCGAATCTCAGCGGGCGACGCGCTCATCGCATCTCTCCTTTGTCGTTCAGCAGCACCGACGTAATCGCCTGCCTTACCAGCAGCTCATCGGTCACCGCGTCGCGCGATTCATATTCCAGCGTGAAATAAAACTTGCCGCGCTTGCGATACGCCGCGGTAATCTTGCCTTCGCTCTTCACCGCCTGTCCCACGCGCATCGGCTCGTGAAACTCGCACCAGTGCTTGGCGTGGACTCCGCCCGTGCCGCCCTTGAAATGAGCGGCGATGAGCAGCGCGTAATCCTGCAAGCGCATCGTGGGCGGCACGATCGCGCCGGGGTTGCGCGCATCGGCGGCGAATTCGGTACTCGCGGCCCCTACCGCCTGCGAGAATGTGCGCGCCTGCTCGGGAGTGACGACGTAATGAATCGGCCCAAGCCGCATCCCTTCGTGGAGGTTCTCGGGGCACATCGGGAGTCTGGTGTTTTCACTCATAGTCGCGATTGAACAAGCTTAGCAGGCGTGCAAGATTCGGCGAACTGCGCTTTTGAGTCCGATGCCAACTGACAAGGTTCCATACGCGCGCAAGGCGCGAATGCATCTTAGCAAGGCCGACCCGGTCCTCGCACGGATTATTGCCGAGGTCGGCGCGCTTGGAATCCAGCCGCGCCGCGAACGCTTCCAGGCGCTGGCGCGCAATATCATTTTCCAGCAGCTTGCCGGCGCCGCCGCCAACGCGATCTACGGCCGCTTCGTCGGCTTGTTCCCCGGCGTGGAATTTCCCTCGCCGGATCAAGTGCTCGCCAAAACCGACGCGCAGCTGCGCAGCGTGGGCCTCTCGGAAAAGAAGGCGCTCTACATCAAGGACCTCGCCGCGCACGTTCGAGACGGCAAGCTCAACTTCCATCGCTTCCATCGCATGACCGACGAGGAGATCGTCGCCCATCTCACGCAGGTCAAGGGAATCGGCAAGTGGACGGCTGAAATCTTCCTGATGTTCAACCTGGGACGGCCCGACGTGATGCCTGCCGACGATCTCGGCGTCCAGAACGCGGTCCAGCGGCACTACCGGATGCGCCAACGGCCCAATCGCAAGCGTCTGCTCAAGCACGCCGAGCGATGGCGTCCGTACCGAACCGCGGCGGCATGGTATCTGTGGCGCAGCCTCGACATCGTGCTGCCCGACGCCGGCACAAAGCCGCCAGCCAAGGCCGTCGCGAAACGCAAGCAGCCGTGAGATTTCGGTAGCGCTAATGCCTATATCAAGCTGAACCCTTCGCCCGGTTGCTCCGTAGATTCAAGCGATTAGCGGCAGCGCTGGCATATGGCTCCGCTCATTCTGAAAGGCGGCCATCTCTACGTCCCGCGCTCGCCAGTGCGTGCCAGTTCGATCTTCCAGGATGAGTGCGGATGATCTGCACCACTTGATCCATGCACAGTAGAAATCCCAGTCGCGGGTGGTCAGGGGTCGGTCATGCTGGCGCGCGAACAAGCCGTTGTGCGCGGCTTCTGGATGCGCAAGGCAGTATGAACGCACCGCTCGAACTACCTGGACGTCGATCATTGGGAAGCGCTCTGGCGACGCAAAAGCGACAAAAGTGGCGACGACCGGAAGAGCATTTTTTGCCACAAAGAACTGTTGCAGAACCGCGAATGTCCCCAACGAACCTTCGCGGGTGAAAGCAGTGCAAGCATTCCAGAAGTCTTGCGGGGTTCCTCGGTGGGACGTTTCGATGATACTTGAAGTAAGCTGGTTCCTGCGTGGAGGCATGGAAAAGAGTTTCCAAAACACCACCTCGAACCATGCTTCCGAGTGGTCCGGCGCATTTCTCCTAAATCGGTCCTCAAAAGCCATCGTCTGCTCCCGATTGCCCGGCACCAAATTCTGAGCGAACCAATCTCCTCCGAACTGATCCCTGCGAACGAAGGCTGTCAAGTCGGCGCGATATTCGTACTGGCGCAGCGCATCGAGCCACTGCTGTGCTTCCTCATATGTCATGTCACGAGATTATCCGGACAATCGCGCCGCGGGGCTACTCGGCGAGCATCGGGTTTGGTTTCGGGAAGCCGAGCCTGGACAGAGATTCGTCCAGGGCGTGCGCGTCCTGGGACGGAGTCGCCGGATGCTCGGCGAGCGCGTTTACGCGCCGGCGCATTTCCTTTAGTTCGGTGTAGAGACCGCCCGACAGGCGCGCGATCACGACGAAACAAATCCACGGGACGACGACCAGTCCCACAATTGTGATCGCAATCATGGTGCGGGCCTGCGACTGGGCGCCGGCCGCCACCGCGATCAGCGCCGCGTCATCAAGGCTCATCAGATCCGCCACCGTCCCTTCCAGATCGCGCAGCCGCGGCGCGAGACTGTCATCGCCCGGCTGTGCCGCGCGCAGCGCGTCGAACAGCGGGCGCGCGTCGTTGGCGATTTTCTCGATCCGTTCGGCCTGCTCGCGGGTTCCGATATGCGATCGCGCGATCTCGATTTCGGAAATGAATCCACGCTGCTGATCCATGACGATTTGAGATGCCTCGGGCTGCGTGCGTCCCCAATCCATCTTGTAAAGCGCGTTTTCCATCCCCTGGGCCGCGCGCGCCGCCGCATACTCGTTCTCGTAAATTTCCCGCGGCGCCGTCCCGAAGACGTGAAACGCGCCTGCGATCAGCGCGGCCGCCAGCAACACAGTCGCCGGCGCCAGCGCGGCCATGAAGCGGAGCTTGGTAACAATAGTCAGGTTGTTCATGCCGGTTTCTTCCTGTCGTTGGCTCCCGAGAGGATGCCCGCGATGGACGCGAAAACGCAACGACCCGATGTGACCTGCGGGCCGCACTATGCAATAATCCCCGCGATGAATTTTGCCGATCGCCTTGCGCAAGCGTCGCGTCTCAAACAGAGCGTCGTGGTGCTCGGCATCGATCCCCAGCTCGATGCACCGGGCGCGCCCGCAGTCCCGCGCGATTACACGCTGGCGCGCTTCTGCTGCGAAATCGTCGAGTCGAGCGCGCGCTCCGCGGTCGCAATCAAGGCGCAACTTGCCTTTTATGAAGCGCGCGGCGTCGAGGGGATGCGCGCGTTTTGCGAGGTCGTCAAGCTGGCCCGGCGGCTTGGGTTGATTACGATCGCGGATGCGAAGCGCGGCGATATCGGCACGACCTCGGCCGCCTACGCCGAGGCCTTTCTGGGCGACGGCGACTTCAGTTGCGACGCCGTGACCGTCAACCCGTACCAGGGGAGCGACGCCGTGATGCCGTTTATCGCGAAGTTGGGCGGCGGCCGCGGGGTGTTCGTGCTGGTGAAGACGTCGAATCCTTCGTCGGGGGAATTTCAGGACCTGAGCGCGTCGGGCCGCCCCCTATGGGAGTCGGTTGCGGCGCGCGTGAACCAGTGGGGCGGCGACTGCGTGGGCGCCAGCGGTCTCAGCTCCGTCGGCGCGGTGGTCGGCGCGACTTATCCCGAGCATGCGCGGCGCGCGCGCGAATTGATGCCGACGGCGACGATCTTGGTGCCGGGATATGGCGCGCAAGGCGGGTCGGCTGCCGACGCGGTCGCGTCGGCGCGCGCCGACGGCACCGGATTCATCGTGAATGCGAGCCGAAGCCTGATGTACGCGTATCGGAGAAAGGAAGGCGCCAAGCCTGTCGAAGCGGCCGCCGAGTACGCCGAGGCGATGCGCCTGGAACTGAACGGCGCGCTCGCCGCACGCCGCACGAAAGGGTTATCGCGCACCGCGTGATGCACGCGCAACTTTCGGGTTAGCCGCGCACGCGGCTATGCGCGCAGCAGTTCGGCTTCGTCCGCGGCCAGCGTGGCGTAAACTTCGCGATCGATCGCCCGGTAGCGAGCGAGCGCCTTGTCGGCCTGCTCTTCGTTGCCCTCCGCCTTGGCGATTTCGTGCATCTCTTTTTCGATCCAGGACAGATGCCACGGTTCGTCTTTCATGACCGACTTCAGGACTTCCATCGTCTCCGGATCGACGTTGGGCAGCGCGATATGGGCGTTGTAACGGCTCTGCGCGCGCTCTTCGACCACGACCGTCAAGGCGAGCAGGTCGATAATCGTTTTGGGCACGCCGGTGCGAAGTCCGAGCCGGCGCTGGTAGCCGTCGTCGATAAGTTGCGGACTGCCGCCCAAGTCCGCGATTCGCTTGGTCCATAGATAAGCGTGGCGCGTTTCGTCGGCGAGATGAGCCGTCATCTTGAGCAGCGCCTCGCCGTCTTTCATGTGTCCCAGGAGATTGAAGAGCAAACGCGCGCCGCGCAATTCGGCGTCGCGATAGAAGCTGAAGATTAGAATCTGCTTCTCAGTCGCAGACATTGCCGCGAAATCCCTTGTTGCAAGTGATGTAGCGCCCAATACTTCGTCCTCCGTGAACCGTCAAAAAACGACGGCCGATGTGCAATAATAACAGATGAAACGGTTGTGCGTAACTTATGCGATTCCCTTCGCACGATCAATAAAACCTGGCCCCGACGATGGCTGCGGCGGCCCGTCCCGGGAATACGCCGCGTTGACGATCAGGTTGCGAATCCTCGGCGTTAAGCACAACTTACTTATATCTCGGCGCGAAATTGCGGGCTGCCTGTCCAGCGGGAGCCGCGCGGTTGCCGCCGGTGGTGCGCGATGCCGTCACCAGACGTTTATTGGCTCGCATTGAGAAGCGCTCGCGGAGTCGGTCCGCGCACCTGCAAGCTGCTCATCGAAAAGTTCGGCGCTCCTGAAAAAATATTCCAGCTCAATGCCGACGAGATCGCGGCCGCCGGCGTGCCGCGCAACACCGCGCGCAGTATCGCGGAGTTTCGCGACTTCGAACCGCTCGAGAAAGAGCTGTGCGAGCTGCCGAACATCGGCGCGCGCCTGCTCAAATGGACCGACGCCGACTATCCGCCAAACTTGCGCCAAATCGCCGACCCGCCGCCGTTCCTGTTCGTGCGCGGCACCGCCCAGCTCAGCGATCCCACCTGCATCGCGATCGTCGGTGCTCGCGCGGCCAGCGATATCGGCCGGCGGATGGCGCAGCGGCTCGGCCTCGAGCTCGCCGCCAAGGGCTTCACTGTAGTGAGCGGCCTGGCGCGTGGAATCGACGGCGAGGCGCACCAGGGCGCCCTCGACGCGCATGGCAAAACGCTCGCCGTGCTGGGATGCGGCGTTGACGTCATCTATCCGGCCGAGCATCGCAAGCTGGCCGACGCGATCCTCGCGGGCGGCGGCGCCCTGGTGAGTGAACTTCCGATTGGAACGCAGCCGCTGGCGGAGAACTTTCCGACGCGCAACCGCATCCTGTCGGGTCTATGCCTGGGCGTCGTTATCGTCGAGGCGGCTGAAAAGAGCGGCTCGCTGATCACGGCGCGGATGGCGCTCGAACAGGATCGCCAGGTCTTCGCCGTCCCCGGCAGCCCGCTTTCCGGCAAAACGCGAGGCAGCAATCGCCTGCTGAAGGAGGGCGCGAAGCTCGTCGAATGCGTCGAGGACGTGATCGAGGAGCTGGCGCCTCAGATGGCCGGCCGGCCGGTGGCGACCCGGATTGTGCCTGACGAGCCAGTGCCACGGCCTCCGACGCCCGCAATGCCCGCCCCGAGAGCTGAAATTCCTCCCATTGCCCAGTCGGCCGAAGGCGCCAAGGCTCCCGAAATAGTATCTGATGCTGCTACGACAATCTTAGGGAATCTAAAAGAATCTGAAAGGCTCCACGTTGATTCGATCATCGAATCCTCCGGGCTGAATGCCCAAACCGTGCTTAGGTTACTCTTGGAACTGGAACTAGAGGGCCGCGTTACCCAGCATCCGGGCAAGCTTTTCTCGCTTGCATAACTCTGGCAGGGTGTAACTCCTGTAGCGCAGCCGCGGGGGATTGCCCCCCGGATGAAACCTGCGTCAGCAGGGAAGGTGGGAACGGGGGCTGGAGGCGCCTAAATCGGTGGCAAAAAATCTCGTAATCGTCGAATCGCCCGCAAAGGCGAAAACCATCAAGCGTTACCTCGGTAGCGATTACCAGGTGATGCCCTCGGTCGGCCATGTGGTGGACCTGCCCAAGAGCAAGCTGGGTGTCGATGTCGAGCACGATTTCGCTCCCGACTACGTCGTAATCAAGGGCAAAGAGAAGGTAATCGGCGAGATCAAGAGCGCCGCCAAGGGCAAGGAGAATATCTACCTCGCCAGCGACCCCGACCGCGAAGGCGAGGCGATCGCGTGGCATATCGCCGAACATCTCGGCAAGACCAAGTCCAACGTGCGGCGCGTGCTGCTCCATGAAATCACGGCTGCCGCCGTCAAGGAGGCGGTCGCCAATCCCTCGAACCTCGATCACCACCTGTTCGACGCGTACCAGGCGCGCCGGGTGCTCGATCGGCTGGTTGGATACAAGCTAAGTCCGCTGCTGTGGGACAAGGTCAAACGCGGGATCAGCGCCGGGCGCGTGCAATCGGTCGCGCTGCGGATAATCGTCGATCGCGAACGCGAGCGCGAGGCATTCCGCGCCGAAGAGTACTGGACGCTCGACGCCCGCCTTTCCGCCAAAAATCCCCCGCCCTTCAAGGCGCGCCTGTTCAGCTACAAAGACGAGCGTATCGACAACAAGTCCCGCAAGCTGCCCGAAGCCGAGGCGCGCGCGATCATGGCGGCCGTCGAGGCTGCGCCCTTCAAAGTCAAAAGCGTCGAGCGCAAGGAAGTCCGCCGTAGTCCGACGCCCCCGTTCATCACCTCGCGGCTTCAGCAGGAGGCCTCGCGCAAGCTCTACTTTCAGCCGCGGCGCACGATGCAGATCGCGCAGAAGCTGTACGAGGGTGTCGAGCTGGGCGAGCAGGGCGCGGTCGGGCTTATCACTTATATGCGCACCGACTCGCCGCGCGTTTCCGACCAGGCGCTCGAGTCCGTCCGCAACCATATCGGCTCGCGCTATGGCAAGGAGTACGTTCCCGACAAGCCGAACTTTTATCGCTCCGGCAAGCAGGCGCAGGGCGCGCACGAAGCTATTCGCCCGACCGCCGTCGAGCGCGGCCCCGAGTCCATCGCCCGCTACCTCGACAAGGATGCGCTCGCGCTCTACACGCTGATTTACAATCGCTTCGTCTCGAGCCAGATGACCCCGGCGGTGTACGACCGCACCACCGTGGACATCGAATCTGCCGACGCCATCTTCCGCGCGACCGGGCAAGTGATGAAGTTCGACGGCTTCATGCGCGTGTATATCGAAGGCCAGGACGAAGTCTCCGGCGACGACGAAGAAGGCAACTTGCCGATGCTCAGTGAAGGCGAGACGCTCAAATTGCTGGGGCTGGACCCGGAGCAGCATTTCACGCAGCCTCCCCCGCGCTTCACGCAAGCCACGCTCATCAAGGAGCTCGAAGAGCAGGGGATAGGGCGTCCTTCGACCTACGCCGCAATCATGACCAGCATCCTGAAGGTCGAGTATGTCGAAGAAGACGAGAGCAAGCGGATGCGTCCGACGTCGCTGGGCCGGGTCGTCAACGACATGCTGGTCAAGGCGTTTCCCGACATTCTGGAGTCGGGCTTCACCGCGCAGTTCGAAGAGGATCTCGACAAGGTGGAAGAGGGCGCCGAGAACTGGGTGAAGACCCTGCGGCGCTTTTACGGCCCGTTCGCCAAGGACCTGGCCGAGGCCAAGCAGAAGATGCCCGAGGTCAAGCGCAAGGGCCTGCCCACCGGGCTCAAATGCGAGCTTGACGGCGGAGACATGGTGATCAAATGGGGGCGCAACGGCGAGTTCATCGCCTGTTCGAACTACCCCAAATGCACCAACACCGGCGAGATCGCGCGCGACGACCAGGGGATTATCACCCTCAAGGCTCCCTCGGCGCCCGTGCCTACCGATGAAGTCTGCGAGAAGTGCGGAAAGCCGATGGTCAAGCGGCGCTCACGCTTTGGCGAATTCCTGGGATGCTCGGGGTATCCGGAGTGCGACGGAATCAAGCGCCTGCAGTCGGCGCCGGCGAAGACCGGGGTCGCGTGCCCGGAATGCAAGGAAGGTGAGATCCTCGAGCGTCGCAGCCGCCGCGGAAAGATTTTCTTCGGATGCGGCCGCTATCCGAAATGTAAGTTCGCAGCCTGGGACAAAGTCGTCCCGCAGCCGTGCCCAACTTGCGGCGCGAACTACATGGTCGAGAAGAACTTGAAGCGCACCGGCGTCACCTGGCAATGCGCCAACAAGGAATGCGGCTACAAGGCTCCCGCGCCTGCCGCCGAGCAGCCCGCGCCGGCGCCCGCCTCGACGCCTCCCGCGTAGCGCGTTCGTTTCACTTTTCGCTTTTCACCGTTTCACTGCGCCGGATTCGCGCGGTCTCTTCCCTCGCGTAGTCGCGAAAAGATGCGCTGCGCAGATTTTCGCGTCTTCTGACCACTGGGTGCAGGGGTCAGCCCCTGCCGCCCGCCGCGCAGGCGATTCTTCCTTCGTGCGCGGGTGAACTAGTTCAGCCTGCCCCCATTGGATTCGGCGTGCTACACATACGCTATGGTCAACCGCCAGGATATCCCGTACTCGCCCGGCTCACTCGACATCGGGCGAGGTCTGCTTCCGGCAGAAATTATTTTTGACGGAACAAAGCTAGCCCTAGAGGCCAGCCGTCCCAAAACCACAACTAATGGTATAAAATCGCTCTTTTCGGCCCCATTCGATGACTCAGAAAAACACCACGATCGCGGCTCGCCGCATCCAGGCTCGTGTTCAGCCGGCAATTCCCGATGAGTGAAAGCAATGTCACCGTTGTCGGAGCGGGGCTCGCGGGCAGCGAGGCTGCTTACCAGCTCGCGCGCCGGGGTGTCGCGGTGCGGCTGGTCGAGATGCGGCCGGTCAAAATGACCGAAGCGCATCGGACTGCGGATTTTGCGGAGCTCGTATGCTCGAATTCGCTGCGCAACGATTCGATGGAGACCGCCGTCGGCGTGCTGAAAGAAGAGATGCGCCGGCTTGGCTCGCTCGTGATTGCGGCTGCCGATCGCGCGCGGGTGCCGGCGGGTTCCGCGCTCGCCGTCGATCGCAATGATTTCTCGCGCGCCATCACCGCGGCCCTCGAGGATCATCCGATGGTCGAGATTTCACGCGCCGAGGCGTCGGAGATACCCGCCGGTCTGGCAATTCTCGCCACCGGTCCTCTGACCAGCCCGGCGCTGGGCGAGGCGCTCAACCGACTGATCGGTCCGCGCAACTTGTATTTCTACGACGCGATCGCGCCTATCGTCGCCGCCGATTCGATCGACATGGCGGTGGCGTTCAAGGCCTCGCGCTACGGCAAGGGCGGCGACGATTACATCAATTGCCCGATGACCGATGTTCAGTACCACGCCTTCGTCGCGGCGGTTGTAGCCTCTGAGAAAATCGAGCTGCATCCGTTCGAGAAGCCGGTTTATTTCGAAGGATGCATGCCGATTGAGGAAATGGCGCGCCGCGGCCCGATGACGCTCGCGTTCGGCCCGATGCGCCCAGTCGGGCTCTCAGAGCCACGCAGCGGGCGCCGGCCGTTTGCGGTCGTGCAACTGCGCCAGGACGACGCCGCCGCCCGCCTGTACAACATGGTCGGCTTCCAGACCAAGATGACCTATCCGGAGCAGCTCCGCGTGCTGCGAATGATCCCCGCACTGGAAAAGGCGGAGTTCGTGCGCCTCGGCTCGATCCATCGCAACACCTTTGTCGATTCGCCGCGCCTGATCCGCCCCACGCTCCAGCTCAAGGCGCGCGACGATTTGTTTTTGGCTGGCCAGATGGTCGGGGTCGAAGGCTACGTCGAATCCGCCGCCGCTGGTTTGCTGGCGGGAATCAACGCCGCGAACCTGGTCATGAATCGCGAATTGATCGTTCCACCGCCCGAGACCGCGCTCGGATCGCTGGTCGCGTATATCACCGATCCCGCGCGGCGCGACTTCCAGCCGATGAACGCGAACTACGGCCTGATGCCTGATCTGAAGATCCGTGCGCGAGGCCGTGAGAAGAAAATCGAGATCGGTAAGCGTGCGCTGTCGGCAATCGACGGGTGGATCGAGCGCAATCAAATCGAACCGCCTGCGGCTATGGCTCCGCGCGCGCTTCGGCTATAGGAATTCGTGGAGGTCCTTGCCGATGACCAAAGCGGAATTGATTGACACGATCGCCCGGTCCACCGATCAACCCAAGAAGCTGGTCGCCACTACCCTGGACCTAGCCTTCGAACAAATTGCGCGCTCCATTCGCAAGGACAAGCGCTTCTGGGTGCCCGGCTTCGGCACCTTTTCCGTGCGCCGGCGCCGCGCTCGCGCCGGCTTCAATCCACGCACCAACGCGCCAATGACCATCCCGGCGGCTCGCACGGTGGGCTTTCGTCCGGCGCCGCAGCTAAGGAAGGGTCTCTGACGGCCGCTTCCAAAGCCGCCGAGCGCGATCAAACACGCGTTCGTCCGCACGATCAAACGACACCCCGCCCGATCGTTTCGGCCCGTGCGCTAAGTCTCATCCTGCTCATTGTCGCTCTCGCCGCGGGCGCTGCGATCCGCTTCGCCAATCTCGGCGCGCTCGAGATGTCGCCGGACGAGGGCGCATCATGGGCGGCCGCCTCCGCGCCGACCGCCGCCGAAGTGATCGCCCGCCAACCCTTGCTCAATCCCGGCGAGCTGCCGATCCACGACTTGATGCTGCATGGATGGATCGCGCTTTTCGGATCGAGCCTGGCCGCGATGCGCGCGATGTCGGCGGCCCTGGGCGTCGTGTCGATACTGGTGGTTTATCTTGTCAGCCTCGAACTGTTCGCCCCCGGGTCTGAAAGAGAATCGGCGATGGCCGGCGGCGACGCCGGGATGATTGCCGGACTTGGCGCGCTGGTCTTCGCCGTGAACCTCGTCACGATCAAGTACTCGCGCGAGGCGCGGATGTATCCGCTGATGCTCGCGGCGATTCTCGCGCAAGTCGCGATGTTCCTCCGCGCGCTTCGCGTCGGCGGCCTCGCTAACTACGCGGCGGTCCTGGTTCTGACCGCAATTGCGATCGCCTCGAACTTCGCCGCATTGCTGGTGCCCGCGACCGAAGGCTTGTGGCTGCTGATTGTAATAGCGCGCGCCCGATGGCGCCCGGATAATGCCAGGGCACTGCGCGCATGGGCGATCGCGATTGCGCTTGCGGCTGCCGGATTGATCCTCGTGCCGAAGCTTTTTACTTCTTTGCACGCGGCCTCGGCGGGGACCGTCGGCGGATGGCGGAAGCCGCCGGCCTTATACGCGCCCTTCGCGCTGTTCAATAAGGCGACCGGCAGCTTCGCATTCCCGATTCTCGCGGCGCTAGCGGTTTGGGGTGTGGTGCGCGGATGGCGCCGCGAACGCAACGCCGTTGCCTTCGCGCTGCTGTGGATGTGGGCGCCACCGGCGGCGATGGTTGTCGCGTCGTACACGATTGCGCCGGTGTTCGTCGAGCGTTACGCGCTGTCGTGCTTCGTCCCGTTTTTCATCCTCGTCGCGTTGGGTATCTTCGAGCTGCCCGGCGATCTCGTCCGCATCGGCGCGCTTGTGCTCGCAGTCGCATTCTCCGCCGGCCATATCGTTTCGTACGATCGCAAGCCGCACGACGCGCAATATCGCGAAGCAATTGCGGCTGCCTCCTCCGCGCTCAAACCCGGCGAGGTCATGACCGTTGTTCCGGCCTATGCGATCGAAGTGCTCCGATATTATCTCCCCGCCGATCAACTCGATCGCGCGGTTCGCTACGGCCCGCCAGCATCAGCGGCTGCGGTGTTGATTTTGGGCGATCAGAACCTCGCGCCGGATGCCGCCCGGTCATATAGAAAGGTATATCCGGATGTGGTCGCGCGGCTGCGCGGCGTAATGGTTCTGCGACGGTGAAATCGCGATGAGCCTGGTGGCCGCCGGTCCCGCTCGCGTCTCGCTGTTGCGCTACTCGCCGGCGCTGGTCCTGTTCGCAATTGTGGTCGCGGACGCACGCCAGCTCAACGATCCCGATCTCTGGGGACACGTTCTGTGGGGCCGCGAGTTGCTCGCTCATGGCTCGCTGCCGCGCGTCAATCCTTATTCGTATTCGGCGCCGGGCTTTCCGTGGCTGCATCATGAATGGTTGAGCGAAGTCCTGATGGCTTCGATGTTCGACAAGTTCGGACCGCTGGGCCTCAAGCTGCTCAAGTTCCTGTGCACCGCCGGCACCATCTGCTTTATCGTTCTCGCTGAATCCGAAACCGCTGTGCCGGCGTTCGTGCAGGCGGCAATCCTGCTGGTGGTGGCGCTGATCCTGCTGCCTGCCATGCAGTTCCGGCCGCAGCTATTCGATTTCGTCGCGCTGTCAGCGATCATCGCGCTGCTCGCCCGTCACAACTGGCGCGGTTCGGCGAGGCTTTGGATTGCGATTCCAATCGTCGCGGTCTGGAGCAATTTCCACGGTGGATTTTTCATAGGCCTCGTCGCGATGGGTGTGTATGGAGCAGCTACGCTCCTGTCCGACATCCTTGCGCGCCGCGGTCCGCGTCGCGGCCTGGGCATTATTGCGATTACCGCCGCCGCTGCCGCATCTACATTGTGCACGCTTCTGATCCCGCCCGCGCGCGACACCTGGCACACGCTGATCCACTCGATCCTGAACCCGATGACGCATTACGCGATTGTGGATTGGATACCGCTGATAGCTGCTCTGAGGACCGCGCCAGGCGGAAGCATCCAGCAGAAGTATTTCGTCCTGGCAATTTTATTTTTTGCCGCCGCAGTCGTATCGGTTGTTCTCACACCGAAACGTGCGGACGCGCCGCTCGTCGCGGTCGCCGCCGTGATGCTCGCGGCTGCCTTCTCAGCCGTCCGCAACATCCCGATTGCGGCGATTGCGATCGCTCCCGTTATCGCGAACCATCTTGGCCTCCTGCGGCGGCCGCGCGAGGTCACCGTCCCCCGCCCTGTGAGCGCTCGTGCGATGCCGCGTGCGGGCCGGCTAGTCATTGAAATCCTGATCGCGGTCGTCGCCATCGGGTTCGCGCGGTCCAGCGGAGTTCTGTCGCCGGGAATAGACGCGTCCGGGTATCCTGTGCGCGCCGTCGAGTTCATGAAAAATCACGGGCTCGAGGGTAACCTGTTGACGCAGTTCGCATGGGGTCAGTACGTCATTTGGCATGACGCGCCCGGCATGAAAGTCTTCATCGACAGCCGCTACGACCTGGCCTATCCTCCCGCAGTGGTGCAGGACTACCTTGAGTTCGCCAGCAACGTGGCCGGCGGAGCGCATACGCTGGCGGCGTATCCGCATGATTTCGTTTTGATCGAGAGAGGTTCGCCGGCCGTAAAGCTGATGGATTCCCAGCGCGATTGGCGGCTCATCTATAGCGACGACACGGCCCGGCTGTACGCGCGCGCGAACTCACCAGCCGCGCGGCTCGAGGGTGTTCCGATCGCGGGCGCATCCGGGCCGTCGATGTTCCCATAGTCCACGGGCATAACGGGATACCATCGTGACCGCCAGTCCCGCTCGCGTCTCGCTGCTGCGCTACTCCCCGGCGCTGGTCCTGCTCGCAATTGTGATCGCCGACGCACTCCAGCACAGTGGCGCCGATCTCTGGGGACACGTTCTGTGGGGCCGCGAGCTTCTCGCTCACGGCTCGCTGCCGCGCGTCAATCCCTATTCGTATTCAGCCCCGGGCTTCCCGTGGCTGCGGCATGAATGGTTGAGCGAAGTCCTGATGGCTTCGATGTTCGACAAGTTCGGCCCCTTCGGCCTGAAGCTGCTCAAGTTCCTGTGCGTGGCCGCCACCATCTGTTTTATCGTTCTCGCTGAATCCGAAACCGCCGCGCCGGCGATTGTGCAGGCGGCAATCCTGCTGGTGGTGGCGCTGATCCTGCTGCCTGCGATGCAGTTCCGGCCGCAGCTATTCGATTTCGTCGCGCTGTCAGCGATTATCGCGCTGCTTGCCCGTCACAACTGGCGCGGTTCGGCAAGGCTTTGGATTGCGATTCCGATCGTCGCGGTCTGGAGCAATTTTCACGCTGGATTTTTTATAGGCCTGGTCGCGATGGGCGTGTATGGAGCAACTACGCTCCTCTCCGACATCCTTGCGCGCCGCGGTCCGCGTCGCGGCCTGGGCATTATTGCGATCACCGCCGCCGCTGCCGCATCTACATTGTGCACCTTTCTGATCCCGCCCGCGCGCGACACCTGGTACTCGCTGATCAGCGAGCTCCTGAACCCGATGACGCGGATTCAGGTTGCGGATTGGCGGCCGCTGATGGTTGATCTGACGACCGCGCCTGGCGGAAGCATCCAGCAGAAGTATTTCGTCCTGGTGTTTTTATTTTTTGCCGCCGCAGTTGTATCGGTTGTCCTCACACCGAAACGAGCGGACGCGCCTCTGGTCGCGGTCGCCGCCGTAATGCTCGCGGCTGCCTTCGCGGCCGTCCGCAACATCCCGATTGCGGCGATTACGCTTGCGCCTGTGCTCGCGAACCATCTTGGTCTCCTGCGGCGGCCGCGCGAGGTCACCGCTCCCCGCGCCGTGAGCGCTCGTGCGATGCCGCGGGCGGGCCGCTTGGTCATTGAAATCCTGATCGTGGTCGTCGCCATCTGGTTCGCGCGGTCCAGCGGAGTTCTGTCGCCCGGCATAGACGTAACCGACAATCCTGTCGATGCCGTAAACTTCATGAACGGCCACCGCCTCGCGGGCAACGTGCTGACTACTTTTGAATGGGGCCAGTACGTCATTTGGCACGGCGCGCCCGGCACCAAAGTCTTCATCGATAGCCGCTACGACGAGGGCTATCCTGCCACGGTGATCCGCGACTACCTCGAGCTTGCCGGCAACACCGCCGGTGGCGCGCATACGCTCGCGGCGTATCCGCATGATTTCGTTTTGGTCCAGAAGGATTCGCCGGCCGTAAAGCTGATGGATTCCCGGCGCGATTGGCGGCTCATCTATAGCGACCACACGGCCCGGCTGTATGCGCGCGCGGACTCAGCTGCCGCCCGGCTCGAGGGTGTTCCGTTCGTGGGCACCTCCCGGCCGTCGATGTTCCCGTAGTTCCGTCATCGGCGCCGCGAAGTCCCGCACTGGAAATGCGCCGCCAGTGTGGTAGTAAGGTAATCGCCACGGCGCGCGCGCGGTGCAGGATATTTTTTGTCTATCGCTGCCCGCACGTGCAGCCGGGATTATCGCCACATTCAAGGAGCACTCAGAATGAAAGCCGCTGTTTTTCACGGGCCCAATTTGCCGCTCAGTATCGAGGACGTCGAACTCGACAAACCGCAGGACCGCGAAGTCCTGATCAAGACCGTCGCCAGCGGCGTATGCCATAGCGACCTGCATTTCGTTGACGGTTTATATCCCTACCCTGCGCCCGCGGTGCTCGGCCACGAGGCCGCCGGCATCATCGAAGAAGTCGGCAAACAGGTGACCTACGTGAAGCCCGGCGATCACGTGATCTGCTGCCTGTCGGTGTTCTGCGGCAACTGCGAGCAGTGCATGTCGGGGCATCCGAATCGATGCTCGAACAAGGCCGCCACGCAGCGCAACCCTCAGGACAAGCCGCGCATCTCGCAGAAGGGCAAGCCGGTCTTTCAGTTCCTGGACATCTCGTCTTACTGCGAGAAGATGCTGCTGCATGAGAATGCGGTGGTGAAAATTCGCGAGGACCTGCCGCTGGATCGCGCGGCGTTGATCGGATGCGGCGTGATGACCGGCGTCGGCGCGGTGCTCAATACCGCGAAGATCGAACCCGGCTCGACGGTTGCGGTATTCGGCGCGGGCGGCGTTGGACTCGCCGCGATCCAGGGCGCGCGGATCGCGGGCGCGCGCAAAATAATCGCGGTCGATATGTTCGAGGGCAAGCTCGCGATGGCCAAGCGGATGGGCGCGACCGACACCGTTGACGCGTCGAGCAGCGATCCTGTCGATGAAATCAGAAAAATGACTGGCGGCGGCGTCGACTACTCGTTTGAAGCGATCGGACTCAAGAAAGCCGCCGAGCAGGCGTTCAACGCGATCAAGGCCGGCGGCACTGCGACCGTGATCGGCATGATTCCCGTCGGCCAGAAGGTCGAAATGGACGGCTTCATGTTTCTGACCGAGCGCAAGCTGCAAGGCTCCAACATGGGCTCGAACCGATTCCGCATCGACATGCCCCGTTACATCGACTTCTACATGCAGGGCCGCCTCAATCTCGACGACATGATCAGCCGCCGCGGCAAGCTCGAGGACGTCAACGAGGCGTTCCGCGCCATGAAGGCCGGCGAGGTCGCGCGCACTGTCCTGATGTTCAACTAGCGCGGATTCACTGAAAAGAGGAGCAATCCAGATGAAAGCTGCTGTCTTCCACGGTCCCGGTCAGCCACTCACCATCGAGCAGGTCGATATCGACGAACCCAAAGC
>Ga0187862_10001330_pt1 | contig 26380 bp, 15 predicted proteins | sample June2016WEW_10_1_FD_133003 | JGI IMG/M metagenome (GOLD analysis project Ga0187862, IMG submission 133003) | Peatland microbial communities from SPRUCE experiment site at the Marcell Experimental Forest, Minnesota, USA - June2016WEW_10_150 | ecosystem: Environmental > Terrestrial > Soil >...
AGTGATGAAGTTTTCCAGCTCGCCCTTGCCATCGGGGCTGTCCCCGGTGATACGCATGATGTACTTGCGGTTGGCGGAGGACAGATCCTCGTTCTCGTTGACCAGGGCCTGGCGCATGCGTTCGGCGTGATCGATGTCTTCGCAGAAGATGATGGTCTTGTCGTAGCGGTCGGTGGCCTTGAGAAACTCGGTCACCTTGCGCGCCACGAGTTCCGTCCGCTTTTCGAGGACCAGGGTGCGGTCGAAGTCGCGCTGATTGTAGATGCGGTCGTCGATGACCTCGCCGTGCTTGTCGCGCTTGCCCTGCTCGGGCCGCCAGCCCTGCAGATCCTTGTCGAGATCGATGCGCACCACCTTGTAGGGGGCCAGGAAGCCGTCTTCGATGCCTTGCTTGAGCGAGTAGACGTAGACCGGCTCGCCGAAGTAGTTCGTGGTGGAGATGTCGGTGGTTTCCTTGGGCGTGGCGGTCAGGCCAATCTGCGTCGCCGATGAGAAATAGTCCAAGATCTCGCGCCAGGCGGAGTTGGCGTTCGCGCTGCCGCGATGACATTCATCGACAACGATCAGGTCGAAGAATCCAGGGGAAAACTGCTTGAAGATGTCCTGCGACTCTTCGTTGCCAGAAATCGCCTGGTACAGGGCCAGGTAGATCTCGTAGGACTTCTCGGCCTGGCGATTCTTGATCCGGTGCATGGCCGCACCAAACGGGCTGAAGTCCTTGTTCTTGGTCTGGGTCAACAGGATGTCGCGGTCAGCGAGGAACAAAATTCGCTTTTTGATGCCCGCTTTCCACAGGCGCCAGATGATCTGGAACGCGGTATAGGTCTTGCCGGTCCCGGTGGCCATGACCAGCAGGACGCGGTCTTGTCCCTTGGCGATGGCCTCGACAGTGGCGTTGATGGCGCGGGCCTGGTAGTAGCGCGGGCTCTTGTCGACGGCGTCTGGGTAGTAGTCCTGGGTGACGGTGGGCAAGCTGGCGCCGCTGATGCCCTTCCAGGTGCAGTAGCGCTTCCACAGCTCGGCCGGGGAGGGGAACGCATCCATGGAAAGTTCATGCTCGGGACGCCGCCGCTGGCCCGACCTGTCGTGTTCGAGGAAGCCGTCCCCGTTCGAGCTGTAGACTGACGGCACGCCCAGCATCTCGGCATAGGTCAGGGCCTGTTGCATGCCATCGCCAACCCGGTGCTTGTTGTCCTTGGCCTCAACCACCGCGATGGGGATGTTCGGCTTGTAGAAAAGGACGTAGTCGGCAAACTTGCGCTCGCCCCGCCGGACCATGCGTCCACGGACGATGACCTGGCCGTCGGTCAAGAAGACCTGCTCACGCACCTGGGAATTGATGTCCCACCCGGCCGCGGTCAACGCCGGGGTGATGAACTTGGTGCAGATGTCCCGTTCCGACAGGTCTTTCTTGTTCACGACATGCCCGCCAGCCAGACGCCATGGTACCGCAGATCGCCGTGGCTGGCGCGATTGAAGACAGACAGTCTTACCCCGTCGGCTTCTTCCCCGACGTTCCCGGCACTTTTCGGAAATCCACGAACAGCTTGCGCTCGGTGGGTTGGCAGGTGGGGCAGAAGCAGGCGTCGTCGCGGCCCACGCGCACGCGGCGGATTGTGGTCGCGCAGACCAGGCAGGGCGCGCCGGCGCGGCCGCGCACCTTGAGGAAGTCGCGCACTTTTACCTCGATGGGCTGGTTGCGGGCCTCTATCTCGCGAATTGCGGCGTTCAGGGTCTCGCCGATGGCGGCGTAGAGGCGGTCGACTTCGTCGGGCTGCAACTTGTGACAGAAGGTCTTGGGGTGCAGGCGCGCGGCAAAGAGGATCTCGTCGGCGTAGGCGTTGCCGATGGAGGCGAGCGCGGTCTTGTCGAGCAGGAACTGGCGGACTTGATCGCGCCGGCCGGCCACCAGACGCCGCACGTACGCCAGGGTGAATTCGCTCGAAAGCAGGTCGACGCCCAGGGTGGCGAAGCCGGGGATCTGATCCAACTGGTCGACGCGAGCCACGTAGATCTTGCCCATGCGGGTCTCGTCCGCGTAGCACAACTCGCTGCCGCCCGAAAAGGCCAGCGCCAAGATCAAATCGCGGCCCGCGCGCGCCCCCACTTCCACCAACGAATACCGGCCGGTCAACATGGCGTTCACCACCAGGCACAGGCCGCCATTCAGATCGAAACGCAGAAACTGCCCGCGTCGCCTCACCTCGACGATGCGCTTGTCTTTCAGCACCGCCGGAAACGGGTTCGGCACCATGATCCGCAGCACCACCGGATCGCCGATGCGGACATCGGTGATAGGCAAGCCGCACACCGACCGGCGTAATACGGCTTCCACGTGGACCAGATCGGGCAACTCGGGCACGTCATCACGGTAGCACCAGTGCCCGCGGTTTGCTTTGGCCCGGGTACTGGGCGCATGATGACAGTCTGCGGTGTGGCGGGGCTGACATACGTGCCCCGATCGTGTCGTCCTCGCCAAAGGCAACGGCCGGAATCCAGGCGGTCTTCCCTTTGACTGGGCATTTGCAAGGGGTGACGAGCCATGAAGAACACATCTGTCCTTTTGATTGGGGTTTCGCTGTTGGCGGGCACTGCCGGTTTCGTGCTCTTCGCGCGATCCGGGGCCAAAGCTGGCCCGCTGCGGGGCACGGCCGCGAGCTGCACGGATGAAGACGGCGACGGCTATGGCATCGGCTGTGCGGCTGGGCCTGACTGCAACGATCACGATCCGGCCATGCACCCTGGTGCGGTCGAAGTGTGCAATTTCAAGGACGACGACTGCAACGGTTTGGTCGATGACGGGCTTGACTGCCCAGCGCCGGCCTTGGATTCCACGCCCGTGCACGTGCCCGCGGGCTCCTTCTTGATGGGAAGCGAGGCCGGGGCAGCCGACGAGAAGCCGGTTCACCGGGTCCATGGCTCGGCCTTCGTCATGGACCGCTACGAGGTCACCAATGCCCGCTATCAGGCATGCGTGAACGCGGGCGCTTGTGCCGCGCCCGCGCTTTCGAGCTCGAATGCGCGGCCCCACTACTTCGACAACTCTGCCTTTGCGGACTATCCGGTGATTCACGTGTCCTGGAAGCAAGCCACCCAGTTCTGCGCCTTTGCCGGTGGACGGCTGCCCAGTGAAGCGGAATGGGAACGCGCCGCAGCCGGCAGCGATGCCCCGCGCACCTATCCCTGGGGCGACAGCGCGCCGGATTGTACGAAGGCAAATTTCGCCGGCTGCGTGGGCGACACGGATCGCGTGGGCCGCCGCGTGGCGGGACAGAGCCCCTACGGCGCATTCGATATGGCGGGCAATGTCTGGGAATGGACCGCGGATTGGTACGATGCGGGCTATTACAGTCGCAGTCCCAGCCGCGATCCGGTCGGCCCGGACAGCGGCACATTGAAGGTCATGCGCGGCGGTTGCTGGATAAGTGGCGAGAATTCTCTGCGCACCACCTGCCGCAAGGCCGAGTTGCCCGGCTTATGGGCGCCCAATGTCGGATTCCGTTGCGTCTACGCGAACGGCGGGAAGGGAGACTGACCATGAAAACTCAACTTGCACTCGCCGCCGGTTTCGTCGGGCTTCTTGCGGCCCGCTCGGTGTTTCCCTGTGGCGCGCCCTTTGGCACAGGAATATCGGCCAATCCGCAGCAGGACATCATCGTGGCCTACAAGAACGGCGTGGAGACCTACGTGTTCCAGCCCACGTTCTGCGGCACCGCGACCGATTTTGGGCTGATCCTGCCTGTCCCTTCAACTCTCACAGCGTCCCCGGCCCTGTCCGACCAGCAAGCCTTCACCACCGTCGATAGCCTGTCGCAGCCGGAGTACATCACCAACACCGTTTGTATGGGAGGGACCACAGGTAGTGGGACGGGGGGGCTGGCCGGCGCGGCCGGAGCGCCCGGGTCGAACGCCGGCGCCACCGTGGTATCGAGTGGCCGGGTGGGCTTCCTCGATTGGGTTCAGCTAAAGGCTGATACCGTGGCGTCGTTCACGGATTGGCTGAACAGCAACGGGTATCCTTACGGCACGGCAGCCTCCAACGTATTTTCCTACTACGTGCAGGAGGGCTGGTACTTCGTGGCGTTCAGGATCAGCCAGGGGGCAGTGCCGGACGGCGGGAGCGGCGTGTATTGCAATGCCCTGGGTCCGGTCGAGCTGTCGTTCACGTCCACTGTGCCGGTCGTGCCCTCGCGCATGGCGACTGCCGGCACCGTCGCGTCGTCGGGTTCCTATTCCTACGCCTTTTCTTGGCGCATCTTTGGCATCACCGCGGGCGACCAGCAACTGGCCTTTACCGATGGCGCGAACGCCAATCGGGTACTTGGATACTCGGGCGCACTGGCCGCGGCCGATGTGACTTCTTTGGCGGGTCTGGCCCAGACGGGCGACCGTCTGACCAAGCTGACTTTGACTTTTTCCTACGGATCGACGGACCCGGACGTCGGCCTGTCTTTGGCCGCCGCGAGTGACTATCGGCAGATAATATACAACACCCAGTATATCTATTGCCCCGATGCCGGCACTGACACTCCTGTCGACGCAACTCATGTGACTCCAGCGGCAGACGCAGGAACCAAGCCCGATGCGCTACCCGCACTGGCAAGTGTCGACGCCGCCGGCACCGCTGGGATTTCTGCCAGGGGCAGTGGCTGCTCGGTGGCGACAGGCTCCGCTTGCGGCGGCTGCTTCGCTCTGGCCTTGCTCGGGTTGGTGGTCGCTGTCCGGCTGCGCAGGCGGCGATAGGACGGGCCAGAGGCTGGAGGTTCGCGGCTATCTTGTGCCTGCGGGCGCGGCGAGGTTTGTTCGCGGCGTTCTGGCAGCAGAGCCGACCCTGGCGTGACGGCGCAATCACCTATCCAGCCCGGTACAGGCGCCACAGCCAAACCGGCCCGAATGATTGGCCCAGCGCCAGGGCGGCCACGCTCACCAGGAAAGCGACGCGAACCGCGCGAACTATCTGGCGCTCGGCCGGCGCGCCCATCCACGACATCGCAATCAACAGGTGCCACGGGCAGAGCTCGCGCAGAGTGAACAGGGTGAGTCCCAGCCAGGCGAGCACGGACGCATCCAGCCAGGCCCGTGACCACAAGAGCATGCCGCCGCAGAACACGAGCAGCGCAGCCACATTCCATGCCATCGGGACGTTCAGGTCCTTCGACGACAGCAACAACCCATTGGTCACGTCTGACACACGCAAGGCAGGCAGGTCCAGCCAAAAGGCGTACAACGACGCCCCGGCACAGACAGCCGCCACGACTATGGCCGGGATATCCCGCAAGCTCCAGCGTCGCCAGGCCCGATCCTTGAGCACCAGGAAGGCAGCGTACAGGGCCCACGGCGCCAGGAAGAACGCCCGGAAATGCAGGAAAGCCGCCACGCAGTAGGCGACAATGGCAGCCAGGCCGCGCCGCTGGCCCAAGTAGCGCGCGCACAGGGCCAGGGGAACCATGGCGGCGCAGTCGTAGAAGCCCTCGAGCGCCCAGTAGATCATGGTCCAATAGAGGAAGAACACACCCAGCCACTCGATGCCCGACCGCGATCCCTCGAAGTACGACAGCAGGAAGCAAAACAAGGCGACGTGGGCGGCCAGCACGAACCACCCCAAGAGCAGGCGGCAGGTTGTTTTGAATGAAATCGGCGCGAAGTGGTAAAGGGCGGCGATGGGCGCGACGAAGAGCAGATCGCCCGGCGGGTACATCCGCGACTTGAACGTCCAGCTCATGATGAGGGGTTTGCTTTCGGGCCATCCGGGAACGAAGTACACGCCGCCCGACCAACTGCCTCCTGCGCGAATGTCCTCCGGCATGCGCGCCATTTCGGCGTCGGTCAGGGAACGGAAGATATCGCGAATGGGTTTTCTCCACAGATCCCGGCCGATGCGCGGGAACACCCGCGCCGCGTTCATATGCGAGAGATGATCGGTGTACACGCCCTTGGACAGATCGCCCCACGGGTGGTCGAATGTGCGGGCGCCATTCCAGACCGACCACAGGACCAGGGAGACCAGGGTGATGGTCAGGGCCTTGCGCCGCGGGGATGGATCATCGAGGCACAGCAAACGGCGCAATACCTTCCACAGCGGTGCCAACAGTTGAAGCAGTGCTCTGAGGCGACCAAGCTGCGACATGATTGTCGTGGTGGCGACCCTGAGCAGTCTATTGCCTCTTGTTTTCCTTGGGAAAAGCATGATTTGACGTGCGTTCCAGCAAACCGCGAGCCAATCGTCGCTGCCGAGGGACAACCTCCACGATGCACCCGGTCCGAACACGCGTCGAGAAACCCGAGCAACGCGCATTCAGTGGTCGGGTCAGCGGCTGCGTTCGAGCACCACGATGGCATGCCGGTCGAACTTCGGTACGAAACCGGCCCGCCGGGCTTGAGAGTCGACCGACGAGCCCTTGCCGGCCAGCACGTGCGAAAAGAGGCGATTGGACAGGAGCTCGGGCTCGTACTTGACCTGGGGCAGATCGCGGCCGAACCACACGGTGGCGCCGGTGTAGAAGTGCCAATCCAACAACAGGCCGGTCGCGTTCTTCTGGCGCGCCACCCAAGCCTGACCGTCGAGGCGAGCGTGCGAAATGTCGAAGTCGAATTGTCGCAAATGGCGAGCGCCGTCCACCACCACGGCCAGCATGCCGGCGACGATGACCAGTTGCTTTGCGCGAGTGAGCCATCGCCGCAAGCGGCTTGGCGCTGCGCCACCGTTGCTGGGCGGCGCGCGCGAGAAGAGCCAATGCCCGAGCACGGTTCCCGCCGCAATCAACAGGAACGGCCAGAAGAGCAGCGCGAAGCGTTCTTCCTTGTGCGCCTGCGTGCTGATGTAGCCGAGCAGACCCGCAGCCGAAAGCACGAACGGCCAGGTGGCGCGCAAACCGCAGATGGCCGGCAAGACCAGGATGGCCAGGCCGATAGGCAAACGCGCCCAGATGCCTGCCAGGTACCAAGTCGCGGGTTCGGTGCCGAACTCCGCGGCCCGGCCCTGGATGATGTTGAACTTGATGAAGGCGAGAAAAGATCCGAAGAAATGTCCCCAGGTCAACCGATCGACGATCCCGAACAGGGCCACCGGGACCAGGGCCGTCCCCGCAAGGATGGCGAGATCCCGCCACCGGTGCCGCGCGGCGAGCCAGATCGCGGGCAGCAAAACCAGCGCGCCGTTGACGATGCGCAGACAGACCGCGAGGGACAGCAGCGTGCCGATGATGACGGCGCGCCCCTTTCCCTCTCGCGGGTCGAGTTCGGTCTGCTCGGCGACCAGGGCAAACGCGACGATGAGGACGATCATCGAAGGCAGCTCGGTGAGCGGCTCGACCGAATACAGGGCCAGCAGGGGAAAGGTCGCCATGAGAAAAGCGGCGACGAGTCCACCTTGCCAGCCCGCGGGTGGCGCGTCGCCAACGAACCCCATGGGCGCCGGCTGATCGAACACCAGATGTCCGCACGCACAGCACGGATGACGAGGACGAAGCTGCCGCGCGCACGAAGCCCCCGCCCGCCACGCCGCCCACACCATGAACATCGACAGCAAGCCCCAACTCAAGCGAATCATCTCGCCGATGGTGCTGCCCCGCAGGCCCAGGCTCCTTCCCAGCGCCATCCACGCCCCGTGGTAACCGGGCAGTACCCAGGAGCGCAGACCGTCGGTCCACTCCCAGGTCTTCATGCCCTCACCGGTCACGCGGGTCCAGGCTGGCTCCAGGCTCTGGAAGTAGGCGTCTGGATACAGTACCGGTCCCAGGCGCGCGGCCACGATGCGGCCCACGAAGCCCACGGCGAGCACGATGCCGAGAATGAAGCGCACGCGTCGTGCGGTCATCGTCCCCACACTTCGATTTCAAAAATACGCACAATCTGACCGGGGCGGTTGGGCACGAATCTCACGCGCACACCACGAGCGCCCGAACAGGCCAGCGCGTGCACGGCCACAGGCGCGTGATTGTCGGTCACCACCACCGGCGGCGGAACTGGCCGCGCCTGTAAGCACCACAGGCTGTATTCTTGCGAGGTGAAATCCGCTGACTCGACTGTTCCGGCGTGACGGATCACCACACTTCTGACTTGTCGCTTGCCCGACCAGAGCAGTTCCACCCAGGGATGCCTGTCGCCGGGGTCGGATGCCCATTTCTCCACCAGGGTGGGATTCGTGCGGCCGTCGACAAGATAGCCCGGGTTGTGCTGGGAAAAGGGGTCGCGAAAGAAGGAGCTGACCCGCACGGTCGTTCCCAGACGGTACGCCACGAGATTGTGCTCCCCCGCAGGATGGGCTTCCAGGGTTGGAAACGCGACCACGGCGACCGCCTGCCTGCGCACGAACAGAAAGAAGCCCGTGCTCCAGGCAATGACCAAGACTCCCGCCAGCGCGAAAGCAACGGTCCGTCGCCGGGCCCACACCCGACCGACGACGGACACTACGGGAGCGGTCCTTTGGGCCACCGCGGAGATGACGAGCGTCAGACGCCGCAGGCGAATCGCCCAGGAAGGGGAATACCAAGTCGCGAACCGCGGGAGCAGCACAGTGAACTGCTAGCCTATCACTTCCGTTGGCGCGGCGCTGCGCGAGCCGCCAGGACCTATTTCAGCAACGCCATCGTCACCACATGCGCATCAAGGTCACACCATAGCAGGGTGAGCGAGCGCGGTGCCATTCGCGCGGCCAATACAGGTGCCAAAGCAATGTCCAGCGCGCGCCAGGCTTCGGCCAAACCTGATGGCGCGTCCATCTCGTCGCCCACCACGATGTCGCGCGTGTCGTGACGAAGCCCGAGGCCCATGGCCTTGAGCACTGACTCTTTGGCGCTCCAGATGCGCGCGACTGTCCGGTCGGCGTCGTGGCCACCGGTCTTGCTCACGCGAGAGGCTTCGCTCTCGCTGAAAAACTGTCGCACCAGAGCCGGATCGCGAGGCTCAACGGTTTCGAGATCGGCCCCGATGCTGGCCCCGGGCGGCAGCGCGATTGCCGCCAAGCCCCAGTCCCCACGATGCGAGATCGACAATGACAAGGAAAGCCGGCTCCCTTGCCGATCGACGTAGGGCATTCCCGACTCGTCATTGAGGACGCTGAACTGGCAACGCCAATCGTGATTCGAGCTGGGCTTTCCCATTAACCCCGCCACGAGGCCGTTGCCTTCGGCTGCCAGTTCGCCCAGCAACCGCTTGGCCGCCCAGCGGCCGAGCAGCCATTTCCGCCGGCGCGGCAACAGCGCCAACCCGGCGAGGATCGCTTCCTCGCGCGGGCTGAGCAGGCCCGGCGGCGCCTGACCCGCTGCCAGCGCGGGGTGCTCGCCGGCGTGGGCCAGGACGTGACGGAACATCGGTCACCCGATGACGCCGCGGAAGCGGCCCAAAGCCTCGTCGGGCAGCCCGCCCGGGATGCGCGAGGTGCGGTAGCCCTGCACGGTCAGGTAGACCTTGCCCTCGTCGTCGCGCACCCGCGCGTCGAACGACAGCGCGTCCTCGGACGCATGCGGTTGCAGCTCGGCCACCATCGTCTTGCCGTCGGGCGCCGGATCGAACACGGTCACTCGCTCCACCACCGAGGGCAGCCCCATCTGTCCGGTCTGGCCGATCTCCCACACGCCCGCGGTCTGGAAGCACAGCTCGACCATGCGCGGCCCGACCATGCTGGTGCTGTTGGGGTTGGTGGTGTCGGCAGGCAGAGGTGTCCTCATGGTCCCCACCACCTTCCCGCTCGATAGCCGGTTGACCATCTCCAACACCCGGTAGGCCGGACCGTGGAAGTACACCCGGTAGATGTCGTCGTGGCCGATGCCGCCCACCGGGCCAGCGCCATCGACGGCCGTGCGCGCGCTCGGTCCCGTCCCCTGTTCCAGCACCACCACGCCGGCGAAGTGCAGTTTCTCCTCGGGCTCGCGCCCCACCACCACCTGCACCGACGACAGGCTCGTATGAACCCGCACCCGCCCATCCGCGCCCAGCACCGGCCGCGCGCGCACGATCACCGAACGCGGCTCGTGGCGGTAGTACTTCATGGGCGCCAGGAAGCGCACGTTTTCCAGCGCCGCTACCCGATGCTGCGGGGCCAGCAACCAGGCCGCCTCGGCGAATGTCTCCAAACCCATCACGCCCGGCAGAACCGGAATGCCGTCGATGGCGTGATCGTGAAGGAACGGCTCCACCTTGGGGTCGAGACGAATCTCGGCCGTCATGCCCTGGTGCAGATCGAAGGTGACGTTGTCAAAGGGCAAAGGCAACGCCCTTTCGCGGGCGCGGGCCAGCAGGCTGCCCTCGGGATCGATGCCGCCGTCCTTGTCAAAGGGCTCCATCAGGATGCCCAGCTTGTGCCCCACCACCGCTTCGCCCGAGAAGCCCGCCTGCAGCGCATGGCGGATGACCGGCAGGCCCTCGTCCGGCGACAGCATGTCGATACCCGCGCGCTTCATGATCTCGGGGATGCTTCCGCGCGTGGCCATGCCGATTCCACCCCAGGCCGTCCAGTCGAGCGCGATGCCCAGCGAGCCCGGACGCGACGCCGCCCACCAGGAGAGCGTCTTGCACATGAAGTCGTTGCCCGCGCTGTAGTCGGCCTGACCGGCGTTGCCAAATCGGCCGGCGACCGACGAGAATCCGACAATCGCCTTGACGTCCATGTCGCGTGTCGCGGCCAGCAGATTGAAAAGCCCGTCGGCCTTCACCCGGAAGACCAGGTCGAATTCCTCCACCGGCTTGCGGTCGAGCGAGCGGCTGCGCTCGAGCCCTGCGGCGTGCAGGATGACGTCGATGCGTCCGCTCTCGGCGCGGATGTTGTCCACCACCGCCTTGACCGCAGCGCCGTCCAGCACGTCGACCTGACGGTAGAAGGCACGGCCGCCTGCCTGCTCCACCCCGCGCAGGGCTTCCAGGATGCCGGCCTGCCGTTCCAGATCGAAGAGCTTCTCCTCGACCTGCGCGGGCGTGGCGCGGCCCTTCTCGGCCTTGATGCGCTCGAAGACCTCGCGCTTGGCAGCCTCGCGATCCTTGATCACGGTTTCGAGCAGAGCGTGTTCGCTCTCGGGCGGCATGGCGCGCGCATCCAGCAGGTAGAACGTGCCGCGCGACGCAGCCGCCAGATCGCGCACGATGGCCACGGTGATGGCCCCAGCCCCGCCGGTGACGGCGAACACCGTGTTCTCGTCCAACGTGAGCGGCGGCTTGGCGTCGGCCGGCACGGCTTGCATGACCTCCAGGCCAACCGTCACGCGCACGCCCCCCGCGTAGCCGATCTCCACCGCGCCCGGATCCTGCTCGGTCTCGTCGAGCAACGCGCGCGCGATGGTCTCGGCCGAGGCGCCGTCCTCGAAATCGACCGCCTTGGCCAGCAGATCGGGCCGCTCGCGCCGCAGCGTCTTGGTGAAGCCGGTGACCGCGCCCCCCACGGAGTTGCTGGCGCCGCTCGCACCATAGCCGTGCTGGCCGCCCATGCGGGTGGCGGCTATGACGAAGCTGCCCGGGGTGCCCAGGCCCTCGTACAGGCCGCGGGCCGCCCCGTGCAAGAGCAAGACGCGGTCGCGGTAAAGCTTGCGAAACTGGACCAGGTCGAGGTCCGCCAGCGAAGCCGAGCGGTCGAGAGCAGGCAGAAAGTAGAGGCCCACGGGCTTGCCCGGCTTTGCCCATTTTTGCAAGGCGGCCTCGATCTCGGCCCGTTCCGGTCGCGCATCGATGCGCAGCACCTGCACTCCCCGACTTTCCAACTCATCGCAGAGGAGCTTGCCCGCACCTTCGCTGTCAGCGACCACCACCACGCGACTGCCTCTCTCCAGTCGCACGCCGGTCTTCTTGCACGAATCCAGTGGAGGCCGCAGGGTCACCACCGGACGGCGCAGCAGCCCACTCACAAAGGGGCTCTGCCCCACCGCCGCGTCGGCTGCGGCAGTCACGGCGGTCGGCGCTGCCACGGCAGGCGCAGGTGCTGTCGGCGCGGCCGGTGCCGCTGCCGGCAGGTACTTGTTCACGAACCCGATGACGTGGCGAAGGGTCGGGTAGTCCCGCAGCTTCACATCATCCTGGCGCGGAATACTGAATGCCTCCCGCACCAGCGCGAACACCTCCGCCTGCTTGACCGTGTCGATCCCCAAGTCAGCCTCGAGATCCAGGTCCAGCTCCAGCATGTCGCGCGGATAGCCCGTCTTGCCGGCCACCAGTTCCAGAACCTTTTCTTCGATCGGATTCCCCGAACCAACTGCACTAGCCGTGGTCGTGGTCGTGGCCGGTTTCGCAGCCACAACTGCCGGCGCTGCCGCCACCAGATCCGGCCGATTCGTCTCCACGAACCCGATCACGTGACGGAGAGTCGGATAGTCACGCAGCTTGACGTTGTCCTGCCTCGGGATATTGAACGTCTCCCTCACCAACGCAAACACCTCTGCCTGCTTGACCGTGTCGATCCCCAAGTCAGCCTCGAGATCCAGGTCCAGCTCCAGCATGTCGCGCGGATAGCCCGTCTTCTCTGCCACCACTCCCAGTACCTTCTCCACCACGACACTTGTCGTGGCCGTGGCCGTGGCCGGTTTCGCATCCACCATCGGCACCGCCGTCGCCAGATCCGGCCGATTCGTTTCCACGAACCCGATGACATGACGGAGCGTCGGGTAGTCACGCAGCTTGAGCGTATCCTGGCGCGGAATATTGAATGTCTCCCGCACCAGCGCGAATACCTCCGCCTGCTTGACCGTGTCGATGCCCAGATCCGCTTCCAGATCCAGGTCCAGCTCCAGCATGTCGCGCGGATAGCCCGTTTTCTCCGCCACCAATCCCAGCACCTTCTCCGCCACGACATTTGCCGTGGCCGTGGTCGTGGCCGCGGTCGTGGCCGCCGCCGCCCCTGCCCCAACCAGATCCGGCCGGTTCTCCTTCACGAACCCCACCACATGCCGCAGGGTCGGGTAGTCACGCAGCTTGAGCGTGTCCTGCCGTGGAATATTGAATGTCTCCCGCACCAGCGCGAACACCTCCGCCTGCTTGACCGTGTCGATGCCCAGGTCAGCTTCGAGATCCAGATCGGGATCCAGCATGTCGCGCGGATAGCCGGTCTTGTCGCTGACCAGTTTGAGCACCGACTCCATGGCGGCGTCCGCTCCCGACGCTGCCGCGACAGTCGTGACCGCCGAGGACGCGGCCGACGGTGCGGTCGCCACCGGCGCAGGCGCCGGCTGAGCCGCAGGAGTCGCGATCACGGCCGGCGCGAGCGGCACTCGCGGCGCAGGCATCGCTGGCATCGGCGCCCCATCGCTCAGGCTTGCGCTTGGGCCCGTGCCCATGGTCCAGCTCGACTGAGCCGGCTCGCGCGCCGGCTGGCCAATGTCCTTGATGCGCAGGGTGCGCTTCTCGACCTCCAGGACCGGCGCCGGGTACCCGGAGATCTCGGACAGCCAGCGTTGGTAGGCAGCCCGATCGGCCACCCGCTCTTCCAGACCATCGATGCGACGGAGCACGGTCATCGCGATCTGCGAACCGAAGCCGGCGGCCAGTCGCAGGGCGTAGCGCACGGGATAGTGCCCGCCCTTCGACAGATTGAGCGTGCCCAGCTCGGGATCGGGCTCGCGGTAGTTGGGCACCGGCGGAACCACCTGCTTCTCCAAAATCTTGACCGCCACCGCGTCCTCCACGCCCACACCCATGGGATGACCGGTGAACCCCTTGGTGTTGCACACCACCAGATCGTTGGCGCTGGCGCCAAAGGTCTTGCGTAGGGCGAATATCTCGGCCGAGGCGCTGCCTCCGCGCGCCGGCGTGTAGGTCTCGTGCGAGATGAATACCAGCTCGCGCGCCATGGCGTGCCGATCGATGCCGTGACGTTGCTCCACGCCCGACACCAGCCGCTCCATCACGCCCTCGATGTGATCCACATCCAGGCGCGTCCCGTGGAAGGCGCTGTTGGCGAATGTGCTGCCCAGCACCTCACACAGGCCGCGCATGCCGCGCTCGCGCAGCGAATCTTCCGACTCCACCACCAGGCCGCAAGCGCCCATGCCCAGCAACATGCCGTTGCGCCGGCGATCGAAGGGCAGCGCCGCCTTTTCCAGCACATCCTCGGTGGTGGCCGCGCCAGTGGCCAGGAAGCCGGCACCCATCCATTCCAGCAGGTTGTCCGAGGTGACGTCGTCGGCGCCGATGATGAGCACGCGGCGGCAGCGGCCGGCCCGGATCCAGTCCTCGGCCATGCCCACCGCCATGGTGGTCGAGGCGCAAGCCGCGTTGACTTGCGTGTTGGGACCGCGGATGCCGAGCAGTTCGGCAAACTGCGCGTGACCCATGGAAAGAATGCGGAAGAGGAAACGGCGATCGAACTCGTAGCTGCTGCGGCCGGTTCGCTGCGCGAAGAAGCGCGTGACCTCGTCGACCAAGTTGTCGTAGCCGGGAAAAGCCGAGGCGAAGATCACGCCGGTCTCATCGGCCATCGCCACCGGAAGCCGCCAGCGGTCGGGCAAAAAGCTGCCCGTGGTGGTGCGGCGATAGTGGCGCACCAGGGGAATGCCCGCGTCGCGCAGAGCCTCGATGCCCGCGGCGATGGCCAGCGCGGTGGTGACGTCCCAGGCTTCCACGCGCTCGCGCGGTACGCCGAATTCCTCGACGATATCGAAGACGCCGCGGCGGCCAGCCAGGCGAATGACCTCGTCGACCGATCGGATGGGATCCAGGCTGGGCTCGCCCACCTCGCGCTTGACCAGGCGGACCACGTTCTTTTCCACCATGCGGGCGCGGAAGACGTGCGGCACCGGATCGATGAAGGAGTCGCCGCGCAGAATGCGTTCCACGTTGCCGTCATCGAAGACGTGTTGCTTCTGCCCAGGCAGGCCCAGGGCCGCGCCTGACACGACGATCGAGCCCGAGCGGGCCTCCGGCAAGGCGGGCGGGCCGGCGCGACGACTGCCGTACATCGCCATGCCCTCGTCGAGAAAACGCGCAAACAGTCTTCCCAGCCCGTCGTAGTTGGGCTGGCCTGCGGAAGTGCGAATAGGACTCTCGCTCATGATCTGGGTTGCTCCGTGCGAAGAATTCGGGAGGGAAACTGTGGGTGTGGCTGTTGCAGTGGCGGGCGGCGTCCCTGCAAGGGCAGCCACAAGATCCTCGGGGCGCGGGATGCCCGCGGCGTAGAAGCCACACATGGCATCGTGGAACGAACGGACGCCGCCGCGCTTGGGATGGTTAGTGGAGAAGCAGATGACGTCGTCTTTGTCCTCGAGAATGCTGTCGGCCAGGGCCATGAGCGCGCGCTTGGGCCCCACCTCGACGAAGATGCGCGCCCCCTCCCGGTAGCAGGTCTCGACGCCCTTGACGAACTGGACCGAGGACGCCATCTGGTCGGCCAGGCGCCGCCGGATGGTGTCCATGTCGTGGGTCGGGTAGAGATCCCCGTCGATGTTTCCCACCAGGGGAATGCGCGGGAACGCGATCTGCATCTCGCAGATGGTCCGGTAAAGCGCGTCGGATGCCGGTGCCACCACCTTGCTGTGGAAGGCGTGGGACACCGGGATGAGTTGCGCCGTCATGCCCAGCTTGTTGAAATAGTCGACCGCGCGGTCGACCGCATCGCTGGCGCCCGCAATCACGGTCTGCTTGCGGCTGTTGATGTTGGCCGGTGTGAGGTAGCCGCCGATCTCGGGCAGCCGGCTCACGATCTCGTCGGTGGGGCCGGCCACCGAGGCCATCTTGCCCTTGTCGCCGATGGACACCGAGGCCATGGCGCGCGCGCGTGCGCTCACCGCCACCAGTGCCTCGGGGAAGGTGACCATGCCCGCGCCCACAGCCGCGGCCCATTCGCCCAAACTGTGCCCCATCACGATGTCGGGCTTGACCCCGTGTTTGTCGAGCAGGCGCATGATGGCGATGTCGCTGGCCACCATGGCTGGCTGGCAGATGGTGGTGTCCTTCAGTGCCTCCTCGGCGGCTTGCACGGCAGCCGCATCAGCCTCGTTCTTGTAAACGTATGCGGTCAGCGGCTGACCCAGGATGGGACCCATCACGCGGTCGGCCTCGGCAAAAGTTTCGCGCACGATCGGATCCGGAACATCGGCCAGCATGTTCACGTACTGTGAGCCCTGTCCCGGGAAGAGGAAGGCCACCTTGCCCGCTCGACCACACCGGAAGTGGATGCCCTTGCTCTGCAGCAGACGCCACTTCTTGGGCTCGTCCTTTTCAAGAGCTGCCAGAGCGGTCTCACCCTTCTTGACCAGATCGGCTGCATCCTCGAAGGCAATCACCAGACGTGCGGGCGCGGCCAGAAAGTCCGGTCCTGGCGGCTGGCGGTCGGGGGTCTGGCCGGCCTTGGCCCTTTCCAGCGCCTGGGTGAGGGCTGTGCGCACCGCCACCGCGTCGGCCCCGGACACGGCCAGCATGTTGCCCAGCATGGACGGCCGGGTGTCCCGGGCCAGCGCGACCGAGGACGAGCCACCCGCGAAAGAAGCTGGCACCTGCACCAGCGGCTCACGCCGAGCCAACATGCCGGGCACATACTCCTCGACCACCACGTGGAAATTGGTGCCGCCAAAGCCGAAGGCCGACAAGCCACAGCGCCGCGGACCGAACGACGGCTTCTCCCAGGGCTGGGCCTTGGTGTTCACGAACAGAGGCAGCTTGTCCCAGGGAATGTTGGGATTCGGCTCTTTGAAGTTGATCGAGGGCGGCAGAATCTTGTGGTGACAGGCCAGCACGACCTTGAGCAGGCTGGCGGCGCCAGCCGCGCTCTTGAGGTGGCCGATCTGCGACTTGATCGAGCCGAGCGCAATCCGATGCTTGATGGGCGAGCCTTCGGAGAGCAGCTTGGCCACGGTTTCCATCTCGGCCACGTCCCCGGCCCGTGTCGAGGTGCCGTGGCCTTCCAGGAGTGTCATGGTCGCGGGGTCCAGTCCGGCGCGCTCCCAGGCGCGACGCAAGGCCAGAATCTGCCCGATGGGATTGGGCGCGGTGATGCCCTTGCCCTTGCCGTCGCTGGAGCCGCCCACGCCGCGGACCACCGCGTAGATGCGATCGCCCGCCTTCTCCGCGTCCTGCAGACGCTTGCACACGAAGAAGGCACCGCCCTCGCCCATGATGAAACCCTTGGCGTGCTTGTCATAGGGCCGCGATCCGTCGGGCGAGAGTGCGCCGATCTTGCAGAACTTGATGAAGGTGGTGGCGCCCATGTTCCGATCCATGGCGCCGGTGACCACCACGTCATAGTGGTGATCGACCAGACCGTCGACCGCGGATTGCAAAGCTGCCAGCGAGGAAGCGCAGGCGGCGTCGGTGGTGAAATTCGGTCCGCGCAGGTTGAGCACAGCGGCCACGCGGCCGGAGGTGATGTTGGTCAACTCGCCGGGCATGGTGTCTTCGGTGGTGTCCGGAAAACGCCGGTTCACCGACTCCCGCAACTGCGCAACAAAGGCCGCGCGCTCGGCCTGGGGCAGCGACTGGAAGATCTGGGTGTCGGAGATGGCGTGCACGTACTCCGGCATGGAGAGGCGCAAGCAGGTCAGGTAGTGCAGCTCGCCGCCCATGGCATTGCCCAGGATCACGCCGGTCGATTCGGTGTCGAGCGGCCGGTCGGGATGGCCCGCGTCGCGTAGCGCCTCGGAAGCACAGAGCAGAGCCCATTTCTGGCCGTCATCCATCGCGGCCGATACCGTGGGCGGAATGCGATACTTGGTGGGCTCGAAGGAAACGCCGCGCACCCAGCCGCCGATCTTTGAATAGGTCTTGCCCGGCGCCTTGGGATCAGCATCGTAGTAGTCAGCCTGGTTCCAGCGATCCAGGGTGACCTCGCTCACCGAGTCCCGGCCGGTCACGACGTTCTGCCAGAAGGCCTTGGCATCGAGCGCGTCGGGCAGTATGGCCCCCACGCCGATGATGGCGACGGCTCTCTCGGCCGGATCGCGTGTCGAACGACTCATTTCAACTTCCTCCCAGATATCGAAAACGGAAAACCGGGCGCCCGCCGGCTCGCCCCGGCGTCCGAATCAAGCGAATGGTTGCCTGCCTCTTTTCTCTCTCTTGCTCGGCTACGCGCGAGCCGCGTCTTGCTCCACCAAGGCCTTGGCCACGACGTCCATATCGGCCATCAGGCCCTTCGCGCAAGCCGTGATGGCGCTGGCCCGGAGGGCGCGCTCGAAGTCGGCAATGCCTGCATCATCCACCGCATCCATACCGCGGACCAGACGAACCGCCAGACCCAGCACGTCAAGCGCCGCCTCGCGCGCGCAGATGCGCGACATGGCCTTGACGGCCGAAGGTGCGAAGAACGGCTGGTACTTGGGCGCGCTCCGGCCCGCAGCATAGCGGGCGAAGTTGGCCGCGATCTCTGCCCGTGTCATCAACTCGCCCAGTTGGAATAGCACGTGCTGATTGCGGGTCAGACGGCCGACACGACAGCGCTCAGCCGTCTCCTGAACAACGTTTACCGCCAAGGCCGCCGCATCAGCCCCCACGTTGGCATCCTCGCGGTGCAGTGCTTCGAGTGAAGCAGCGATCTTCTTGTAGTACTGCCCGTGGTCCTGCAGGTGCAGGCGCCAGCGATCGCGCGATACCGTCCACTGCATGATCTCGCTGGTGCCTTCGTAGATCGTGGTGATGCGCACATCGCGCCGGATCTTCTCGACCTCGTATTCCCTGGTGTAGCCGTAGCCGCCGTGCGCCTGGATGGCGGCGTCGGCCGCGGCGTTACCCGCCTCGGTGGCAAAGAGCTTCACGATCGCGCCCTCGGTCTGCAACTCCGGCTCGCCCTGGTCCAGCCGATGCGCCGTCTCTTCGATGAGAGCTCGCGCCGCCTCCAGCCTGACCACATGGGGAACGATCAACTTGTCCATGTAGCCCTGCTTTTCAGCCAGAGGCGAGCCGGCCTGCACGCGCTCACGCGAGTAGCGGATGGCCCTGAGCATGGCCGCCACGCCGCCGCCCAGGCCAAAGGCTGCCACCATGAGGCGGGTGAAACCGAACACCGACTGGGCGTGAACCAATCCCTTGCCCTCCACGCCGCCCAGCAGGTTCTGCTTGGGAACGTACACGTCCTCGAAGCTGACCGGCGAGGTATTGGACGAGCGGATGCCCAGCTTGTTCTCGTGCTTGCCAGGAACCAGGCCCGGGGTTCCCTGCTCCACCGCGAAGAAGGTGGGCCCGTCGGGCGCCATGGCCAGCACCGTGTATAGCTGCGCGTAGCCGCCGTTGGAGATGAACTGCTTGGCGCCGTCGATCTTGTAGCCCTTGATTTCGTCGTTCTCCATCACCCGCTCGGCGCGCGTGCGAATGGCAGACAACTCGCTACCCGCCAGGGGCTCGGTCACGGCGTAGGCGACAATCAAGCCTTCGTCGGCAATTCGCCGCAGCCAGTAGGTCCGCTGCTCCTCGGTCGCGCCAACCACGATGGGGTCGGTTCCCAGAAAGATGGCCAGGAAGGCGGTCGCCACGCCCAGATCCAGCTTGGCCATCTCCTCCGAGACCCGATAGACGTCGTAGGCGTTGCCGCCCAGGCCGCCCAGTTCCTCGGGGATGAACAAGAGGTGCAGGCCGATTTCAGGCCCCAGCAACTCACGGATCAGGTCGAGCGGAAAGAGATCCTTCTCATCTAGGTCCAGCCTGACCTTGAGCGGCAGCTTCTGCTTGCCAAACGAGGTCAGCGTGTCGATCAGGGTCTGGAGTGAATCTTTGTCGAGACCTGGGTTCTTCATCAGTCTTGTGCCTTCCTGCGGCCAAGTGAATCGGTGGGAAAAGGGGGATACCCCGGCTGAAAGGCTCCGATGCTGGCACAAGCCGGGCCAAAATCAAAACCGGACGTCAGAGCAGGTGTTGCGCACCTCAAGATGCACATATCACACTGTAATCATTTGATTATTTCTTTAACCATCGTGACGCAAAGATGTGCAAAACCGCTGCCATGTGCGTCGTCTCCTACACGCCCAGGTTGCCTGAAATGGCCCAGGTGCGACTCCCGACACGCACCCCTGCGGCCTTGGGTACGCACCAATACTGCACAGGCTCCTCTGCGCCCTCGACTCTCCCCTCTGTGTTCTCAGCCGACGCCGGCTAGCCCGCTGAACTCGCTCCCACCGGCCGCGACCCCGCTTCCATTACTTCCAGCGGCTTTCACCACCTTCGGACTTCTTCTTGGCTGCTTCGGCAGCCTTCTCCTTGTCCTTCTTCGCCTGGGCCGCCCTGGCCTCTGCCTGCTTCTTCTTGTCGTTCTGCTGGATCCTCTTCAGGGCAGCCGCGGCGTCCTTCTCCTGTTGCTTGCGGCGCTGCTCCTCGCAGCCCGCCGGTTCACAGTCGCCTTCGCAGGCACATTTCAACTTCTTCCCCTTGTTGCAATGGCACTGGTCCTGGGCGTCGCGATAGCAGCCGCAATCGTTGAGAGGCGTTGCAGCCGGCGGAGGCTCCGCTTCCGCCTTGGCGGCCTTCGATTTGGCAAAACCCAACCCTGGCGCCCAGACCAGAAGGCCGAATACTGCGATGATCGATGGCGTGATCCGCATGGCATTCTCCTCTTGCCAGGCATTATCACGTGAGCCACGAGCCGCGCAACCGTGTTGCGGCCTTGCGGCCGGCCCGCATCCATGATTGAAACACTCGACGGAGAAAGCCGATGGGTACAAGCCTGACGACCCGTGACAGAACCGAAGCGCGAAAGAAGGGGCTGCTGGCGGTCGGAGCCTGGGGAGGCGCGGGACTGCTTGTCCTCACGCATTGGCCACTGTGGTTCCCCTTGGCCGCTGCTGGGGGCGCAGGATACCTGACCTACAAATGGTTCATGTTCCGCGCGAAACGCGGCATGCGGTTCTAGGAACCTATGGCTCGATATAAAGCGGCGGTCCGGAAGGTCTCTGGGACTCGCCAGACGGGCCTCCGGGCTGGCTGCGCCCGACCTGGTGGAAAGTCAAGGGCAAGTCCACATGCACCGCATCTCCTTCGAATCGCGGAAACCGCATGTTCTGGACGGAGATCCGCACGCAGCGCTCGGCATCAGGGGGCGCCCCGTTGACGCGGATAAGGCTGGGGCGTCCCGACGGATCAGCCTCGAACGACACCGCCACCATCGGGTTCTCGGCAGACGGCGAGAAGCAGGATGCCAGCGTCGCCATCGTGCCTTGAATCGCTACGTTCAGCGTGTCGCGGCTGAGTCCGTTCGGATTTCCGTTGAGCGTGCCCGCGTTTCCTGAGGCGGCGGGGTTGGCGGCGGCGGCCGGAGCTGGATCAGCTTCCACGAGCTCAGCCGACGGAGAAAAGCCCTCAAAACCTCGCAGCCTGCGCGGTCCCAAACGTTCGGGAGCCGCCTCCGGTGACGTTGGTATTGCCGGAAGGGGGGGCAATTCCCTCTTCTTGAGGCCCAAAGCCTCGCATCCCGCGCCCGACCATGCCAGCACCAGCATCAGGCCGAGCGTGACCGGCCCTGCTGGCAAGCTGTGCGACGACTTCGTCCGCATTCTCTCATTGTATCGGAAGGTCATCGACGTCGCTTGAACGGGAGCGACTCCTTTGCTGCATGCCGCCATATCGTAGGTGCCGAGCCGGAACCGTCGAAGCGGTGTAGTGTCATTCGCCGATGCGTATCGGAGTTGACCTGGGCGGAAGCAAGACTGAAAGCGTTGCCATCGACGACGCCGGAATCGAACGCGCACGATTGCGCGTACCCACGCCCAGCCACAGCTACGACGAGATCGTCGCATCCATCGTGCGTCTGGTGCGCGACACCGAGGCCCGCGTCGGGCAGACGGGCACGGTCGGCATAGGAATCCCCGGCGCCGTGTCTCCCGCCACCGGGCTGGTCAAGAATGCCAACACGGTCGTGCTCATCGGGCGCACACTTGATCGCGACCTGGCGCACGCCCTGGACCGGCCTGTGCGGGTGGCCAACGACGCCAACTGCTTCGCGCTCTCGGAAGCCTCGGACGGGGCGGGTGCCGGCGCCAGGGTCGTCTTCGGCGTCATCGTGGGCACGGGAACGGGCGGCGGCGTGGTGGTGGATGGGAAGCTGCTGACCGGGCCACACGCCATCGCAGGCGAATGGGGGCACAACCCCTTGCCCTGGCCTCACGACGATGAGCGCCCGGGCCCACCTTGCTACTGCGGAAAGAACGGCTGCATCGAAACCTTCCTGGCTGGGCCCAGCCTGGCCCGCGACCATCAGCTTCACACCGGTGAAGCGCGGGACGCGGGCGACATCGCCCGGCGCGCTGAAGCCGGCGACGCGGTTGCCGTGGCAACCATGACTCGCTATGAGGATCGCATGGCGCGGGGGCTGGCGTCGGTGATCAACCTTCTCGATCCCGATGTCATCGTCTTGGGCGGCGGGGTCTCGAACATCGCGCGCCTGTATCGTGAGGTTCCGCTGCGGTTGGGCCAGTACGTATTCTCGGACACGGTGAGCACGCCCGTCGTCCCAGCCCGCCACGGCGATTCCAGCGGGGTGCGCGGGGCCGCCTGGCTGTGGCCGCTTCCCCCTAGCGCATCTGCCGCCGGACCTGGATGAAGGTGGAAGCCACCAGGAAGAGCCCCAGCAGGATCCAGATGATGCCCCAGCGGATGTGCCGGTGCTGCTCGGGACCGCGTTCGAGACGCTCTTCGGGCTCGCTGGCCCGATCGCCGGAGGCTTCCTCCCCGATCTGGTCGTCGTCGGGACGCGTGCGCAGCCGCGGAGCACCCAGATACTTGACCCGAAGGGTGCCAAATAGGATGAGCACGCACCCGACGGCGTAGGGAATCGCGGGAGGGATATTGAGCTGCATCGCTTCTCCAGCTATGCGTCCCTAGCTCGCGATCTCGTCGGCCCTGAACTCGCGAATCACGGTCACCTTGATCTGGCCCGGGAAGGTCATCTCGCGCGAGATGCTTTCCGCGATCTGGCTTGACAGCAGCACCGCCCCTCGATCGTTCACCCGATTCTCGTCCACGTACACGCGCACCTCGCGTCCACCTTGCACCGCGAAGGCTTCGTCGACGCCGGCAAAGGCGCGGCTGATGCGCTCGATCTCCTCCAGCTTGGCCATGTGATTGTCCTCGGCCTGCCGGCGCGCGCCCGGCCGTCCGCCCGACATGGCATCAGCCGCCGCGACCAGATACGCGTAGGCGCTATCGAACGGCTCATCGGTGTGATGCGCCCCGATGGCGTTGGCCACCACTTCCGGCTCTTTCAGTCGACGCGCATACTCCGCTCCGATGGAGGCGTGCGACCCGTCGAGTTCATGGGTCAGCGCCTTGCCTATGTCGTGCAGCAGCGCCGCCCGCCGGGCGAGCTTGACGTCCATCCCCAGCTCCGCCGCCATCATGCCGCACAGAAACCCCGCCTCAACCGAGTGCTTCCACTGGTTCTGTGCATAGCTGGTGCGGAAGTTGAGTCGGCCCACCAGCTTCACGATGTCGGGATGCGCGCGGTCGATGGCAAGCAGGGAAAACGCTCGTCGCCCCAGGTCGAGCGTCTCACGTTCCACGTCCACCACGATCCCGCGCGCCAGCCGTGTCACCGCGGCGGGTCCGCTGATGGATCGCTTCAACATGCGATTCACGCAGCGTCGGGCGATCTCCCGGCCCACCCCGTCGAGTCCCTCGATGCGGACCGCCGGTTGCCCGTCCAACAAGGAGAGCTGCACGTTGGTGACCGCCTCGATGGCACGCAAGTCAGCATCAACGGGTGGCACCTGTCCGGGCCGCAAGTCCGACAGGGGAATCACGAACTGGGGTCGCTCGGTCAAATCGTGGCCGGAAAAGCGACCCACCGCGATGCCCATGATTCTCTTGGCCGCGCGGATCTGGCTCCCCGACATAGCCGACTCCGCCATCTGGCGCAGCATCTGTGCGGCAGCCGCGCGTGCGTCCTCGACCTCCGCTTCCACCAGCATCCGCTGCGCTTCTCGCGCAGGCCGGGCCGCCACCCGCTCCAACTCGGCTTGCCGGCTCCTTTCGATCGACTGCACCTCCGCTGTCAGAGCACGCCCGTCCTGCTCCCGCTCGGCCACCGGCGCCTCGCGTTCCGCAAGACGCTGGCGCGCCTCTCCCAGCAGTCGCACCTCCTCATCAATGCGCACCGCCTGAGCCGCAAGCGCAGTCTCGCTCTCCGCCAGCTCGGCTTCCCGTGCACGCAGGCCTGCCTCCACCTCGGACCGGATGGCCAGGGCCTGTTCGCGCGCCTGGATGTCCGACTCGCGCAGCAAGGCCTGCCCCTCGATCTCCGCCTCGCTGCGGATGCGCCTGGCCTCCCCGCCGTCGGGGTCGGCACCCGGCCGCCGCAGACGACGGCCCGCCCACATGCCGAAGCACGCGCCGGCCGCCAGTCCGACGAGCACCGTGATCCAGACGGCCGGCTCGCCCATCTACCCGATCGCAAGTCCCAGGTGCGCGCGCAGGGCGAAGTATTCGTCCGACACGCACCACTGAATCAGGTCCCGAACCTTGTCCTTGGGATCGGCGCAGCCCACCGCCAAGGGCTCGGACTGGATCTGGTGGGCCGCCACCTCCAGGTCGTTGCACATGAGGAAGCCGGCCCGCGACGAGGTGAAGTCCACCGCCTTGGACCAGCGGTGCAGATCCGCCTCGGCCTGACTCTCGATGAAGCGCCGGACCACCTCGGCCAGCTGCTCGACGTTCTGGGGCGGAACCAGGCGGCGCAGAAGCTCCAGACGCTCCGCTACCGGTTGCTCCATGTCCGACTTGATGGGCACCTTGGGCTGCACCAGCTTGAGCGCCGCCAGGAAGTACGCCTTCAGTTCGGACACCTGGGGCACCACCGCCGGCCAGCGCACGACGTGATCGGGCCGCATCAGCGTCAGCTTCTTGCCCAAGGCGTAGGCCAATTCCTTTTCCTGCTTGCCCTGCAACAAGGCAGCCCCGACCACGAAGGACGGGCAGAGTTGCTGCTTCTCGCGCGCGTTCATCAGCTCGAGCTCGCCCGGCCAATCCTGACGCAAGTACAGTTCAGGCGCTGTGACCGCAAGCGCCTGGCTCACGTAGACGAAGACGCCACTGAACATCAGCTTGTCGTTGGTGGGATCGCGCCGATCCCTGCGCCGAATTCCCACTTCCTTGTGCTCGCGGGCGCGCACCGCCATGATGGCCTGGCTGATGCTCGCCAGGATGAGCGAGATGTAGCGATCCTCATCGCCGTGGTAGATGTACTTCTGCCAGAGCTCCTCATTGAGCCGCGCCTTCACCCGGGACAGGGTCTTCACTTTGTACTGCTCGTGGAAGCGCAACTCCTCGGCATCGGCCTGGCGCAGATAGGCGAGCACCGAGGCCGTGCACCAGACCTGGTCGTACTTGCCCATGTCGGTAAACAGGTGCCGGAGTGTCTTGAGGATGGGCACCATCGCCCCGATGTCCTGCGTGCGCCTGAGGATCGCACGCCACGCGCGCACGGCCTTGTCGTAGGCTTCCGGCCCCTGCATTTGGTACAGTTCAGCCAAGATCTGGTGGCGCGGCATATTGTCGGGCTCCAGCTTCGCGCACACCTCGAACGCTTCAGCGGCGGCACGGTAGTCCTTGAGCCGTGAGCGGTAGATTTCGCCCAGCGCGTGCCACAGGGCGATCTGGGTCGACCGCTTCTCGGGCGGCACCTCGGTGCCCAGACGCTTGATCATGCGACGGTAGGCCCGCTGCTGGTTGGTCCAGTCCTTCTTCGCCGTCATGATCTTGTCGATGCGCTCGAAGGGCTTGAGGTCGTCGGGGTACTCGTCCAGCGCCTTGTTGAACAGCTCCACCGCCTCATCGGGCGAGTGCAACTCGGCGTTGGTGATCTGGCCCGCCGTCTGCAGGTACTTGGCCTTGACCCGACCTGTCTCGATGGCTGCCAGGCGCAACAGAATCTCCACCGCCTTCTTCCACTGCTTGGTTTCAGTGAGCAGCTCCAACACGTCGGCCAGCAGGCCGCGCGCATCGGGCTTGACCTCGATCGCCTCGAGATAGGCCGCGATGGCCTTCTGCGGGTTCTTCAACCGCTCCTTGTAGACCCCGATGATCTCCTCGTGCAGACGGAGCTTCTCTTCATCGCTCTCGACATGTGCGAGCAAGGCCCGCTTCTGGCGAATCACCGCTTCCCAGTCTCCGGCGGCGGCGTGGATCTCGGTCAACGCCTCCAGCGTGGGGCGGTGGCCGGGATCGATCTCCAACGCCTTCTCGAACATGTTGATGGCCTTGGCCCGGTCGCCGATCTTCGTCTTGATGTGGCCGATGCGATGGAAGATCTCCACGATCTGCGCTTCGCTCTGCGACTCGCGATGGTGAACCAGAATGGTCTGGTATAGCTTGAACGCTTCGTCCCACTGCTCGCGGCGATAGAGCAGATTGGCCCGGTCCACCAGGGTGGGCAGGTGGGTGGCGTCCAGTTCGTAAGCCGAGCGGTAGTATTTGAGCGCTTTCTCCTCGTCGCCCAGTTGCTCCGCCGCCTTGGCCAGGCGGTAGCACAAAATGTTGAGCTCGCGGTGAGCCCGAC
>Ga0187862_10001332_pt1 | contig 26359 bp, 31 predicted proteins | sample June2016WEW_10_1_FD_133003 | JGI IMG/M metagenome (GOLD analysis project Ga0187862, IMG submission 133003) | Peatland microbial communities from SPRUCE experiment site at the Marcell Experimental Forest, Minnesota, USA - June2016WEW_10_150 | ecosystem: Environmental > Terrestrial > Soil >...
AAACGTTTCACGTGAAACGTTGGCCTCTGGATCCTAAGAAATAACCCCTGTTTCGCAAAATGCGCCGTAATTCGCGCTGCGCACCGCGACCCGATCAGCGCGCAGTCTCGCTCCGCAAATCGCGCCCCGTTGTCGCGCGCGGTCTCTTAATACTGGCCTCCCGTGCCAACGGTTCTTGCATCGCGTAGTCGCGAAAAGATGCGCTGCGCAGATTTTCGCGTCTTCTCACTGCGGTGCAGGGGTCAGCCCCTGCCGCCCACCGCGCAGGTGATTCTTCCTTCATGCCGCGATCCGCAAATCGCGCCCCGTCATCTCGGCCGGCGCTTTCACTTCGAGCATCCCGAGCAGCGTCGGCGCCACGTCGGCCAGCGTCCCACCGTCCTTCAGCCGCCCTTTGAATTTCGGATCGTAGAGAATCAGCGGCACCGGATTCGTCGTATGCGCGGTATGCGCCTGCCCGGTCGCGGGATCGGCCATAAATTCCGCGTTGCCGTGATCCGACGTGACCAGCGCGACGCCTCCGCGCTTTGCAATCGCCTCGATCACCACGCCCAACGCCGCGTCCGCCGCCTCGACCGCCGCCACCGTCGCCTCGAACTTGCCGGTATGCCCGACCATGTCGGGATTGGCGAAGTTCATCACGATCACGTCGAACTTGCCGCCTTCGATTTCCGCGGCGGCCCGGGTTGCGATTTCCGCCGCCTTCATCGCCGGCTCGAGGTCGTAGGTCGCGACCTTCGATGACGCAATCAGCGCGCGCTCTTCGAGCGGGAACGGCTTCTCGACGCCGCCGTTGAGGAAATACGTGACGTGCGCATATTTCTCGGTCTCCGCGACGCGCAAATTCCTGAGCCCCGCATGCGCCAGCACCTCGGCGAGCGTGTTGCGCACGTCTTCGGGACCAAACGCCAGCGGGAGTGCGAACGAGCGGTCGTACTCGGTCATGCACACGTAGCCGGCTTTCGGGATGCGCGAACGCCGGAAGCCGGAAAATTCGCTCAGCGCGATCGCGGCTGTCAGTTCGCGCGCCCGGTCCGCGCGGAAGTTGAAGCAGATGACCTGATCGCCGTCGGCCATCGGCGTTCGCTCTCCGATCACGTGCGGCTCGACGAACTCATCGCTCTTGTCGGCGGCGTACGAATTCTCCACCGCCGCGCGCGCGCTCGGCGCGGCCGCTCCATCGCCTTCAACGATTGCGCGCCACGCCCGCTCGACTCGCTCCCATCGCTTGTCGCGATCCATCGCGTAGTAGCGTCCCGTGACCGTCGCGATTCGCCCGCGTCCAAGCTGCTTCAGCTTCGCTTCGAGCTGGTCGATAAACTCAAGCGCCGAGCGCGGCGGCTTGTCGCGCCCGTCGAGCACCGCGTGAACCGCAATCCGGCCCGCGCCATTGGGCGCGGCGGCGTCGAGCAACGCCATCAGATGATCGATATGACTGTGCACGCTCCCGTCGGAAAGCAGTCCCCAGATGTGCAGCGTGGTGCCGTTCGCGACGGTCTTTTTTATCGCATCGGTCAGCGTCGGATTGCGCGCGAAAGCCCCGCTCTCGATCGCTTTGGTGATTCGCATCAAGTCCTGGTAGATGACGCGGCCCGCGCCGATAGTGAGATGCCCGACTTCGGAATTGCCCATCACGCCCGGCGGCAGGCCCACCGCCTCGCCCGACGCGTCGAGCGAGGTCCGCGCCTGCGTCGCGTAGAGCCGGTTCATCACCGGAGTCTTCGCCGCGGCGATCGCATTTGACGCGCTGCTCTTGCTGACTCCCCATCCGTCGAAAATCACCAGCGCTGCAACCGGCGGTCGCGTGGCCATCACGATTTCCCGCCCGCCGGTAGCGCGGCGCGCCCGAGCGCGCCGCCACGAAGCCGCACGTCAACTTCGATCGTAGGGTTTCGGCGCGAGTCGGGAATCTCGCGCGCCTTGATCTCTGCGATTTCCGTGGATGCCGCCATCGACTCAAACCTCACCGCATTAGTGGAAGTCCGGCATTCTAGAGCAGGCCGGCCCGGCTTGTCACGCGCAACTCCGGGACAGACACCCCTGCCAACGCCGACGGTTGCTCCTCATCAACCCGTCAGCCGAGGTACCGCACTGGAAGCGCGCTTTCGACTACCGCACCCCTGCTGAGCTCGATGCGCATCGCGCGCGCTTTTGGCCGCGATGAAACGACTTCCTCGAGCCGCGTTCCGGCAAAATGCGCCGCGGCGCCGTCATCGAGCGCGAGCGTCGGCAGGAATCCGCGCTTGATCAGCCGGATCAACACCGGCCGCCGCTCTTTCTCGCTATCGTAATGCGGACAGCACGCACCGCGCACAAATCCGAGCCCATCATTGAGGCCACGAAACGGCATGCCGAACGAATCTGTCAGGCCGTCTTCGAACCAGCAAATTGCGCCCGCGCTGATACCCGCCATCACGATCCCCGCGTTCCAGGCCGCGCGCAGCACTTTGTCGAGTCCATGCAAGCGCCACACTGCGAGCATATTCGCGCTGCTGCCGCCACCCACGTAGATAACGTCCTGATCCCTCACGAATGATTTGAGGTCGCCAACTGTTCGCTCAAAGAAAGCGAGATGGGTCGCGGCGGCCCGCGACGCTGGAAAAGCTGTATGGAAGCGCCTGATATAGGAGGCGTTGTCGCCGCTCGCGGTTCCGACGAAGCAAACGCGCGGACGTCGTTTACGCCGCGCCAGGCTCAACACAAAATCGTCGAGCTTTGGATTGCGCGGTTCCATCGAGAATCCGCCTCCGCCGATGGCAACGATGTGTCGCTCCGCCATGCGCGATTTACTGCAACGCGCCCAGTTTTGCGCGAGTCACCGGACATCCAGCGAGCCGTCTGGCTTGAACGATGAGTGGGGGTTCCAAGCGATCTCCCATGGGTATCCGTCCGGGTCGGCGAAATAACCCGACACTCCGCCCCAGTCCGCGTTCATGGCAGGTTTCAGAATCTTCGCGCCGGCCTTCGCCGCAGCGTCGAGCGACGGTTGCACATCTTCGGCGCGCTCGACGTTGATCGCAAGCGTGACTCCGCCGAATCCTGGTGATCGTAGCGCCGGCAGCGTCGCGTCCTCGGCCAGCAAATCGAATGGGTAGAGCGCCAGCACGCCGCCCGCTGTGCGAAAAAAACTGATCGCCGCGCTCGACGATGCCGATTTCTTCCAGCCGAGTGCTTCGTAAAATTTCGTCGACCGCGCAAGGTCGCTGACGCCTATCGTCACGATGCTGATTCTAGCCGGTACCGTCATCGTCGATTCCTCCTTAAACGGCGCCGCTGTCGCGCAGCGCGCCGATCTCCTCCCACGTGTAGCCGAGTTCGAGCAGCACTTCCTCGGTATGCTGCCCGAGTTCGGGCGCAGGCTCGGCCGCGGCCGCAACTTCGCCGTTGATCGTCACCGGCGCGCCCGGCACCAGCACCTTGCCTGCCACCGGATGGTCGAGTTCGAGCAGGTATCCGTTGACGCGCGCCTGCTCGTTTTTCAGAATCGCGCGGTAATCGACGACCTCGGTCGCCAGGATATCGGCGGCGATAAGTTCCTTGAGCCACTCCGCGGTCGTTCTGGTCGGGAAGATCTCGTCGAGCACTTTCTGAATCTTGTCGCCATGAAAATTACGAATCACGTTGTCCGAGTACTCGGGATCCTTCTCCAGGTGCTGGATTCCGACGATCCTGCAGAACGACGGCCAGCGCTGCTCGTCCACCCCCGCGATGCAGACGTGGCCGTCGCTGGTGGGGAACGCGCCCCAAATCCCGTGCAGGAACTGATGCCCGCGGCCGGCGCGCTCGGGCTCGAGGCCGGTGATCGACGTGTAATTGATCTCCATCCCCTGCATCGCGATCATCGTGCCGTAGATCGACGCGTCGACCTTTTGCCCCGCGCCGCTGCGCTCGCGCGCGAACAGCGCCGCCAGAACCCCGCTCGCCAGGCTCAGCGCTCCCGAATGATCCGCGATGAACATTCCCGCCGGCAGGGGCGGGTCGGCCGGCATTCCGGTCTTCGCCATCACGCCGCTGGCCGCCTGCGCCAGCGTGTCGCGGCTCGGCCGTGCCACCCACGGCCCCTTCGGTCCCCACGAACTGCCTTGCGCGTACACGATCCGCGGATTTATTTTGCGCACTTCGTCGTAGCCGAGTCCGAGCCTGTCCAGCACGCCGGGCCGATAGTTGGTGACGAGCACGTCGTACGATTTCAGCATCCGGCGGATCATCTCGATCGCGCCGGGTTTTTTCAGGTCGGCGGTGACGCTCCGTTTGCCGCGATTCATCGCGATAAAGTAATGCGACAGCATCGCGTTCTTGACGTTCAGGCCGCCAATCAGCGCGGCCAGCATCCAGCGACTTAGATCTCCGGTATCCTTGTTCTCGACCTTGACCACGTCGGCGCCCATGTCGGCCAAAACCAGCGACGCGAATGGCCCCTGGATTTCCTGCGCGATCTCGACGACCTTGATTCCCTCAAGCGGCTTGCTCATCGTGGCTTTCCCGTCAACGGTGGTTCAGAGGAACTCGGACGCGCGGGCATTATCCCGCCGTTGGCCGCGAAATCTCAAGTCTCGATTCATCCGCGCAACGCCATTGGCCTGCGGGCGCGCCGCTTGTACGCTCATCGCCGATGGAACCGAGCATCTACGAGTATCCCGACGTCTTCCGCCGCGCGCATATGGAAAGTCCCGGCGAAATTCCGGCCGAAGTGATCTTCCTGCAACGGGTTTGGCAGCGCCATCGCAAGCGCCCGACCCACCGCGTCCTTGATATCGCCTGCGGCGACTCACCCCACGGCCGTCTGCTCGCGGATGACGGATTCGAGGTCGTCGGAATCGATCGTTCAGCGGCGATGATCGCGGCGGGGCGCCGCAAAGCGAAGGCAATTGCGAATCTTCGCTTCTACCGCCGGCCAATCGAAAAGTTCACTCTCCCCGAGCGCCCCTTCGATGCCGCAATCTTCATGTCCGAAACATTTCCGGTGATCGTCGAGAACTCCCGCCTGCTCTCGCATCTCAAATCTGTCGGCCGTGCGCTCAAGCGCGGCGGCTTGTACTGCATCGACATCGATCGCCAGGATCCGATTGCGCGCGTGTCGCGCAGGACGATGTGGCGCGAACGCACCGCGCGCGCCGCCGGCGTCGCACTCGACATCCGCGAGTTCCATCGCCCCGTTGCGTGGCACTCGCCGCTGCATTCGATCTACGAACTCGAATGCACCATCAACTTTCCCGCCGGCGCGGTGACCACCCGCGATTTGATTCCGGTGCGCTACACGCTCCCATCCACGCTGGAACTCGCGGCGCTGGCGTCGGGAATGTTCAAAATGGCCGCCGCCTACTGCGACCTGTCATTCACCAAGCCGCTGGACAAATGCCGCTACCGCTGGACCGGCGTGCTGCGCCGCGTATGAGCTTCAGGAGCCACCCAGATGATCGATCAGATCGAGCAGCTCGGGATGCCAACCGCCGTCGAAGCGGATGACCTGAATCGATCCCAGCTCGACCACCGGCTCCTGGCTTGTCAGCTTTCGCACGATCGCGCGAATCACCCCACGATGCGCAATCAGCAGCGCGTCGTCAGCTTCCGAGTCGGCGCGCGGCGTCCATAGAGCCAGCATGCGTTCCAGGCCGCGCTCGACGCGATCGGCAAAGCCGGCGCGGCTCTCGCCGGCGGGATAGGTGTAGCCCGGCGCGAGTCGATCGTTGTTCCATCGCGCGAACTCGTCGGGATAGCGCTCGCGAATCTCATCGGCGGTGAGTCCTTCGAACAATCCGAAGTGAACTTCGGCGAATTCATCGATCGTGATCAGCGGCGCCGAGTCGCCAGCTACGATTCGCGCGCCTTCAGACGCACGCACGAGTGGACTGGAAAAAATATGCGCGAAATTTCCGCCGTGCCTGCGATGCGCGCCGATCGCCCGGCCCGCCAGGCGCATCTGAGCGCGCCCGAGTTCCGACAGCGCCACGTCGGTGCGGCCATGATACCTGATGCTGGACTCGCCTTCGGTCTCGCCGTGGCGAACCAGGATCAACCGCGACCCGCGACTTTGGCGCTTCGTCATTTAACCGCGATGGCGCCCGGCGGAAATCATTCGCCGTCGAACAGCGGATTCATCACCAGGCCGGTCAGCAGCTTGGGATAAAAGTAAGTCGACTTCTCAGGCATTGTCGCGCCCGCGTCGCTCACCCGCTCGACGTCCTGGATCGACGGCGGATTCATCAGGAACGCACCGTCGGCATGTCCCTGCGCGACTGCGCCGAGCGCGCCGTCGATTTCGATCGTGTATTCGATGTTTCCGCCTTTGCGAATCTCGCCTGGGCCGAGGCCGAATATTCGATCGAACACCAGCGCGTGCAGAACCGACACGTCCAGGCGCCGAACCTCGTCGGCCGCGTCGGGCATCGCGGCCTTCATCGCGCTGCGGCTGCGCAGCCGCAGGATTAAGTAGTTGGCGCTTCCCTTCAACGTCACGCCGATTGCGCCAGCGCCCAAATCGTCCAGGCGAGCGCGAAATGTGTCGCTATGCGCGATTTCCTCGACATTGAATACTTCGCGCGCGCGCCGCGTGAAAGACGCGATCGCGTCGGCGGGCAGCGATTTCACCACCCGATGGGTCGGCAGAATCACCAGCCCCGGATCGTCGCACGCCACCAGCGTCATCATCGTATAGTCATACGGCTGCGGCTCGCTGGAGGCATTCTCGTGGCGCCGGGCGCGGCGATAATTCAGCGCGGTTTCGTAGCGATGGTGTCCGTCGGCGATCAACAAGCGGGGCGATTCGAGTTCGCGCTGAACGACCGCGACTTCGCCGTCCGCCTCGATTGGCCGCAGCTCGTTGCGGATCCCCAGGTCATCGACGAGATCGATCAGCGGCTCGCGCGCGGCCACCTGCTCGCGCAACCGGTCGAGCTCGGGATGCGTGCCCGAGTACAGCGAGAAGATCGAGCTGGTGTTGACCTGAAGCGCGGTCAGCAGCCGCAGACGGTCCTCCTTCGCGGCTGGAAATGTTCGCTCGTGCGGCACGATGCGCCCGCGATCGAATTCCTCGAGGCGGACTCGCGCGATAAATCCGGTGCGATGAAGCATCCGGCCCTCGACGTTGAAGGTCTGCGTGTATTGATAAATCGCCGGTCGCGCCGACCGCTCGACGACGCCTGCCGCCAGCCACTCCGCGAAAGTTTTTTCCGCCGCGCCGTAGCGATCCGCTTCGCGGCCAAGTTCGAGCCGCACGACGTTGTACGGGCTGCGTTCGTAAAGTTGTTTCTGCCGCGCCGCGCCGATCAAATCGTACGGGGGCGCCACGACCAGCGCCGGTTCACCGGCAATTTGGCGATTATACATCAGCGCGCGAAATGGCTCGATCCGTTTGCCGAGCGCGCTCATTTCAGTGCGTCTCCCGCCAGCGCGGCCGCGATCTGATCTTCCGAAATCGCTCCAATTCTCACCATTATCCACTCGCTTTCCTTGACCGCGACGACCGTGCTGGGCGCCGACGCCGGCAGTTTTCCACCTTCAAGGTAAACTTTAACTTTTCCGCCCAGCTCCGCGCGCGCTTCGTCGAGCGTGGTGGCCGGCGCCTTCCCGACCAGGTTTGCGCTGGTCGCCGTGATTGGCCGCCCGATTGCCGCGCTGAGTGCGCGTGCCACCGGATTTGGCGATACGCGCACACCGACGCCGTCGGGTCCGGTCAGCTCCGGCGCCAGGTCTTCGCGCGCCGGCAAAACGATTGTCAGCGGTCCCGGCCAGAATGCGCCGGCGAGCCGCCGCGCATCGATCGGTATTTCGCGCGCCACCGAAAATGCCATCGCAGTGTCCGCCGCGATCAATCCGACCGGACGTCCCGGCTCGCGGCCCTTCACTCGGAACAGGCGGCGCAGCGCGGTGGATGAAAACGCGTCGGCGCCGAGCGCGTAGAACGTCTCGGTCGGATAGACGACCAGCTCGCCCGCCTTCAACGCCGCTATTCCATCGTCGAGCCCAAACACCGCGGCGCGGGCGGGCGGCTTTTTTGGCGTGGTTGGCGATGAGCGCGACAAGTGACGATCAGACTCCTGCGACGGCGATTATACGGAACCGGCGCCGCCGCTCGTAGCGTGCACGAGTGCGCGGCGAGCAATGTCGCGGCGGAAATGACGTCCCTCGAACTCGATCATTTCGGCCGCTTGGTACGCGGCATCGACCGCCGTCGCCAGCTCCGGCGCCATCGCGGTCACCGTCAACACGCGGCCGCCGTCGGTCACCAATTGTCCGTCGCGCATCGCGGTGCCCGCATGGAAAACCTTTACCCGAATCCGGCGCATCGCCCATTTGATCTTGATGTCCGAGGGGAGGTTGCCTTCGAGCCGATCGAGCCCGCTGATCGCAATTCCCTTTTTGTAGTCACCGGGGTATCCGCCCGACGCGAGCACGATCGCGACCGAGCTGCGGGGCGAGAGCCTGATCGCCGCATTGGCGACTTTTCCGTCGGCGGCAGCGAGCAGGTTCTGCGCCAGGTCGCTGTCCAGCCGCATCATCAGCGCTTCGCATTCCGGATCGCCAAAGCGGACGTTGAACTCGAGCACGTTGATTCGTTCCCCGTCGATCATCAATCCCACGAACAGCAGCCCGCGAAACGGATTTCCGCGCGCGTTCATCGCCGCCAGGGTCGGCGCGACCACCTCGCGCATCACGCGCGCCTCTAGCTCGGGGCCGAATTGCGGCACCGGCGAATACGCGCCCATCCCGCCGGTGTTGGGACCTCGATCGTCGTCGAAGACCGCCTTGTGATCCTGAAAGGTGCCGAGCGGGATCGCGTTTTCGCCGTCGCACAGCGCGAAAAATGAAACTTCCTCGCCGCTGAGAAACTCCTCGACGATCACGCGATTGCCCGCCGCTCCGAAGCGCCGCCGCTCCATCGCATCATCGATCGCATCCAGCGCCGCCTTCGCGTCGTGGCAGATGACCACGCCCTTTCCAAGCGCGAGCCCGTCCGCCTTGACGACCATCGGTCCCGTGCGCGCCTTCACATAACGCCGCGCGGACTCGGCGTCGTCGAATGCGGCGAAACCGGCGGTGGGCACGCCCGCCTCGCGCATGATCGTTTTCGCAAACGACTTGCTGGTTTCGAGCTGCGCCGCGGCCGCGGTCGGCCCGAATATTTTAAGTCCCGCGTGCGTGAACCGATCGACGATGCCGGCGGCGAGCGGATCTTCCGGACCGACCACGGTCAGATCGACCGCGTTCGACTTCGCGAATTCCACCAGCGCGGCAACGTCGGTCGGGGCGATCGGCACCGCTTGCGCGATCTGATCGATCCCCGGATTTCCGCTCGCGCAAAATATCTTCTGCACGGTCTGGCTCTGATGAAGCCGCCATACCAGCGAGTGCTCGCGCCCGCCCTTGCCTATAACCAGTACTTTCATCGCCCGGCGCGCACCTAATGCCTGAAGTGGCGCACCCCCGTGAAGACCATCGCGAGCCCGAATTTGTCCGCCGCCGCGATCACTTCATCGTCGCGCACGGCGCCGCCGGGTTGCGCGATCGCCGTCGCGCCTGCCTCGGCCGCGAGCGTCGGGCCGTCGGGAAAAGGAAACAGCGCTTCGGAGACGAGCACGGAACCTTCGAGCGCGACTTTGAGCCGCGCCGCTTTCTCGCGCGCGGCGTATACCGGATCGATCCGCGAGGTTGCGCCGCCGCCGACCGCGAGCGTGCGATCTTCCGCGACGAACGCGATCGCGTTGGACTTGATATGCTTGCAGACCTTGATTCCGAACGTGAGCGCGCGCATCTCGGCGTCGGTGGGCCGCCGCCGCGTCACGATTTTGGCTTCGCGCGGATCTTCGATCGCCAGGTCCGGAGTCTGCACCAGCAATCCGCCGAGCACCTTCTTGACGTCAAGCTCGTTGCGGTCCACCGCGGCCGGATTGAAGGTCATCACGCGACGATTTTTCTTTTTGCGCAGGAACGAGATCACCTCGTCCGGATACGCGGGGCCGATCAGCACCTCGGTGAATAATTCATCGACGGCGCGCGCGAACGCCATGTCCCACGGCCGGTTCGCGATGATTATACCGCCGAACGGCGAATCCGGATCGGTCGCGAACGCCTTGTCCCACGCGCCCTTGAGCGTATCGGCAACCCCCACGCCACACGGCGTGTTGTGCTTCAGGATCGCCACCACCGCGCGCCGCTCGCCCTCGAACTCCAGCATCAGGTTCATCGCCGAGCTGATGTCGACCACGTTGTTGAACGACAACTCCTTGCCGTGAAGCTGATGCGCGATCTCGAGGAAGCGGCCGTACAGCGCGCCGGTCTGATGCGGATTCTCGCCGTAGCGCAGCGCCTGTTCGCGCTCGAGCGCAAGGCTGAAGGTCTCGCCGAGAGGCGAGTCGGCGCCGCCGCCGGCATGCGTGCCGAGATAATTTGAGATTGCCGCGTCGTACGCGGTCACGCGCGCGAATGCCTTGCGCGCCAGGCGCCATCGCGTGTCCGCGGTGATCGCGCCCTGGTGCGAGTCGAGCTCGGCGGCGACGGCGGCGTAGTCCGCAGCATCGACCACGACGGCGACGTCGCCGTGATTCTTCGCCGCCGCGCGCACCAGCGTGGGTCCGCCGATGTCGATATTTTCGATCGCTTCGTCAAGACTCACGCCGGGCTTCGCGACGGTTTTTTCGAATGGATAGAAATTTACGACTACCAGGTCGATCGGCTCGAGCCGATGCTGCAGCATCTGCCGCTGATGACTCTCGTCGCCGCGCCGCGCGAGGATTGCGCCATGAATCTTCGGATGCAGCGTCTTGACGCGCCCGTCGAGCATCTCGGGCGAGCCGGTGAAACTCTCGACCGATCTGACTTTGACGCCGGCCGCTTCCAGAGCCGCCATGGTGCCCCCGGTCGATACTATTTCCACGCCGTGCCGTTCCAGCGCCTTGGCAAACTCGGCCACCCCCGCCTTGTCCGCGACGCCGATCAGCGCGCGTCTGATCACTACCCTGTCACTGCTCATTGCCGTCTAGCTCCGCATCCAGCTACGCAACTAACTACGAACGACGCGCGGCACCCGCTTGCCGACCGTGCAAAGCATCTCGTACGAAATTGTTTGCGCCAGCCGCGCGACATCGTTCACGCTGATAGTCTCCCCGCCCGATTCCCCCCACAAGATTACCTCATCGCCAACCGACGCGCCCGCGATGTCGGTGATGTCGATCGTCGTCAGGTCCATCGAGACCGCGCCGACCACCGGCGCGCGCGCGCCGCGCACTATCACTTCGCCGCCGTGTTGCAGCCCTCTGCGGTAGCCGTCGGCGTAGCCCACCGGCAGCACGCCGATCAGGCTTTCGCGCGGCGCGACGAAGGTATGCCCGTAGCCCACGCCGCTTCCAGCCGGCGCGCGCTTGATCTGCATCAGCCGAGTCTTGAACGCCATGACGGGCCGCAGCTCGACGCGCTCGCGCACGGCGGCCACCGGCGGCAGGCCGTAGATCGCCAGTCCGGGCCGCGCCAGGTTGAAATGCGAGTCGTGGCGCAGCACCAGTGCCGCCGAATTTGCAACGTGGATGATCGAAGGCTTCATGCCGGCCGCCTTCATCGTATCGATCGCGTGATTAAAGACGCGGAGTTGCGCGTCGGTGATTGGGCTCTTTGGGTCGCCGGCGTTGGCCAGCAGCGTGCACACGCCCTCCAGGCGCACGGCAGATGCGGCCCGGACCGCCTCGATGACATCGGGAATATCCGCCGGCATCACTCCAAGCCGCGTCGCGCCGCTGTCAATCTTGACGTGAATCGGGAAGTCTGTCCGGCCGGCCGATGCGGCCGCGCGGTCGAGCAGTCCGATCATGGAGGCGGCGAAGACAAACGGCGTCAAGTCGAGCGCGACAATCTCGGCCACCTGCTCGGCGAAGAAGCCCGCCTGCAGGTACACGCGCGTGCGAATTCCCGCCTCGCGCAGTTCGCGCGCCTCGTCGAGCGTGGCGACTCCGAAATGACGGCATCCTTCGTCGATCAAGGTGCGCGCCACCGTCACCGCGCCATGCCCATAAGCGTCGGCCTTGACCACGACCATCAACTCACCGTGCGTGGCCACGGCCCGCAGTGCGCGGAAGTTGGAGCGCAGCGCGCCGAGGTCAATCTCGGCGATAGTGGGGCGTTGGGTTTCAATTGCCATCGAAGGGTGAATCTCTCTCTCCGCGCGCACGGACGCAAGCCCGTCCTGCCCATCTTAATTTCACCGGCGGGGTCAGGCGAGGGTTGCGCTGACCCGGGAGCTTTCACGGATACACAGCCGCGTATCCGGCACGGATGGGGGCGCAAGGGTCAGGTTGGCGCGCACTTATCTCCCGCGAAGCAGCGTAAGGGTTCCGCGGAATACATATTAGTAGTATTTCTCAGTTGATTATATTTTCCTCGGTTGACACTAGTAAATTGCTAGTTCAAAGTAGAGAAAGCCGGAATCGATATAAGAGTCGAGTCCCGACTTGATCCAGTTCTACAGTGGCCCTTCCGCTCGCCTTTGACCACGTTTTGCTAGACCAACGCCATTTGCATGATCGCAAGGCTTGAGGAGGCCCGCATGGCGCAACCTCGTCGCTACCTTGTATCCGCCAATCTATCAGCCAGCGCGGGAAAATTGAGCTTGCTGGCCGGAGTGACCGCCGGCTTCGCGTACTCGATCTTCGCGAGCTTTGTTGCCAATGCGCTCACGCCCGTCACCGGATATCTCGTCGAAGCGGATTCCTTTCGCCGCTCCGTATCCGGCCGCTACCAGGAAGTGCTCAGCCTCAACGGCGCCATTTCCACCTTGCTGGTATCGCTGGCCGTGTTCGTCGTGGTTTGGTGGTCGACGCGCGTGATTCTGGAGCACTGGCAGCGTGAGGATTGGGGGCGCATCGGTTCAATGGACCGAAGCTTGTCGGACGGACCGTTGCCCATACCGGTGGTAATCGAACCGCCGGCGTCCGCAGCTAACAAGTAAAATCGCACAAAATCGGAATTTCGGTTCAATAAAAGGAGAAAAACCAATGAGTGGAACAACTGACAAGGTTAAGGGACGCGTCGAAGAAGCGGCTGGCGTATTGACTAATGATCGCAAGCTGAAAAATCGCGGCAAGTTGGATCAAGCCACCGGCAACGTCAAGGATGCGATCGGAAAGACGATCGACAAGGCGGTTGCGGCGATCAATCACGACAACAAGCGCTAGTAAGTCGCGAGGTCTCGAAAAATAAATGCTATATACGATTCTGCTCGTAGTAATTGTACTGGCACTATTCGGCGCGCTTCCGATTCATTCTTTCAGTAGCCAATGGGGTTACATGCCCAGCGGCCTGATCGGGACGATTCTGCTCGTGTGGCTGGTGCTGTTCGTCCTGCGCCAGGCCTGAAGCCTCCGCATGCTGCGAAGCGACGAGGTGCTGGCGAGCTTCCCAGAGATGAGCAGAAGTTTTCGTCGCTTTCGCTTGCCGTGTCAGTAGTCGCCGCTTCAAGTCCGGCCACCTCGACCAGCTAAATACCTGTCAGTTCGGAAATCACGCGCCTGGCCGAAGGGCCGAGGAATTTGCACGGCCCGCTCGCGATACCTTAACCGTTGGCCGGCGTATCTATAAAATGACGCCGGCAATGGCGATTGATCTCGAAAATGTGCGCGAGCGGATAGTGCTCGAGCAGCTCGAACGCCGCGGGATAAAAGATCCGCGCGTGCTCGCCGCGATGCGCACGGTCCCCCGTCATCGCCGTCGCGCCGCCAGACCCACGAAGCAGGAATCATGGCTCAACTGACATTCAACATGGCTGTGATGCAATTCCTGGTAGACCACAGGAATGTTCTTCTCACGAAATTATTTCTGCTTGCCAGTTTCGCCGGGCAAGTCGAGGGATACATCCTGATCGTGACACTAATCTACGTCATGTTCGATAAGACGCTGGCTGTCCGGCTTGCGGTATTGCTGCTGCTGACGATGTGTCTCAATCACGTCCTGAAGATAACCATCAAGAATCCTCGGCCATTCGTCCATGAAGGCACCTATCTCCAGAAGTGGGCGGTATCAACCGAGAATGCGAAAGCAATTGCGACGGAGTATTCAACGCCCTCTGGTCACGCCATGGCCGGTTCGGCTTTCTACTCTTATCTCTATGCGTTTGTCGAAAATCCCGTCGTCAGAGTCATCGCAGTCCTGGCGATTCTTGCCACTGGATTTTCGCGCCCCTACCTCGGTGTCCACTATCCCGGGGACATTCTCATTGGTTGGGTGATTGGACTGCTCGTCGCCCTGGTGGCGATAAAACGCGCTGACGAAATCAGCGAGGGATGGGATAAGCTGTCATATAAGTATCAAGTGGCGATCGTTGTTGCCTCAAGCTTGATTCTCTGGCTCGCCACCATAGCTATCAACGGCTGGCGCATCGACGGCCAGCCCCGCGCATTTTTGGGCTATGCAGGATTCTTGACGGGTATCGTCATTGGCCGCCCCATTGAGTTGAGCACTGTGAACTTCGATCCCGGAAGCTCCACGCTACCGGCGAAAATCCTGCGATTCGCGATATCCGTTGCCATGGTGCTGGTGTCACTGGTCCTTCTCGATAAGGTTTTCGGAGCAATAGCCGATGACTTCTCGGTCCTGGGATACCTGTTGCAGTACATTCGCTACGTTATCGCCGGCGTCATAAACATATTCGTCGCGCCGCTATTTTTCACAAAACTCGGATTGGCTGAAACGAGCACTTTTGAGGCCTGCTGAATCGAAAAACGGCATTCTGTCATCTCCCGCGCACCGGAAATGACGGAATTCTCCGCCTCGGCAAGCCTGCTCGGATACCTTAATCGTTGCCCGGCGTATCTGTATAATAGCGGCGGCTATGGCGACCGATCTCGAAAACGCGCGCGAGCGGATGGTGCTCGAACAACTCGAACGCCGCGGGATAAAAGATCCGCGCGTGCTCGCCGCGATGCGCGCTATCCCCCGTCATCGGTTCCTTCCCGCGGAACTTCACGAGCACGCCTACGATGACGGTCCTCTGCCAATCGGCGACTCTCAGACTATTTCGCAACCCTACATGGTTGCGCTCATGAGCGAGGTCGCCGAGCTCCAGGGCACGGAGAAAGTTCTGGAAATTGGCACCGGTTCAGGTTATCAGGCTGCGGTGCTCGCGCGTCTGGCGCGCACCGTCTATTCCGTCGAGTGCAACGCGCATCTTCACGATCGCGCCCGCGCGCTTCTCAACTCGATGGGCTTCAGCAATGTCTATCTTCGATGCGCCGACGGTTCGGATGGATGGCCCGAGGAGGCGCCCTTCGACGTCGTGATGGTGACGGCGGCGATGCCCGGAATTGCTCTTCCGCTGCTGAATCAATTGACCGCGGATGGGCGATTGATCGCGCCGATTGGCGAAGATGAACTCCAGACCCTGGTGCGTATCAGCCGCAAGACCGGACATTGGAGCGAGGAATATTTCGGCGAGTGCCGATTCGTAAAGATGACGGGCAAGCACGGCTTTCAAGCTTAGCGCGCGGGATTCGCGCGGCTCGCAGGATGCGGTGCGGCGGGTAGCGGTGGTGACGGACGGCGGATGATGTGATCGCGCAGCGGATGACAGGGACGCGGTGGATTTCGCGCGCGCGCGTGGCGATCGCGCTCGCTGCGTCGCTCGCGCTGGCGGGATGCGTTGGCGGCTCGCCGCCTTCGACCTACGCTCCCGCCGGTGCGCAAGTCCCGGTCACGCACGTCGTCGTCGCGGGCGAGACCCTTTACCATATCGCGAATGAATACGGCGTCAGCGTCGGGCGCTTGATGGTGGCCAATGGACTCAGCGATCCACGCGAGCTGCGCGTCGGCCAGGTGCTGACGATCCCGGGCGCGTATCGGGCCGCGTCGATCGGGACTGCGTCCCGAGGGGTACATCCGTACACCGGCGAGCGGGCGTCGCGCCAATTCCAGTGGCCCGTGTCAAAAGGCGTGGTGTCGTCGGGATTCGGAATCCGTAACGGCGCGATGCACGACGGCGTCGATATCGCGGCGCCGGCCGGCACTCCCGTCTATGCCGCCGACAGCGGCGTGGTGATTTTTTCGGGTACGCTCCACGGCTACGGCAACGCGGTGATCATTCGTCACGACGACGAATACGCTACGGTGTACGCTCACAACGAGCGCAACCTGGTCAACGAGGGCAATCGGGTCGCGCGCGGGCAGGAGATCGGGGAAATCGGGCGCACCGGGCGCACTACCGGAGCCAATCTCCACTTCGAGGTGCGCCACGACAACGTTGCCAAAGACCCGCTCGCCTATCTGCCCGAGCCGACATCCTCCGGCGGAATCAGCTTTGCCGCGGCCGGCGGCAGCTAGTATCTTTGACCGTCGCCCGCGGGCCTGCCCGAAACCAGTGCGACGGAATCAACCATGACCATCGAAGAAATCAAGAAACTGATTCGTAACGTCCCGGACTTTCCCAAGCCCGGAATAATGTTCAGGGACTTCACCCCGCTAATCGCCGACGCGCGCGGTTTCGCCGCGGTAGTCGATCAGTTGGCGCAGCCTTACCTCGGCAAAGTGGACGTCGTGCTCGGAATCGAGTCGCGCGGCTTCATCGTCGGCGCGCCCGTGGCGTATCGATTGGGCGTCGGCTTCGCGATTGCTCGCAAGCCCGGCAAGCTTCCATCCAATACTGTGGATCAGGCCTACGACCTCGAGTACGGCAGTGCGTCGCTGCAGATGCATCAGGACGCGCTCGAAGGCCTGGGTCGCGTGCTGCTGGTCGACGACCTGCTGGCGACGGGCGGCACGGCTGCTGCGGCGCTGCAACTGGTGCAAAAGATCGGTGGCAATGTGATCGGATGCGCGTTCGTGGTCGAGCTCGACGCGCTCAAGGGACGCGAGCGCCTGGCGCCGGTCAACTGCTTCTCGCTGGTCCACTATGATTAAGCGATGCGGAGCCCGATAGATAATCGCGAACCGCGTGCGGCTGCGGATTCCGATCGGCGCCGCCTGCTAGTTGTCCTCGGCGTCACGTCGGTCTATTTCGTCACCGAACTCGTCGGCGGCTATCTGACGGGCAGCCTGGCGCTGCTTTCCGACGCGGTCCACATGCTCACCGACATCGCCGCGTTGTGCCTGGGGCTGCTGACGCTGTGGATATCGACGCGGCCCGCATCGTCGGCGAAAACCTACGGCTATCTTCGCGCGGAAATCCTCGGCGCGTTGCTCAACGGACTTTTTCTCTGGCTGCTGGTGGTCTTCATCTGGATCGAAGCGGCCGGCCGGCTGCGAAACCCGCGCCCGGTTTCAGGGCTGGGCGTGATGGCTGTCGCGATCGTCGGAATCGGCGTGAATGCCTTCTCCGCGTGGATGACCTCGACCGACGCGTCCGGCGGCCCAAGGCGTGGGATGGCTATCCGCGCGGTGTTCGTGCACGTCATCTCCGATCTCGTCGGCTCGGTGGGCGTGCTCGCTTCCGGCGCGCTCAACTATTTCACCGGATGGACGCAGGCCGATCCCGCCGTGAGCATATTGATCGGATGCCTGGTGCTGTACGGTTCGTGGGGTCTGGTGCGCGAGGGCGTGGACGTCCTGATGGAATCGGTGCCGTCGCATATTGATCTCGACGAAATGCGCAGCGACCTGCTGGCCGTCAGCGGTACCGAAGAAGTTCACGACCTTCACGTCTGGTGTCTGACCACCAGGCAGATCGCGCTGTCGGCGCACGCGGTGGTCGCGGCGGACGCGGATCGCGATCGAGTGCTCGCCGAGATGTGCCACCTGCTGCAGACCAAGTTCAACATCCACCATCTGACCTTGCAGCTTGAACGCGACAATCGCCGCGAACACGAGCCGGAACATTTTTGATTCAACCTCATTCCTCATTCAACCCGACGATGCTGCAAAGGCTCAACTGATGGCCACCTCGGAACCGCGCGGTCCGGGCGTGGACGACGCGGGCGCGCCGGAGTTGTACGACGAGCCCTGGGTCGTCCCGCCATTTCAGCCAATGCGGGCGATTGGCGCGGTCATCCTGATCGCGTGCGGCTTCGGCCTCTATGAATATGTGCTGGTGTCGTTCTGGTCGGTGCCGTGGATGGGCATTCACGAACGAATTCCGTGGCCCGCGTTCGCGATCGCGGCGGCTGCGATAGTGCTCTCGATTGCGGGGTTGCGCCTCGCGCTGGGACTCGATTCGCCGCACGCCAAACTCGGATTCGGGCTGCTCGCATTCCTGGCGTGCATCGTCGTTGGAGCGGGCGGCGGCCGATTCGTCAGCTACGCAATGCGCGGGACGCTGAATCCGCCCTTCACGCTGAAGCTCGCGGTCGGACAGCGATTCCCAAGTTTCGCGCTCGTCGATCAGAACAACTCGATCCGGCGCGGACCGGCGGCTTCCGACGCGCGCGCAACTTTAGTTTACATCTATCGCGGAGACTATTGCCCGTTCGCGCGGTTCGAGCTCGCCGAACTGACCGCACGTGCCGGGGATTTTCGCCGCGCCGGCATCGATACGCTTGCCATCAGCGCCGATCCCATCGAGAGGTCGAAGATGCTCGCGGGATTTCTCCGCACGAAAATCCCGCTGCTGAGCGACAGCGGCGAATCGATCCTCGCACCGCTCGGTCTCGTGCAACATCATCGCAACGCCGAGCCCGACAACGCGATACCGGCATTTTTTATCGTCGATCGAAATGGCTTCGTGCGATGGATTTTTACGTCGCGCTATTATCGTGAACTGCCGCGGCCGGATACTCTCCTCGATGCCGCAAAGTCGGTCATTGCCGGCGAGTCCACGACGGGTCAAGCGCCGACAGCATCGCCGCAGTAGCCAGGGCCGGCGAATCGGCGCCAAATATCGCTCCGATCGACGCGACTCCTGCGGGCCGCGCGGCCGGATCGGGCGATGCAAACAATTCGCGCGTGCGATCGGGCGTGATGCCGCCGAGGGCGAAGACCGGGATTGCGCCCGCGCCGCATGCCGCCCGAAGGCCGCTCGCACCCCACGCGGATCCGGCGGCCGGCTTGGATAGCGGATCGAAGACCGGGCCGAAAACCGCAAAGTCGGCGCCTTCGCGCGCGGCGCCGGCTACGTCGGGGGGCGAGTGAGTCGACACTCCGATGAGTCGGTCGGGCCCGAGCAGCTTGCGCGCCATGCTGACGCCGATGGAATCGGCGGGAAGATGAACCCCGTCGGCATCCGCGGCGATTGCCACATCGACGCGATCGTTGACGATCAGCGGCGCACCGGCGCGCGAGCAAATTGCGCGAAGGCGCAGCGCCAGTTCGTAGAGAGCGCGCGCGGATAAATCTTTTTCGCGGAGTTGCAATGCGACGGTTCCGGGCGGCGCGGCTGCCCGCGCCACGGTCAGCGCGGCTTCGCACGCCGAGATGAGATCGCCGCTGCGGACGGCGCGGCGATCGGTGATCAGATAAAGTCGAAAGCTGACGCGCGGCCGCGACGACAAGGCTGGCTACCCGATCAGGCCGGTCAGCGGACTGGAGGCGGTCGCGTAGAGCCTGCGCTCGATTCGGCCGGCGCGAAACGCCAGGCGCCCCGCCTCGACCGCGAGCTTCATCGCACGCGCCATCGCAAGAGGATCCTTCGCGCCCGCGATCGCGGTGTTCATCAGCACGCCGTCGCATCCGAATTCCATCGCCTCGGCGGCGTCGGAGGCGGTCCCCACGCCCGCATCGACGATCACCGGGACCTTCGCCTGCTCGATGATGATCGCGAGGTTGAACGGATTGCGGATTCCCAGGCCCGAGCCAATCGGCGCCGCCAGCGGCATCACCGCCACGCATCCGATCTCCTGGAGCCTCAGGCAAGTCACCGGATCGTCGGTGACATACGGCATCACCTTGAATCCCTCCTTGACCAGCACGCGGGCCGCTTCGATCGTCGCGGCGACATCGGGAAACAGGGTCCGGGTGTCGCCGATCACCTCGAGCTTGACGAGATCGCCCACGCCGACCTCGCGCGCGAGGCGGCAGGTGCGAACCGCCTCGTCGGCGGTGAAGCATCCGGCGGTGTTGGGAAGAATCTGGTAGCGCTTGGGATCGAGATAGTCGAGCAGATTTTCCTTGCCGCGATCGGTGATGTTCACGCGGCGCACCGCGACGGTCACTATTTCGGCGCCGCTGGCTTCGACGGCAGCCCTGGTCTCGGCGAAGTCGCGATACTTGCCGGTGCCGACGATCAGGCGCGAGTTGAATTTCATCCCGCCCAGTTCAAATGGAGTGTCCTGCATATTTACTTTCACTGCCTTGCGGGCGGTGGTTATCCGCCGCCGACGAAGTTGATTATCTCGACACGGTCGCCCGCCCTTACAATCGTCTCATCGTAGCTGGCCCTGGGCACGATCTCGCGGTTGAGCTCGACGGCCACGCGGCTGCGGCGCATGTTGAGGCGTTCGAGCAGGGCGGTCAGGGGGATGTCGGCGTCGAGAGGATACGGGTCGCCGTTGAGTGTGATTGCGGTTGCGATGGAGTCCGACATTTTTGAGCCGCTTCCCTCGTATTGGGAAGCGGCCCGGGCGCAACCGTGAAGGTTGCGCTGTCGGCTTCCCTACGCCGGCATTACCCGGATCAGGTTCGAGGGGTTCCCGCAGGATCTCAGTGCGTAACGCACACCCCCAGCCCAACGCGACTATACGATCAAGCTGCCGAGATTGTCAAAAACGCGCACGCCGCGCGCGGGGCGGGCAGGGGTCCGGAAATCACTCGCGGGTCTCAGGCACGGGTGGACGCGTGGGATAATCTGGTGTACAAATATGCACAGGCGTTGCAGTAGTGGAATTTGAGTGGGATCCGAACAAGGCAGCCAGCAATCTTCGCAAGCACGGAGTCCGCTTCGCAGAAGCTGTTGCCGTGCTTGAGGACCATGCAGCGCTGAGCATGCCAGACGACAGTGCTCTGGAAGACCGCTTTGTTGCCCTTGGCATGGACTCGCTCGGAAGGATTCTGGTGGTAGTTTACGCAGTTCGCGGCACTGGAATCAGAATCATTTCGGCGCGCAAGGCGACGCGACGGGAGCGGTCGCAGTACGAGGGAAAACACAGATGAAAAGGGAATACGATTTCAGCAAGGCCAAGCGTGGCCCGGTTGTGCCTACGGCGCCGGGAAAGACTCGAATAACGATTCGCCTCGACAACGATGTCATCGAGCATTTCCAGAACATCGTGGATCGCGCTGGCGGTGGGAACTACCAGACGATGATCAATGCCGCGCTGCGCGAATATATCCAGGGCGCGCGTCTGGAAGCGGTGGTACGCCGGGCGGTTCGCAAAGAGGTCGAGGCAATAAGAGCGCATGCTTCATCCTCCGCTGCTGCACGTCCAGCTAAGAAGCAGAATAGAGGGGAATCGCTAGCCGCAATTCAACTCGAACTCGCTTTAGAAGCGCGTCGAGGCTCTGGGGCAACAACAACATCGGTTCCGGTCATGCAAAACGCGGGAGCAGTACCTGATCCAACGAAGACAATTCAGAAACAAGCTTTCGGCGCGAAGATAATTTATTTGTCTGAGTATAAACAAAAAGAATTCGGACATGGTGAAGGTGATTTGCCAAAGATGGGAGTATACTAATGCCAGACGAAGCAAAGGCACAGCCAGCTACACGATTCGAGCGTACGGAAAACTTCGCTTCATCTTACGCAAATGGCGTATCGTTTGAGCCAAGTGCATGGGATTTAAAGGTCATTTTTGGCCAACTTGATCAGGCATCTGGTGCAACTATCGTAAAACAGCACCTCGCCGTCACTATTCCTTGGGCGCAGGCGAAACTCGCGCTTTTCTGGCTCCGTATTCAAGTCGAAGCCATGGAAGAACAGACCGGAAAAATTCCGCTCCGCAAAGACGTACTTCCGCCCGAACCGCCCCCCCTAACGGCTGAGCAGAAAAGTGATCCTGCTGCGAAAAGGTTTTACGAGGCGTATGTGAAAGCCCGCGAACAGTTCATCGCTAGTCTGTAAGCTAGTCTGTAAACGGTAAAAGGCGTTTACTTCGACCAGCGTTTCTGGGCGGCTTTTTGGGCAATCTCTCGGCGTTTTTCAGGGCTAAGCCGCTCGGGTCTCGCCGGAGTCAGTTCTAGGCACCGCACGATCTTCGGTGTACGTTCGGGCGTATCGCGGTCAGGCCGACGACACGTGGTTGCGTTGCCCTCGCGCGCGCGCGCGATAGTCTGTCGGGTGCACGCGGCGGATCTGCATCGCGAGCTGGCGCACGACGGAGCGGCATAGGGAGTGGACGAACTGACTAAAGAAAACGAGGAGGAACGGAAAAGATGAGACACGCAACACTCATTCTCGGCGGGCTCGCCCTGTTTTGGACAGTCCAATACAACCCGCCAACCTACATCAATCCCCAGCCTGGCGGCGGCTATATCATCACCCAGCCCGGCGCGCCAACCTATCAGCCTCCCGTTTACGTCAATCCCCAGCCTGGCGGCGGTTACATCGCGACCCAGCCGGGCGCCCGAATCTACCAGCCGCCTACTTACTATAACCCGCAACCGGGCGGCGGATACATCGTTACGCAGCCGGGTGCCGGGAACTCCGGCGCATACGGCGGACGATAACTAACGAGCCGTCCAAGTATCTCGCAGCGCATTTGATACCGGCGGCCGGGGCGAAGATCGCTCATTGCGGCGGGCTCGTGAGGTGAAGTAGAGAGAGAATCTCGCCGGGGACGCGGCCGTCCGGCTCGCGGCTTTGGACCCATGCTTCGGCAAGGCTCAGGTGCACAGGCGGATTGCAGGCGCAGCACTTGATCGCGCCGCGGGGCGACAGCCAGAACCATCGCGAGCCGCAGGAGAATGAGGGAGATCACACCATGAGCAGGGGGCTGGATTCTGTGAAGAAGAAGATGCTGGCGGACCGCGAAGTCCGGACGGCCTACGCCGCATTGAACGAAGAATTCGCTCTTGCACGCGAACTGATCGCCGCGCGCGTTCGCGCTGGTTTCACACAGGCCCAACTGGCGCATCGCATGGGTACGACTCAATCGGCCATAGCACGGCTTGAGAGTGGCGCTCAGTTACCCAGCGTCAAGACGCTACTGCGCTTCGCGAAGGCCACAGACTCGCGGCCCGTCCTTAAACTACGGGCAGCCTGAAAGAATGAAGACTCGGACTGCCATTCGGACTCTGAAGAAACCCGATTCGCTGGAACCTTTTCTTGCCATCCGTACTGAGCGCGAGTACGACGCGGCGGTCGAGCGCCTCAACTCGCTGGTGGACGACGTTGGCGACCATCCCAAAGACCCGCGTTATCGCCTGATCGAAACCGTAAGCGTGCTGATCGAGGCGTACGACCGGGAGCAGCACGGCCTGCCGGAAGCTTCCGGCATCGAGGTGCTTCGCTTCCTGATGGAGCAGCACGGCCTCACTCAAAAGGATCTGCCCGCGGTCGGCAGCCAGGGCGTAGTCTCCGAAGTCTTGGCTGGCCGCCGCCGTCTCAACGTGCGGCAAATTCAGGCGCTTGCCGCGCGCTTTGGAGTCGATCCGGGGGTCTTTATAGATGCGAGCCGCAGCGTTCCTCGTCAGCACGCGGAGCGAATGATTCACTGATCCAAGGTGGTTCTGATTTGGTCGGGGGGGGGCGGGATTTGAACCGGCGAGCACGCGCACTGCGTGCGGCGGCTAGGAGCCGGTGCCGGTCAGGCTCACATTATACGGGCTTTGCGGGTCGGGGCTCGCCGTGACACTGAGCGTCGCTGAGCGCGCGCCAGCGCCGCCCGGCGTGAAAGTCACGATGCAGGTGCAGCTCGACTTGGCCGCGAGCGTGCCGCTGCACGTCCCCCCCGTCACTGTGAAGTCGCCCGCATTGGTCCCGGTGATGCTCTTGCTGAGCGTCACCGCCACCGGCTGCGCGTTCTTCACCTTGACCTTCTTGCTTTTCTTTGCGCTCAACTTGACCGTGCCGTAAGCGATCCGGTCGGGCGATACCGCCACGTCGGCCAATCCCGTCCCCGACAGCGCCACTTTCTGCTCGCCCATCCCCGCGTTGTCGTGGAGCGTGAGGGTTGCGCCGCGCTTGCCGGACGCGCCCGGCGTGAAGCTGACGATGGTCGTGCAAGTCGAGCCCGGCGCCAGACCGATGCCGGCCGACGGGCAGGTCGAGGCGCCCGCATCGAGCTCGACAGGATCGCTGGATGACACGCTGGTCACGAACAGCACCTCGCGGCCGGTATTCTTGAGGGTCAAGTCCTTTGTGACCGTATGGCCGACGGGTTCGCTGCCGAATGAGAGCGAAGCATTAACCGATATCACGGTCGCCGGTGTCGGCGTCGCCGCCGGCGAGGCATCCCCGGGCAGGAGGGCGATGTACATAGGCGCGGATAATTCTGTCTGCGAACCGCTGATGGTCGCGGCCGGCGCGACGTCGCCGTTGCTCCCCGGCGGGTAGACAAACACGCTGGCGGCGTAGAAGTCCGCCACATAAATGTTGCCGCTGGAATCCACCGCAATGCCGTATGGCCACAGCAGGCCGTCGTTGGCCCCGTAGCCGGGGAGATTGGCGATGGGAGGGACGTCGCCGTTGCTTCCGGCCGAATAGACAAACACACCGCCGAAGAAGGAGGCCGTCACATAGATGTTATCGCTGGAATCCAGCGCGATGCCGATTGGGTACGTCAGCTGGTCGCTGGTTCCGTAGCTGGGGATGGTCGCGCTGGGGGTGGCGTCGCCGGTGCTCCCCGCCGCATAGACAAGCACGCCGTTTTCGTCGGCTACATATATGTTGTCGCTGGAATCGAGCGTGATATCGGTTGGGCAGGACATCGCCGAACTGCTGATGGTGGCGATGGGGGAGACGTTGCCAGTGCTCCCGGCCGCATAGACAAACACCCTGGCGGGGCCGCCACATGAATTGTTACCGGTGTCCGTCACATAGATGTTGCCGCTGGAATCCACGGCGATGCCGAGAGGATCCTTCAGGCCGGTGTCGGATCCGCTGATCGTGGCGCTCGGGGCGGCGTCGCCGGTGCTGCCGGCTGGATAGACGACCACGCTGGCGGGGCTGTCATTGGCCACATAGATGTTGCCACTGGAATCCTGCGCGACGCCTTGTGGCGAACTCAAGCCGGTGATGGCGGCGCCGGGGGAGACGTCGCCGGTGCTGGCGGCGGGATAAGCCGTCACGGCGTTGGTGTGGCCGTCGGTAACGTAAAGCATCGGGGTCGGCGTCGGGGTGGGGTCGGCGCGCCCTGAAGAACTATGAAGGCCGACAATCGCAAACGCGGCCGCAGCCACGAACGCTACCGCGCCGATCCGTGCTTTTCCCGCGTGCTTGTTCATTTTCTTTTCCCCAGGTTCAACGGGGAAGCCATCCGATACTACATCAATGAGGCTAATAGAGCCCGCGCCGCGGCGCAATCAAGATTTACGTCTCTGGCGGAAATTGCCGTTGTCGATTCGCGCGACGAGGCAATTGAAGGAGGGTTTTTTGGCGGGAAGCGGCTGAGGATGAAACGTGGGGTGGCTATTTCAATCGATCGTCAGCGCAGGAGAGCGCGCGGACTCGGTTATCGCAAAGAGGGTTAGTTGGTCGGGGTGGCCGGATTTGAACCGGCGACCACTCGCACCCCAAGCGAGTGCGCTACCAGTCTGCGCCACACCCCGACGCTGGGAACATTATATTTTCGCTGCCGCCAAGACCACACCCATCCGCGGACGAGCGGGAGCAGTGAATCAGCTCTTTTTCTTCGGCGCGACGCGCGGACGCCATTGCACGAACGATCGCAGATCGACCTGGAACGTCCACGCGCTTTTCGACTGATCGATCAGATGGACGATCTCGTCGCATATCGCCGCGGGCGGAACGAAGTGCGCCGGGTCAACCTCGGGCATCGACTCCCGCACTCGCGCACTGTCCACGGCGCCGTCCACGTCGAGCGCGGCAGCATGCACGCCGAGATGCATGAACTCGTAGGCGACAGACTCGGCGATCGCGCGCTGCGCCAGCTTCGACGCGTTGTAGGCGGAGTATTGCGCCGGTCCGCTGCGCGATTCCGATCCCAGCACGAAAATCACGGTGCCGGCCTTGCGCTCGGCCATCTTGCCGATGACGGCCTGGGTGCAGAAGAACGGTCCGTAGGCGTTGACCTTGAGCTGGAAGTCGAAATCCTCTTCGGTGATTTCGGTGAAGCGCTTGCGCAGATAGGCGCCCGCGTTGTTGATCAACACGGAGATCGGTCCGAGTTCGCGCTCGACGGTCTCGACTGCGGCGATGACCTGATCGCGGCGCGCGACGTCGGTCGGGGTCACGACTGCCTTGCCGCCCTGGGCGCGAATTAATTCGGCGGTTTCGTCGAGCTGCGACTTGGTGCGGGCGATCAGCCCGACCGCGTAGCCTTCTTTTGCCATTCGAAGCGCGATGTCGCGGCCGATGCCGCGGCCTGCGCCGGTTACCAATGCGACTTTTGCTTCCGACATA
>Ga0187862_10001333_pt1 | contig 26348 bp, 24 predicted proteins | sample June2016WEW_10_1_FD_133003 | JGI IMG/M metagenome (GOLD analysis project Ga0187862, IMG submission 133003) | Peatland microbial communities from SPRUCE experiment site at the Marcell Experimental Forest, Minnesota, USA - June2016WEW_10_150 | ecosystem: Environmental > Terrestrial > Soil >...
GCTGTACCCGGAGCCATAAAGCAGGCTCACGAGCGGGCCCGCGCCCGCGATCATGGAGACGATGAGCGGCGTCAGGAGATAGGCCACGAACCTGTACGCGTGCCTGAAGGCCGAGTTGACGTCAGCCTTCACTCCGTCGATCGAGGCGAAGGCGGGGAAGAGCGCGCTGACCATGGCCGAGGCGAGGAGGGCGATGGGCGCGGTGAAGTTGACGGCCGCCTGGTAATAGCCGAACACCGCGTAGCTGGGGGCAATGCGGGAGAGGAGGACGTAGACGAAGTAGGTCGCCAGGCCCAACAGGACGGTGCCTCCGTAGACCGGGAGGCCGTAGACGTTCATCATCTTCACGTCAGCGGCGAAGTTTCTCACGCTCCCGAAACCCCTGAGCCTCTTCATGTAGAGGATCGCCACCCCGATGGTCCCGGCCAAGAAGAAAGACATCAGGTGACCGACGAGGGCCCCGGTGACCCCGAAGCCCGCGAGCACGAGGAGCGGGGCCAGGGCCAGCTTGATGAGCGCCTGCGCGGCCGACGTAGACCCTGACAGAGCCATCGAGTTCCAGCCAATCGCCGCAGTCGAGGCGGTCTGGAGAATCGTCGTCCCGAGCACTGTCAGCGACGTCAGCTGGACGTACGACGTGAGGTCAGGGCGCTGAAGAACGAGGGTGCAGAGACTTCCGGCGAGGAAGGAGCTGATGACGGTCAGGATCGCTCCGGTCACGAACAGGAATATCATGACGTTCATGGTGAACCTCTTCGCTTCGTCTTCCCTTCCGATTGAGGTGTAGTAGGCCGCGTACCTGACCACGGCCGGAAGCGCTCCGAACCCGATGAAGAGTTGCAGAATGCCCGGGATCACGAGTGCCAGAGAATAGATGCCGTAATCGGAGGCCCCAAGCAGCCTCGCCACCAAGATGATCGTAATGGCATTGATGGCCGTAGCAGCCAAGTTCGAAGCGAAGAGGATGAGGCTCCCCCGCACAGACCGCTTCGCTATGTCCAGGGCCATGGGACGCTCCACTGCCCATTTCGGCGTCGATATATCATATTGACAGTACTGCGGTCTTGTTGACCTATCCGCGTGTTCAAGGCTTGACACTACTTCTTGATGATTCGCTAGGTGGATGGAACTGCTTAAGAAATCCCTGACAAGATAACTGGTATAATGAGGCTTCGGACGAAGGTCATTGTCGTCAGTCTCGTCATCTTCGTAATGGCCGTGCTCGTCTTCATCCCATTCATCACGGGCCCTAGTGCGGAATGTCACGATGGGCTCCTCTGTATCCCTAATCAAAGGCAATCGGTGACAAGATATTTCCTTGGATTTGGGGGAGAGAGTTCCTATGGGGTTTGGCCCCACTCTCAGTTTTACTACTTCTGCTGGAATGACGCATGCTGAAATCCGTGGTCGGGTTCGTGAGAACGAACTAATCATGCAAGGAAGTTAACAGAGTCCCTGAGAAACCGAAATAACCCGACGCGGGACGGTCGGGGAAACCACGCGATTACGGGACAGAACCAATCAGGGTTCTGTCCAATGTTCGAGTGATTTGAGGGGTTGTCCGACATTGGGCGATGGTGACTACTGACAGGAAGGGAATCTACTCCACATCAAATGGGTCGTCCCCTGATAGAAGACCACCCCGGCACCGAAGAGAAAGAATGTGATAGAATAGTAGCCGTGCGGTGGGGGCCCGCCTTTACAGAACGGGAGAGTCTCAGGAATCATAGGAACAATGAAGAGGAAGAAGAGCACGATAGCCACAATTCCGAGGGCATCAACGTGTGACCTCTTCATTCCCTCAGATTGCGTGTTCGTGTTATTTATGGCCTCGGTGAGCATCGCTAACCACGGCTCTGTTGAATCTACGGGTGATTCCCCCCTCCGTTGCGTCGCGGGTGATGAGCTATTGACAACTGAAGGGATTCTGGCCCGTCTCCCAATAAAGCGCACCGTTGTCAATCCAGACAACGCCGAACGTGAAGAAATGGTAGGACAGGGATACGTAGGCTCGATGCAATAGAAGGCTGCATACGGTATCCTCGCAGGACATGCACCCTGTGTGAATCACGGGAACAAAGATGAAGAAGAGGACAGAAAGCAGAATGGCGAAGGCAGTCCAGACAAAGCGCCTTGGCACGGGAATTGACACTTAGGCGGGATATTTACGGTTCTGTCCCTCCCTGAACGGCTGATTTGAGCAACGCCAACCACTTGTTCTTTCCCTCGACACCTACCCCTGCGCGCGCTTGAGGTTCTGTCCAATGATGGGTGACTTCCCTCCTCGGTGGTTTTGGCGCATTGTCGGGAGATCCGCTGATTCTCTGTTCTGCTAGTGCAAGTCGGGAGATGTAGTGGGAGACAGCACCAAACGTCCTTTCTTCATACGGTCAGCCTAGTGTACAATTCACGATCCAGAGCATGTTGATGTGGTAGAGTTTCGTGAAATCTCCGTTCAGCGCATAGCCTACGCTCCAGACCTCATACACTTGGAAGGTCGAGCTGTTGATGGGAACTGGCCAGTAGTCTACGAGACCGATGCCAGCCCCTGTCGCGTTTCCCAAGGACTTGGGGAGCAGCGGGTCAAAGGTGTAAGGCGATGGATTCATGGCTCGGAAATTGGCCACTTCGCAATTATCAGCGGCGGCCTTCGAGATGCCGTTCTCAAGTTGGCTGTTTTGCGAGTTGACATTAACTTCGCTTTCATATTGGGAGTAGAAGTAGACCGAGGTCACGGCAAGCGCGGCTACAAGAACAAAGAGGACAACAAGGACAGCGATGACTCTCTTCGGCAAGGGATTCCTTCTCTTCGTTCGCCATCCATCGTCGACGGTTTGCATGTCAGGCGCATTGTCTAAGGGTGATAAAGCCTAGCCGATTCGCTTCGGTTTCGCCGTGGCCTTTCGAGTCAGTTCGTTTCGCCTATTTCGGCCCTGAATCCCGATTCCCGCGACTTCTGCGGGAGTTTGCCCGCGCGCGCGAAGTGTAGTAGGCCGCGTACCTGACTACGGCCGGCGCGCGCTCCCCCGCACAGACCGCTTCGCTATGTCCAGGGCCATGGGCTGCCCCAATGCCCATTTCGGCGTCGATATATCATATTGACAGTACTGCGGTCTTGTTGACCTTTGTGCGTGTTCAAGGCTTGACAGAGCTTCTTGATGATTCGCTAGGTGGATGGAACTGCTTAAGAAAGCCGTCGCCCCGCATCGAGAGCATTGGACGGCCTAACCGTACGGACGGAATCGATCTTCGCCAAGAGTCGTCAGTTTTTTGCTGATGTCATCATCTTGCTGATTCCGGCGCTTCTGCTCTTCGCCCTCATCTGGTCTCTGCATGAGCTCTACGACGCGGTCAATCGGCTCAAGAAATCGCTCAGGGAAATAGAGCAGAGATTAGCACGAGTTGAACAGCGGGCAAGCGACGGCGCCAGTCAGTAGCGCCAGTCGTTGGGCGCCCTCAGAAATCACCCGCTGATGGGACAGAACCTTTCCGAGCGCCAGCCAGACCGAATCGACCACTTAGACCACCGTCATCGCGGGTCTTCGGCCTCCCGCTTCCACTTCAGCGGCCAGACCATCTCCTCCATCCGGGCGCAAGTCCCGCACAGGTACTCGTACTTCCCCTCCAGGGGGCCTCGGAGCCAGTTGTCCTTTTCGACGCAGAGCCTCCTGCACTTGTCGCACCTTTCGTGCCTCTGAGCCATGTGTCGAACGGTCAGCACAGGGGAGATAAGCGGCCACCGTCTTCTTCGGTCGGCGAGGGGGAGAGGTCGCCAAAAGAGACTCCCAAGTCCAGAGCTTGTCGCCTTTCAGGTGCGCCCCTTTGGCTTCGAAGAAGAAAGAGATGTGGGACGCAGACTTAAGGAGGTTGGGACGGATTTGGCAAGGCATGGGCGGCAATGATCCGTCAGGCAAGGAGGCCAGATCTGGGGCATGGGCCTCTGTTCTGGGAGGCCTGGCGGCAATCCTTCTCGCCCTGGCGATCAGTCTTGTCCTCCTGGATCTCGTCCCAGAGTTCGGGCTGGGAATTGCCCTGTTCCCGCTGTATTCTGAGGAGGTCGGAATCGATCTGTACGGAGCGGTGCTGCCCATACTGCTTTCTGTCGTCCTCGTCGTCATGGTCGAGCGTTCGAACAACATCGAGGGGAGGTCGATGCTCTTTCGCGGCCGGCTCTTCTGGGCGTCGGCATTCTTGCTCTCGATGATCGCGCTGGCAGTCTTCGGCCTGGTGCAGGCCAATTCGGGGTCTCTGGTGGCGCCCGTCCGGTTCGGGTCTCTCTTCGCCACCCTGGGGGCGGTGGTCGGGCTCGCCTACACCGCGGAGCGCAGGAACGTGTCGCCCCTCGGAAGGGCCGCCGAGCTGTACGTGATCGGTGTCCTGGGGATGTTCCTCAGCGACCTGGTCAGGACCTTCACGGGTTGGTCCCAAGCTCCGGGCGAGGCCCTGGTGTGGGGAGGAGGAGGCTCCCACGACCTGGTGCTCTGGTTCGGGTTCTACATGGCGGTCTCGAGCGTGGCCTATGGCGCGTCGTATCATAGAATAGGACGGTTTCTCGATTCGTTCTCAAGACCCAAAGTCTGATGGTCGAGCACAAGAAGGCGGAGCCTGGACCGCGTTGTGCGCCTAGGCTGTCGGGTTCCCGAGACTCTCCGGGAGCTGCTGCCGCTGACGGTGGTAGCGCTGGCCGCGACTCTGGCGTACGCCGCCGTGACCATCAGATCGAGGCGTCGGCGCATTGAGGCCGTCGTGGAGGAGAGCCAGGAGAGCTCCGTGGGGTCGGAGGAGATGGGGGAGGCCAGTGGCGCGCACTACCAGCACGAGCCTTCCCCGCTGAAGCGAACGCTCGCGAAGGAGGAGCGGGAAAGCCTAATTGCGGAGATGGTCTCCAAGCCTTCCTACGGAGCGTCCTAGGATGAAACGATACACGATTGGGGTCATAGGCGACGTACACCTCAGCGCTCGAAAGCGGAAGCTGACGGTCGCTCTGGGTAGGCGTCTAATCGATGAGAACTACAGGATAGTCTCCGGCGGTCCCGAGGACCTGGCCAAGGCGCTCGCCGAAGGAGCGAGAAGCTCTGCGCGCTACCGCGAGGGAGACCTCGTCACGGTTCTCCCAGGCTTCGACCCGTCTGAGGCAGATGGGTACAGCGACATTACAATCGCCACAGGAATTGATCTTGCAAGGAACCTCATTGTGGCGAACAGCGACGCCGTGGTGGCAATGGGCGGAGGAGCCGGCACTCTTTCAGAAATCGCTTTCGCATGGACTCTGAAGCGACTCATCCTCGCCTACCGGGTCGACGGTTGGAGCGGCAGACTCGCGGGGACCCGCATAGACTCGAGGAGACGGTATCCGGGGCTCAGGGACGACAGAGTCATTCCCGTGGAGAACGCCGACGATGTAGTCCGACGCCTCATGGAGCTTCTGCCAAAGTACAATCGGCGGCACACGGGGATCAAGGTGCGAAGGGGGGCAAACTGAGGATGAAGGTCGTCGTGCGCGCGACACGTTGTCCCGAGACGGTTCTTGCCGTCAGTCAACGGGAAATCTGCTAAGACGGTCGGCCCTTGTCTGGCCGATTTGACTCCGCCAGTTCGGGAACATCTTGTCCATCCATGGCTCCAGGCCCACGAACGCTTTCCGACCCTGCTCAGTTATCCCGACCAGCTTGGTATCGTCAACCGCGCCCTGGTATGGCTCCGGAGTTATCGTGATCATACTGTAACTGAGCATTGGGACCAGTGTCTCTGCAACCGTCTGACGCGCAAGATCAGTCGCACCGACAATCTGGTATTGTGACTTCGGGCCATCGAGTATCGCGTAGAGGATGCTGAAGATGTTGTTGACGGAGGGCACCTTCTGGAACCCCTCCACGATGAACATGGTGTACTCGCCATCCATCCGAAGAGGACCGGCGAGAAACTGACAGCTGGCGTCATGCGCGTTGGCGCTCCAACCGCCGTGCGTCAGGCAGTAGCGTTCTGTTACCATGGTAAGTCCACGCGAAACTCTCTTTCGCCTGCGATTATTTAGCGTTCGCCAGACGTGGATATCGCTTTGCAGACCCAGAATGGTGCCGAAGAGCGCCGAGAGACAGACGCTCCGGGCTCTTGCGAGCCTCCAGCATCCGACTTTTCGAACGCCTGGGACAACCCTGACTGGTGGGGCCGTCAGCACAAGCGGCTGGCTAAGGGGGCCGAGGAACACATGATCAAGGGTCTCAAGCGGGGCGATGTCAGCTCCTCGGAGGCGTGGAGCCAGGTCTTCTCCAGGCATAGCAAGGAGGCCGTCAAGCTGATGGAGTTCAAGAGGAGGGTGCTCCTGGATGTCAGGGTATCTCGACCAGCAGTACAGGAAGACTAGGAGGGCGGCGGATCATCTTCCGAACGCTCCGAGGCTGTTTAACGAGATGATTGGGTTCCCGATTCACCCCATGACCAACCTCCCTTCGCCCCTCCTTCCATATCAGCTCGACATCCTGGAGTACAAGGGGAAGGACCTCATCATCGTGAAGTCGAACAAGATTGGCATCACGGAGACGATTCTGAGAGACATGGCCTACAGAGGTGTCGCCGGCGACTGCCGGGGGTACATGTTGATGCTCGGAGCCCAAGACGAGCGGCTCGCCAAGGAGAACATGCGGAGGCTCCAGAACATCTTCCTGGGAAGTAGGGTTCTCGCGCCCATGATCATCGGGCAGCCCACGACGACGAGGCTGGAGCTGACCAACGGCACGATTTACTTGGTTGTGCCGAGGAGCGCCGCAGCGAGGCGTGGATGGGCGAGGATGAAGTACGCGTTCCTGGACGAGGCGGCCCACTACGGCCTGCTGGAGGACGAGGAGTTCCTGTCCGCGACCACCTCAAGGCTGTCCAACACTGACGGCTACCTGCGGATGGCTAGCACTCCCCTTGGTCAACGAGGCTTCTTTCACAGGATGTGCCTCGCCGGCGACGGCGGCGGAACGCCGCTGAAGGTCATCAGGCTCACCTATCATGTGGCTCTCGGGACGCTAATCGGGCAGGACTTCATTGACAAAGAGAAATCCCGTCTAGGTCCGCTGTTCGGCCAAGAATACGAGTGCCAATTCCTGAGCAGCCAGAACGCCGCCCTGGAGCCGGAGCTCGTCGACGGCGCGGTAGGAGACTACGGCATTGATTGAGCGATGCCCCAAGCACGGGCTCTTCGCCACGGATGCGAAGGTCGGTGGTCAGGGGAAGTGCCCCAAGTGCGCCCAAGAGCTGGCTCTCAATCCCGTCCCTCCTCGCACGACCGTCGTCGCGGGCCAGGACCTCGCCAAGCACAGAGACTTTGCGACCTACGTCTCCCTGCAGATCCAGGAGAAGGTCGCGACTGTGAAGAGGCTCTACCAGTGGCCCCACACCGACTACTCCATTGTCATGGAGGACACTCACAGGTTCTACAGGGAAGACCACGCCAGGGTGCTGGCGGTCGACCTCGGCAACGCCGGCGAGCCCATCGTGGAGCAGTACAGGGCCTTCGGGGTCAACGCCGAAGGGATACTCTTCTCCCTGACCACCAAGGACGAGATGGTCACCTACCTGCGCAACCTTCTCCAGCGCAAGCGGGCGGGCACTCCGCCCTACCTGGTACTCCCTCGATCAGGAGAGTTCGTGCCCGAACTGCTGGCGCAGATGAAGGAGCAGGAGAGAATAATCGGCGCCAGCGAGCGCCCCCACTACGATCATCCCCAGGGCCGTCACGACGACCTCCTTTGGGCCCTCAGCATCGCCTGTTACCGGGCCAGACAGTGGCTTTCGAATCCGCATTGGATCATTCGGGTGACGCCCCGAGACTCGTTCATGTCTCCGCTCTGAATCGTGAGAGTCGCGCCCTTGCCTCACCTTCAAATCATCTTCCTGCGTAGCTTGACGCGATGGTCTCCAGAGGTCTGACCGTAGGTGTCACCGTCTTCCTGCTTCTTTCAATGACTGTTTTCGGCTACGCGAGCTCCGCCTCCCGCACAGCCAGCTCGTCGTCCTCCTTGTCATCATCTTCTACTACGACCGCCGACACGGGCGCAAATCTGCTATCCTCTCACTGGGTTCCAGGCTGGGGTTACAGGGACGAGCTAACCACCAGCGACGTAGACTACCAGAACTTCTGGACCGACAACGCGGGGAAGATCCTGTCGATGGCTGTGACAACGGGCAACGCGACCGAAACGTCCCACGCATTGAGTTTCCTAGAATCGCTGGGGTTGGGCTCTTCATCGTCGTACTATCTTCCCGAGGTGCGGGTCAACAGTTCGGTTCTAGAGCTGCAGAATGATGCCATGGTCACAAACAGGATCGTGCAGCTCGTAAAGAACACCACATCTTCTGGCCTCCAGAGTCTAGCGATTGGAGATTACTATGCGGGAAGCAAGACGGTGGGCTACCTCGGTTCGGACAGGATATTCGTCTCCGGCAGTATCTACAGATCCACCAGCTCAAGTGTGTCTCCGATCTCCGGCGGGTTTTCGAAACGGTCGCTCTTCGAAACAGGTGACGGCGATTTCTACCTGTACGTCAACGCGACCCTCGCAGCGGGCAAACCCTACGCATCAGTGAGCATCCAAGTTCTCCCGTTGAGCTCTCCGCTCTCTTCAAGCGACATTCTCTACCTCCAAGTCTTCTCCTCTTCAGGACAATTCGACAACGCTTCGCTCTACGGGAGTGACGGGAGCTTCCTGCGACAGCTGGCCTACAACAGCGGATCACCTTCAGCCCAAAAGGGACTGATAATCCCTTACTCAGAACGGTTCAGCGCGCTCGCTCAGGATTCTGTCGCAGTGAGTTTCAACAACTCCACTGCGACTGTAAATGACTTCGAACACTGGTACCAAGACAGCGCGTTCGATGACCTAAGTTGGGTCGGGATCGCCTATGACGCTCCAGCAAACTCGGTCGGCGTGCTGTCCCAGCCAATCTACTCAGATGTCTATCCACTGCAGCACCTTGACTACCGTCTCGTGAACGACACGGCAAAGTACATCGCGTCGGATCCGGTGGGCGTCGCAGTTTCACCGCCTGCAGGTTTTGGTTTCGTATCCTATGGTCTCGCCTTGGACGCTGCATCGAACCCTCAGAACGCAACGCTAGTGAGCCTTGCGCGCGGGTACTGGAACTACTACTATGACAGATACGACCCGTCGGGCTTCTCCAACGCCTACTCGCGGTCGACCAACCTTCTCGCTATGGCTGGATTCAGTCTCTACCAATGCAATTCCACTGTCGAGAGTTTTACCAGGGAGTTCGTGGGAGGAAACCCGGGTGCTTCGATCGAGGAGTACGGATGGGCGGCGGCGGCGCTCCACCAGCTCTACCAGTGCTCTGGGCTCCAGGGTGACAAGGTGTTGTATCAGCACATTGTCGACGCTTTCGTTGCGAACAGCTCCACGTTTCTTACCATCAATCCAAAGCTCCCCTCCGAGGATTACCTCTTCCAGTTTGGCGAGACTGCCTCGGGGCTCTTGCTTGGAGGCGTCTCGTTCAACAACCCGATTGTTCTGGATGCAATGAATGCGGTGTATCAATCAAACGTGAGCGGTAAGATACTTGCCCAGCCCTATCGCGGAGACCTCGCAAACACCGAGGGCCTGCCAGCCTACATGCTTTCGACTTTCCTCTTTCAACAAGAGATGGAGGCCGCAACGGGATATCGAATCTCTTCCCTGCAAGGCTGCAATCTGACGTTAATTCTCTACTCGAACGATCTGCTCGTCTTAGACGCCAATGGGAGCTCGGGTGGATCGGTGACCTTGATTGGTCCCAACGGTCCTGCCACATACCCAGCTGACAAACCAGATTCGGTAATCCCCGTGGTTGTGCCGCCAACGACAATCACGACGACAATCACCTCGACCACCACAACAACGGCTAGGATTACAAGCACGGTCACCTCGACATCGACAACTACAACGACATCGACTGTCAATGGCAATTTTTCGACCACTACGGTCGCCGAGACACTCGCTGTCGGCGTGGCTCTGGGGCTAGCAGCAGCGACTGGCTATTTTGTTCGAAGACGAAAGAAGTAGGACGCCACCGTTTATGCCTACCCTGGCTGTTGCCCGTCCTTTGCCCCGAAGCCTACGAGCCATCTCTCGTAGCGGACGAATAGAGACGCAATCCTCCAGAGCAACGCAGGTTCGTTTAAGGTAAGCTCGCTTCGGGCCAGGCGAGTTTTCTTGCGATTGAAGGATCTGTTGACTTTGGTGAGGTCTGCCCAATATGTTCGGATAGCTAGGCCTTGCCGTAGTTGGCCGCTCTCGACCTTGAACTTTGGTGACCCGAAAACCAGTCTCTGAGATTGGCGATTCCTGCGGCGAGGTTGGTGTTCGGTCTAAAACCCAAAACGCGTTCCGCCTTGGAGATGTCCGCAACAAGACGACGTATGTCGCCTTTCCACGTATTTCCAGTATAGGTAATCTTTGTAGTTCTATTGAGATTCATCGACTTTATCACCTTCGCGGCGACTTCACTTATTGTCGTTGGTCTCCCCGATCCAATATTGAACGTCTCGCCGATGGCCGCATCAGTTTGAACTGCCAGGAGAAAGGCTTCGACCGCATCACTGACATAACAATAGTCCCTGATCTGCTCGCCTGTACCGAGTACTTCGAGCCGATTTCTGTCCAGGTAGAGCTTGGTGAAGAGGTCGTACATGACATAATGGGACTGCCTTGGTCCATACACGTTGAACAGCCTTAAGGAAACAGCCCTGATGTCATATTCTCTGCAAAAGGCGTCCTTTAGCTTTTCTCCGTTTAGTTTTGCCACTCCGTACGGTGAAATTGGATTTACGGGATGCGTCTCACCAATGGGCAAACGTCGAGGCTCGCCATATACAGCAGCGCTTGAGGCATAAACAAAGACTGGTCCCAGTCGCAGAGAAACAATTGCTTCTAGTATGTTCAAAGTTCCTGCTACGTCATTGCGATACAGCATCCAAGGATCGTCCCATCCCATTGAATTTTCTTTAGTCAGGGTAGTTGCAGCTAGATGGAATATCGCATGGGGATTGGTTCTCCTGATGACGCGGTTCAACGCTTCTTTTTGGGCAATGCTTACTCGGACGAACTCTGTCCTGGGGTTTAGATTTTCTATTCTGCCAGACGATAGATCGTCGACTGCAACGACCTTCCCTCCCAATTCTGTGAGCCGGTCTACAAGATGAGACCCGATGAAACCCGCTCCGCCCGTTACGATAAACCGCTTCCCTGCTAGGCGCAAGACTTGTCTAGTACGAGCAGGTGAAAGATAGACTGATAAATCTGTGCAACCTTTCCTCCAGAAAAGCGATGCTCAAGAGATTGATGCCTTTTGTCCTCGTCGCAATTCTGCTTACTTCTTTCGTTGGCGCATATGCGCACTCCTCTATGGTCACCGTAACGGTTCAAGTATCCTATCCATCGGGTTCACCGACAACTAATCCGAAAATCTACTATTCGACCAATGGAACCTACAGGATTGCCACCCTCACGACTTCCGGTGCACAAGTTCAAGTCGACCTGAACACTACTCTCTATCCCGATGTTGTTGTCAATCCTACTTCAAATCAGACCTGGTGCGCCGTCCCAATCTGCAATGGGCTTGGCGGATATTGGCCTTTAGATGAAGGAACAGGAACAAACGCCTATGACTTGAGCGGAAATAATCGCACTGGAACTCTAGTCAACTCACCAATGTGGAACGATACATCGTGCAGGTTTGGTGACTGTTTGTCGTTCTCAGGTTCCAATTATATCTCCACAACTGCGACGCCGACGAACTCTGGCTCCTTCTCACTTTGGGTTAGACCTGCTGCCTTCACTGCATTCGCAACGCCGATAAGCGCCAAGACTGCCTCTAACGGCTATGTTCTGATTGAGAATGGCGTGGCCCCAGCATATCGTTGGTGTGGAGTGCTGAATCCCACTGGTTCGAACGAAAGTGATGCGTGTGATGCCGAACTCGTGCCTGGAACGAATACTTGGTACTTCCTTACCCTCACTTGGTCGGGAGAGACAATGGCTTTTTACGTAGATGGAGTCTCACAGGGGACCGCGATTTATTCGGGCGCCCTAAGTTCGGCATTGCTCGCTACCGATATAGGCATCGGCGCTTCGGCGAGCGGAGGCAACCTATATGCTGGCATCATCGATGATGTCCGATTCTACAATCATGCGCTCACTGCATGCGAGATTAGCGAACTTTACTCCATGAATGTTCCTAGAGTCGAATCTCAAGCAAGAGTGGCCGCCCAAAGCATTCGCTATAGCTACTACGGCGAGCGCCTACAGGCTATCAACTCTGGAATCGTTTTTCCTTCCTTCGGACAAATTCTGACCGCAAATCTATCAGGCGTATACTGGATAGACAGTTCAAGTAGGGTGTTAATCGTGAACGCAAATCCGCCAATCACGGGAACCATGACCCCGCCAGTTCCAATCAGCTACGAAAGAAACGGATCGGACGTCAATCTCCAGGCGACGCCGATTGCTGGTTACCGATTTGAAAATTGGACTTGCTCAGGAGAAGGATGTTATTCGGGGATGGACAATCCGATTACTGTGGTCGTGAATCACGACATTGTGGAAACCGCGAACTTCGTTGCAATCGCGCGAGACTCGCCTGGAAACGCGTCACAAATTGTCGGAATCGTGGCCGACGTCGCTCTCGTATCCCTTGGAGCGTTTCTTGCTGTGAGGCGTTTTCGTGGTTTCCACCGGGAGACCAAAGTCCGCCTTTTAAGGCAGGTAGAATCATAACAGTAGCCTGCAGAGCTCCGACAGAACTGTCAGAGGATTAGTGTCTCACTGCACAAGACACCGTCAGTAGAGGACCCGGAGAGTATTCCGCATCAGTATCATTATGGATGAGACAATGCTCTTCTCATTTAGGCACTCAAATGAACCCGGACTGAAATGAATTCCGCCGCTCTACGGGCTAATCGAGCATTTCCCGATGGGTCTCGAGAATGGCTTTGTGGTTTCGTGTTATAGTGAACCTAGGTGATACAAGTCGGCCATTCCCAGGCTAATATTGTGGGTACGACACCCTAAACAGCCACGCGTCGCCTATCTGTTTGTACACGGCATAGTAGGGCGAGTGGAGCAATAAAGAAGGGTTCCAAGCTTCCCCAGTGACTGTATAGTTCCTCACTGCACCTATGTACACATAGGACACGCTTAGTTCGCCCATGTATGCGAGCATCAATGAGTCGTTTGGGTTGACTAGCATTTCCTTCAGAATATACTGATAAAGCGGGTCGTTTTCGTTAGACCCAAAAGCCACAACCTTCAGCCCAGAGACTGTTGGGATGAAACCTCCAGCGTCGGCCGGATTTATCAGAATCACCGCATTACTTGAGAGATTGGCCTTCATCCATACCATAAGAGAGTAATCGTCGCCAGACAGCAAAGAACCTTGGTGTACATCATAGATGAAATTCTGAGCCCGCGACTGACCGCCTTCGACGGCAATATACCCTCCACCCACCAGGAAGACGGAGCTTAGAATCAGAACTGCCACCCCAAGTGCGGCTTCCTTCTTGCGAACAAACTTGGCTCGAGAGTGAATCTGGTTTCGCAACGCTGCAAACTCATGCCCGATGCTTTTGATCGAAAGGGAAAACCAATAACCGATGATGACACCAAGTGGCAAGACAGAGAGTGCAACAATCTTGTCAGGATTCGTCGAAAGTGGATACACTGCGGGTAGGACTCCGTACGGGTTTGCTTGCTCAAAAAGAACGAGTGTGAGATACCAAAATAGAGCGAAAAGGGCAGATCCGGCATGCTTTCTCAGTCTGATCCGAAGCGATTTGGAGTAGATACTTACAAACAAGACTAGACAGGTGAAAGCTAATCCAAGGACCAAAATGTAATACACGGGCGGGAACGGCGGAGGAAAGTCAACATACAGCCCACCTCTGTCATACCACATTGCAACGACAGACCGCATCTGACCGAGCGTAAAAGGAAGGCCGAAAATCAAGCTCCGGGGGAGCGCACTGGCGAAACTGTTGGACGAGGAAGCCGCTGGAGGCAAAGCTTTAGGAATGCCGGGGAGGACTCCATACGAGAAATCAAAGACCCTCCAGAGGTACGTGTCATCGGCACTGGTACCGTAGACGCTCACTAGGACAGTGGGAAGAATCTGAATGAAGCTCATTGGAACAACGAGAATCACTCCCACTAGAATGAGGGCAGATTGGCGCAAACAGCCAAACACCTTGGTTAGCGTCCATCCAGCGAGGGCCCTGTACGGAATGTATACAATGAGAAAAGCGCCGACAGTTAGCAGACCTAGTGGGTCCACAGCAATTAGCGTGCCTAGTAGCAATACTAGAGGCAGCTTGCTAGAGCCAAGTGGATTCATGAAGATCAGTGCGATTAGCACAGAAAAAATGAAGAAACCAAGAACTTCTGGGTCGCCTCCCCAAGTGTTTCCCATTGGGAAGTAGGCGAGAAAGAGGATTACGGATGAAAAAAGGCCGACGAGCTTATCCTTGGAAATGGAATACGCGATGATGTAAGTGGCCAGAATTAGCATTACGCTGAATAACTGTGTAGTGATGGTGACAGATTGCTCTGCTGGAATTCCGGTTATGAAGCTAAAGAAGGCTGCGACTGTTTCAAAGCCTATGGAGGAGCTGGCAAATCCATAAGGTGAATAGAGAGATAATGCATGTTGGTTGATAATCGAAGATGTAATGAAGCTGTGTGTCATTATGTCCGCTTCGCTGAATGCATACAAACCCGTGATAGCGGCGAATCGCACGGTGAGGGAGATCCCGATTAGTGTCCCCAGAGCTATATCCAATGGGTCTATTCTCCTGGATTGACCCAGGATAGCGGCGAGCGCTCTGCCTTTCAATGAGCCGGAAATACGCCACGCGACTAGGATTGCGCTACCCAGAATTACACTATAAGCTGCCAGAGGGCCGTACATTCCAAGAGGTGTCAAGAAATTGGCCAATACTACAATACAACCTACGCCCAGCGAAAGGTCTAGTCCGATTGTTCCCTCCTTGGTTGGTAGGGAAAATGCCCTGAATCCGGAAAACCAGAGTAACCCAATCCTTGTTGCTTCCCCAAGAATTAGCAGCGTGCCTACAACAATGACGGCAAACTCAATTAGTTCGGGCGGTGTAATAGGGCCCGTAATCTATCGCCTAATCCTCAAATAGATCCCATTGAGTTTTGCTGCAATTCTCTTTCAATTGTAGGGAGTTGCAAGCGTACACATACCGATACTTATTCTCTCGCGAAAGTCGCTATTCTATTATGTACGCAGAGCCATATCAAGGGATTGCCTATCTATATCGCTGTCTGAAACACCCAAGTGTCCTCACAACTCATTAGACCTTCGACCTTTTTCGCTATTGGCAGAATACCAATCGCCTGCTGCCTTTATCCTAGTTCTGTTCTCTTTCTCCAGCGATTTGGTCGTAGAGTTGCATCATAGAGCTGAAGTTACGTTCCGCTGAGAACTTGTCGCATGCCACCTGTCTTGATGCAACCCCCATGTTGACACGGAGGGCGTCATTGCCCAGTAGAGCCTGAATCTTTTCCGCTAAAGCATGAGGGCTGTCGGGAGGCACCACAAAGCCCGTTATGTTGTCCTCTACCGCCTCTCGAACGTTGCCAACATCGGTTGCTACGGCAGGAACCCCGCTGCTCATCGCTTCCAAAAGGCTCAAAGGTAGTGTTTCCATTCTGGAAGGGAGCACATAGATATCGGCTGAAGAGTAAAGACTTTTCAATTCTTCCGATCCTACACGGCCGAGAAACTTCACCGTGAATCCGTGGTCTGGAAGCCTACGCAACAACTGATTCACCTTCTCAAGGTAACGCCGGTCATAAGCCGGACCCACTATCCGAAGCTCAAACGGAGCCCCAACTAGTCTGCATGCATGCACGAGTACATCGAGACCCTTAGTGTACGCTATTCGACCTACGTACAGTATCACTTTTCCGTTCCTGCCCAAGCCCGGTTTATATCTGGACACATCTACTACTTGCCGTATCACAGTGATTCTCTCTTCAGGCACCGAGAACGTTCTCCTTAGAATCAATGCATCCTTCTCGGAAAAGACGTGGAACCTATCAATCGTTTGAAAAATCGAGCGGACAAATAACTTCCTGCGTCGGAGGCTGGCAAGAGTCTCGTAGAGGCCGTGACAAGACAGTACCCGCGGTATCTCGGTTTTCCGCAAGATAAAGGGAAATGTGAAGTCAGTCATTCCATTGAAGTGCAACACCTGCGCGCCGCCAGACTTTCTGACAATTGAATTGTCTTTTGTCGCTGCAATCATAAGTGCGTGTCGAAGAAACCAGTACTTTGGTTGTGAAACGGACAGCCTATTCACATTAATTGTGCCGAAACTCGAAGAATCAGGAAACACTGTTGGCCGCCAGTTCAGTACGTTAAGCGTCAGGACGGAAACCTGATGTCCGCGAGCTGCAGCGAATTCTGCCAGTCCCCTGACATAATTCTCCGTTCCACCTGTCATTGGAAGGAACATAGGCGTGGTCAGAACAACTTTCAATTCTTTCTGCATCGCTCCCGCTTCATTCCAGTGCCAATAGGAATATTCCTCAGGATCATAATCGGCTCGCTTTTCATTCTCGGCCCCCTGACGTCAAGACACCTCATCTCCTTCACGACACGGGCAGTAGATTCGAGCAGCTCACAAGGGGAATTCCGAATTAGTGAACGGGAACTTCCTTGCTTACATCCGAAGATTCCAAGTCTTATCGCGTGATCATCTGTTATTGTCATGTTCTAACAGGTGCCCTAGCTCTTTTCCCAATCCTGCTGCGCTGTTAGAATGCTCGAAGTTCGTTTCTAGTCTGCTCTTGAGGCGAAGACCTCTGCTGGTCAATTGACTCTTCTCTGAAACGATCCACTCAAGCTTCTCTTTCAAGTCGGGACCAGTTCCATCGAAATAGATGCCATCTTCGCCAAGGATTGACATGAAGTTTGGAACTCTAGTGCAAAGAACTGGAATGCCCAGAGCCATTGACTCGAACAGTTTGGTCGGTACTTGATGGATTGCTGCCGGGCTGACTTCATAAGGGATGCACGAAACATCAGACGCGGCCAGGAAATCGAGGGCTTCCTCTCGGGACTTTCGTCCGGTCAGCATCACGCAATCCTCCAGCTTCTCCGCCGCGACAAGAGCGCGAAACGGTCCTTCCCACGGGCCACCGCCAACGATCACCAAGGTCACTTTCACGGAATCCTTTAGCTCGGCCAACGTATGAATGAGTTTCTCCAGGCCTCGGACCTTTGGTTGTGGGTCACCTAGATAACAGAGAACCAACCCGCGATCAGATAGTCCCAGACGGCGCCTTAAAGCGTCTCTGTCTCGTTTGGCGTGGAAACACTCCTCAGAAGGAATGTTGTAGAAAACACACGCCACTCTGGCTTTGTATTTCGTAATTGCTTGATTTGCGAGTGTTGGGGCTGAAGTCACAACCAGATCAGCATTGCCCATCAGAATTTTCTGCATTAAACTGTCAATGACCACTCGTGGATCATTCTTTGGACAATTGCTGACTAACATTATCGTCTCAGGTGAGGGATCGTCGTAATCGTAGACAAAATGAGCCCCTTTGACTTTACAAAGGAGGAGGGCTAAGAATGAGTCGACCGAAGGAGAGACCAAACTTGTCACAATGACATCGAATTCAACAGGCAAGAAAACAAGTCGAAGATAGAAAGCTGAGAGACGACTTATCTGTTGAAGAAAATGGAAACCTTTCTGCAGGGGGCTAGCTAGAGACGTGTCACTTTTTCCAGAAGCTGTACAAATCGGAATGATTCTGTCCCCTAGATTCATAGTTTCACTTGCGCTAACTGCCAGCATTACGTTAAGGCCCTGGGAATTCAACAGATTAGCTATTCTGACAAGTCTTAACGATTTGCCCGTCGTGGTCGAAAAGAGGACATTCGCTGTGAGGAGCGCCCACCTCTTTGAACCTTCGGTTCGAGAGGTGAGGGTCGCAATTGTCGAGTTCCTATCCTCCATTTGCCAAGCGAGAATTCGCGAATCGGTCGTTTTTGTCAATGTGAGTGAAACCATGATGATTCTTCCAATCTCAATGATTACATCGAGCGCCCTCGGAAATTCCTGCACCCTGGGTACTCCGTGAGAGAGCGTGTTTCGAATTCTGCACGTTGAGAGAATGCATTGGTTTTACAATACTGTTCGTCCAGCCAGATTGTCACGCGAACACAATTCTGAAGGTATTTGTTCAGGTTGATTGTACGTTGACTTCTATCCAAGCCTGATTGACACCTCAACTCTTGCTTCATAATCCGATTTGGAAATAGCTATGATAGGCGTGAGTACATAGAAAGCAACCTATCAACAGTGTTCCCCCAAGTGTACTCTTTCATGATGATATCACGACTCCTAACGTACTTGTCTGCACCGTCAGAATCCAGTATCGTTTTCAATGTCTGAGAGAACTCTTCTGTGTTCCCATATTCGACTGCACACCCAAGCCCTTCCTTTAGAACCAGATTTCTGATGGCATTTCCATTGCTTACAATCACGGGTCTTGAACACGCGGCAGCTTCCAGAGGAACCAAACCGAATACATTCCGTGGTTCGACATTCACAACTACTGACGCGTCAACATAGGCGCTTACCTTTTCTTCCTCAGATAGCTTGTCGACGATTCGTACCACACCCCCTATGCCCAGCGAGTCCACCAGACGTCTCACATCGGACAGATAGCCATCGTTAGGTCCAGCCAGTATCATGATAACATCCATTTTTCGATTATTCCGAATCATCCTCCCAAATCCTGCAACGAGAAAATCCAGGCCCTTACTCCAGGCAATTCGCCCTAGATAGAGGACGATTTGTGTCCGTTCGGGGATATTGAACCTGGACCTGAAAATCCCTGAAGCCGGCAATACTGAATATTCCAGTGGGTCGATTCCATTTGGTACCACGAATATCTTTTCGGGAGAGACATTGATGGCCAGATATTGTTGGACCTCGGCCTCGCTTAACGCCACATCCTGCGACGCTTTTCGGATTACTCTATATCCAAGGGTATGATCCGTTGTGGTCCTAAGTAAACCACGCAAGAGAGGTGGTCGATCGCCAAAAATTGATCCGTGAGCCTGAATGACATAGGGTACGCCGCTCCTTAGTGCCGCATAAGCCGCAACAATCCCCTGGAATGACCTGAAGTCGTGAATATGAATCACGTCGTAGGTCTCCAGTCGTCTTCCGAGCGAATGAAGAATGGATGGCGTTAATTGGAAAGTGTAATAGTGAAACCACGAAGGAAAATAGTGAACACCTATCCCACTCACCTGCAGTATCTTAGTTCTGATTTGCTGCCGACTCCCAGAATCCCAGGCGCTAGACGCGTAGACATCAACCTCGTGCCCCCTAGCGACGAATTCCCGGCTCACGTTATAGACAACCTGTATGACGCCACCTCCTTGGTTACGGGCGGAGGGTGGGAATATCGGGCAAATCTGAAGTATTCTCATGGCAAACAGTCAGGCAAGAATGGGCGAGGAGTGGTATTCTGAGAGCTCAGGATCTAACCTGCGACTTTGCCCAGAAAACTTCGTAACTTGCAAATCTTGATGACTTCCTATTGCACCGGATGGTCCGGACTTGGCAGTCTTGAAACAATCTTCTCCACCACGGCGACTGCGTCGCGGGCCTCTTGAAATGAAACCGGAGGGGGAGTGCCGCTGATAATACTCTTCAAGAATTGTGATATGACGGCATCGTGTCCCAGCCTTAATCTTCCAAAAACCGACTTGACGCCGTTGGATGCAGATTGCTTCGTGTACGAGCCAATGATCCCAAGGCCCACCTTTGCAAGCGTCGAATATGAGAAGTCTCCTCTCTTCCAAGTCAAACACGTCATTGAATCCAGGTCGATTGTCATAGACCCCAGTTCTCCAATGACATCAATCCTCGCCTCCCAGGTATTCGTGTGGTAGATGGAAGCAGCAGTGCAGAACGTGTGTTTCCCAGCCATCGAGATGTAGTATTCATCAAAGGGAGTCCACTGAGTCCCGGTAATGTTCCTTGCCTTGACTTGGACATCGTCTACTGCCCCAATCAAGGCCAAAGCCATGTACGCAATATGCGGCCCTGTTTCGGCAATAATGCCCCCGGGAAGTTTGTGGACCCAATGATCTTTCTTGTCTAGGAATTCGGACTTCTTGGTTGTGAGCAGCATGTCAACACTTCTTACCTCGCCGATTTCCCCCGCTACGATTTTCTCTCTCGCAGCCAGGAAAGCAGGATGGAAGATTTGGTTGTGGATAGTGCAAATCTTCACACCGGAGGATTTTACCGCTGACTCGATTGCATCGCAATCCCTCACACTGGTCGCCAATGGCTTCTCAACCAGTACGTTGCATCCATGGCTGGCCGCGATGCCGACGAGCTTGGGGTGCGTTTGTGGAGGTGTGCAGATATCAACCAGGTTCAGGCCTTCCCTCGTTATCATGTCGCCGATATCCGAATACGAATTTTGAATGGAGAACTCTGACGCTGTGTCGCTGGCCAATTCTCCATTCATATCGCAGACAGCTACCACCTCCACCAGATCACGCCTTGAGATTAAAGCAGGCAGATGCCTATTTCTCGCAACTAGCCCGCATCCCACTACGCCCGCCTTCAATCTTGTCATTTGAAATCAATCAAGCCAATTCACGATATAGGCTGCCCTTTCTCGAGGGTCCCAGAGTTCCGACCATCGTAGACGTTGCCGTCGCCTCTCACGAGCTCGAGGATACTGTGGCCTACGCTCTCGATTGAATAATTTCGCTCGACGGATGAGCGACCTGCTCGCCCCATCATTTCTGCTATTGTGGGATTCTGTTTCAAGAAGCGAACCGCTTTTGCCAGAGCAGCGTAGTCCCCGGGCATAATCCTCACGCCAGACCCGGTTGTCTCGATGTACTGCGCGGCGTTGCCATTGGAGCAGCATATGATAGGTTTGCCCGCCGCTTGGTATTCGTATATCTTTGATGAGAAGCCCAGCTCTATATTCGGCAATCCGCTCAGGGGCAAGAGGAGGGCATCAGAAGCTAGCATTAGTCCCGCTGCCTGCTGCCTAGGAATGACATAGCCGTTAATGGTAACATTTGTCAAACCTAGCGCTGTCGTGCCTTTTTCGACCTTTGCCAGCACTTCTCCTGCCCCTTGTAACACAATCCGAACATCCTTTTCATCCTCGAGCAGCTTGGCCGCTTTCAGCACTTGTTGGAAGTCGTAAGCAGGCGAAAAAGCTCCTAGGTAAAGCACAACGAATTCGCCATCTTTACGGGCAAAAGTATTGGAGAGTGGAAACATGCTCAAATCGACTCCTCCTGGCACCGTGACAATCCGGTCCGCGGGGACTCCGTACTTCGATCTGAGGACAGACACGTATCCAGAGCTGATAGGAGCGATTTTGTCGGCCAGTGAGTAGGCGACCCGCGCGACAGACTCGGCAGCGCCTTGGCCGGGGCCGGACCGCAGCATACCCAAATCGTAGAGCGATTCAGGCCACAAATCGTCCACGTTGAGAATTAAAGGTGATGAAGACACCTTGCTGTAGATCTTGGCCGGGAACGCCGATAGAATCTGAGGGTTCGAGGCAAATACCGCATCTATGTCGCGAACTAGGGGAAGGGCGAACAAGGATGAGATGATAAAACTCAGAAACAGGACGAGCCTCTGCATCATTCCCTTGGATTCCAATCCGGGGACAAAGGTCCTGATGACGCGCACCTGACCCTCTTGATCTTGGACGAGAGGTTTCCACTTGTATCTCGTCGGAATCTTCCCTTCAGGGTAGTGGGGGAAAGCTGCCACCACCGTCACGCGTGCGCCGTTTGCGATCAACCCCTTTGCAACGTTCAGGGCCCTGGTGGCACTTCCACCCAAGTCGGGCGGATAGATCTGTGAAATGATGAGGACGTGAGGTCTAGAACTGAGCACTGGCAGCTATGTTCTCCCAGTTCGACTTGAACCAATGATTCACTTGATTGAGACCCTTCTGTATGTCCGTTCTAGGAATGTAGTCCACTGTTTTCCGCGCCTTCTCAATCGAGGCGCGCCTCCTCGTGGATTTGTCCCAGTCCCTCTTTGGCTTGAATTTGGTGTCAGACTTGTTGCCTGTTAGTTCGTTAATCCAGTGGGCCAAGTCTATCACCTTTGTCTCCGTCTCCGATGCTAGGTTGATGGCCTTTCCCAGGGCATCGTCGTATACTCCGAGCCTTAGAGTACCGTCGACTATGTCGTCGACAAAGGTGAAGTCTCTGGTCTCCTTGCCAGTTCCTGTGATGGGCAGCGGTAGATTGTTCATAGCCCAGTACATGAAATTTGGAATCACGTTCCTGTATCGACCAGGAATCTCACCAGGACCGTAGACGTTGAAGTAGCGAGCTATCGCAACGGGTAACTCATAATAGTTGTAGAAGTAGTTGCAGTATAGCTCTCCCAAGAGCTTGTTGATTTGATAAGGCGTGTCAAGGTGTAACGATACAAAATCTTCCCTGAGCGGTAGAGGGGCCTCATTTCCGTACACCGAACAACCCGAGGATGCAAAGACGAAACGCTCCACGCCGACCAGTCTCGCATACTCCAGCGCTCTGAGCGTCCCGAGCCCGTTCACCATTAGGTCCGTCTCCGGGTGGTCGACGCTGTTCTGGTTCGCGAAGTGCGCGGCCAGATGGAAGACGCAATCCGGCTTGAAGCCGAAAGCCCTCTTCATCATCTCTTCGTCAAGTATGCTGCCTTTGAGGAAGGTCACCTTCGGATCCTTAGGGATGTTCCACTCGTATGCGGCAGAGAGGTCGTCTAGGATGATCACCCTCTCTGGTCCCGCCTTGATGAGGGCCCTGGCTAGGTTCGTCCCTATGCAGCCGGCTCCTCCCGTGATCAGTACCGTCTTCTTGCGGTAGTGGTTCAGAACTTCACGGGAGCCCATCTTCTTCGTCATTACTCGGGGGGCAGCCTCCTGAACCATTCTATGGTCTTGGCAATCCCTTCCTCTGCGGGCACTCTCAGTTCAAAGCCAAGGTCCTTCTTCGCTCTGGTGGCGTCAGGGGTCTTGATCTTGGTAGTGAAGTGCTCCGACTCCATGTAACTGACTCTTGAATCGTCTTTGCCGAGTTGCTTGAGGATCAGGTCCGACACGGCCTTTATTTCGTATTGCACGTCACCGCCAAGGTTGTAGACCGCGCCCACCTTGAATCGTTCGGGTATGTCTGCCAAGGTCCTGCAGATGTCGCCCACGTACTCCAGAGTCCGCTTGTGCCCGCGGTAGACGGTGTACGGCAGGTCGTTCATCGCGTTGTGGATGAAGTTCGGGACGAACCCTCTGTACGGGGTGACGTGCTCCTCGGGGCCGTAGACGTTGAACAGCCTCACTCTGACTGTCTCCGTGCCGAACATCGCGGCCGAGTTCAGGACCTGCATCTCGTTGACCCACTTGCTCATGGCATAGTCGTTCATCTGTTTGATTTCCACTTTTTCCATCACGTCCTCGCTCATGACCCCTTCGTAATCCCCGTAGACCTCAGCGCTCCCGAAGAAGACCATCCTGAACCGCTTCTTCTCTTGCATCTTGAGTATGTTCTTGGTCCCGACCGCGTTCGTATCCCAGAGGTTCTCGTAGTAGTCCTCGCCGTTCCACCTTCCGTATTCCGCGGCCGCGTGGTAGACGTACTCGAAGTCGTGGCCATCAAGGATTCTTTCGACCTGCCTGAAGACCGACACGTCAGTTCTGACCGACTTTGGGTCGTTCGAGTGTCTCACGTCCGCGACCCAGACGTCGTGCCCTCTGCCCCTCAGCTCCCGCACGAGGTTGGTTCCTATGAAACCGAGCCCGCCGGTCACCAGGATTCTAGCCAAACCGCCGCCCATCTCCGATAACGTCCAGGATCCGAGCACTGGCGTGGCCGTCCCCGAAGGGATTCCTCCACCGTCTCTCCCTGCTCAGCATGATCATGGCCTTCTCCAGGATCGTCCCAGGGTCGCTCCCTGCCAGGACGTTCGAACCGACCCGCAGCGTTTCGGGCCGTTCGGTGTTGTCCCTCAGCGTCACGCAGGGGACCTTGAGAACGCAGGCTTCCTCCTGGACTCCGCCCGAGTCTGTGAACACCAGCCTGGCACCCATCAGAAGGCGCAGGAAAGAGAAGTAGTCTTGCGGATTCAGGAGCTTGAGACCCTTCCCAGGCCTGAAATGGCCTCTAGCTAAACCCCTCTTTGACCGCGGGTGGATGGGCCAGACAATCGTCAGTCCCGTCTTCTCGTGGACCATTTCCAAGCCCCTGAGAATCCTCTCCAGCCGCTCCTTTGCGTCTACGTTCTCCTGCCGATGAAGGGTCAGGAGAAGGTATCCCCCATCCTGCATTCCGTCTGGAAGGCGGGTCGCGCGCTTGGCAAGGTCGACGCACTCGGTGAGCGAATCGACTATCGTATTCCCTGTCACCCATACGCTCTTGGCCGGGATGCCTTCGGAGATCAGGTTGCTTCTTGCGGTTCGCGTCGGCGCGAACAGGTACTCAGACAGGTGGTCGGTCAGAATGCGATTCGTTTCTTCAGGCATCGTACTGTCGCGGCTCCTCAGGCCTGCCTCGACGTGCCCGACCGGAATGTTCAGCTTTCTCGCCGCGAGCCCGCCCGCCAGGACCGAGTTCGTGTCACCCTCCACGAGAACGACGCTCGGCCTTGTTCTGGCGAGGATTCTTTCGAGGGCAATTAGCATTCTACCGGTTTCTTCAGCGTGCGTCCCTGATCCGATATTCAGGTTGTAATCGGGCTCGCGGAGGCCCAGCTGTTCAAAGAAGACGTCGCTCATGCCCGGAGAATAGTGCTGACCAGTGTGTATTACTGAATAGGCCAGTCGGCGTGAGTCTGCTTCTTTCATTATCGGAGCCATCTTGATTATTTCAGGGCGGGTACCCACAATGAAGGAAAGGTTCGTTAGACGCTCCCTCCCGTCTATGCGATCATTCACTTAGCGGCCGGCGGCTGACAGTCGCATCACAAAGTCCACACTCATCATCCCTGCCTGAGCCTGAGGACCAGGTTGTTGATCGAGTACAGCATTACGGCCCCGAGAACAAGGATTAACCCCAAGATGAATGCCCCAAGAGCGATCATCGCCTGGGGAATGCTGAAGTAACGTTCGGCATTGTACAGCACAAAGACGTTCAGCGACACGCCCACACCGACCAGCAACGAGATGATGCCCGGGATGCCCAGGTACAGCAGGGGACTTCGTTCCGTCGCGACTCGCAGTATCGAGAGGATCACATACGCGCCGTGCTTCGCCGGGTGATAGGTCGAGGAGTCGTCCGCATAGGATACATCAATAGGCACCTCGGTCACCCGCAGTCCCTTCTGCGACGCGTCGATCAGTATCTGGGAGTCCACCCCTATCGCGTGCTCCTTCACCTCGATCCACTCAATGGCCGTCCTCGAATACGCCCTGAATCCGCTCTGGGTGTCGGTCAGGCTGTCGTGAGTCACCGCGTTCGTCAGACCGTTCAGCGCCCCGTCGCCCAGTCTCCGGTGGTTCGGAATGGGGTTCTCCTTCAGAAAGCGCGACCCGTTCACCACGTCGGCGCTGCCGTCGAGGACCGGCTTCGCGAGTAGCGGAATCTGCCTCGGGTCGTTCTGCCCGTCGCCGTCCATTGTGATTACGACGTTCGCCCCGATCTCCTTGGCCTTGCGGAACAGGTCCTTGATGGCGACCCCCTTGCCCAGGTTGGTCTGGTGGCGGATCACGACCGCGCCGAGCCTTTCGGCGATCTCGCCAGTCATGTCGGTGGACCCGTCGTCGCAGACGAAGACGTTGGAAGTGTGCCTCTGGGCCTCCACGACGACTCTCGCGATGTTCTTCTCCTCGTTATAGGCCGGGATGGCTACGACCATCGTGGCACTACCTGCTTGCACATGCTGACCCTCCTGGATCACGGGCGGAAGTCCTTCCTGACGGGAGACCAGACGTTCATCTTGAGGCGCAGGTGACAATGGAGGGACCGTGCTCCGCGAAGTACTTGAAGTGTGGGGCCGCGTAGGCGAAGACGACCGGGACGGTCAGCAGCGGGATGACTATCGCGAGGACGGCCAGCAGCCTGACCTGAGAGGACCGCTGAAGCCTCGGGATGTGGTCGACGAGCCAGATCATCCCGAACGACGAGACCAGCGGCAGAGGGAAGAGAAGGAGCGCCCTGTCGGAGTCTGAGATTGGAAACTGACTGACGTATCCCAGGACCCCGATCGCCACGGCCAGTGCGGACCAGGAGAGCAGGAGCCTCGTCAGGTAGCTGTCAGAGGCTGACCTGTATTGCCACGCTAAGACCCC
>Ga0187862_10001341_pt1 | contig 26268 bp, 24 predicted proteins | sample June2016WEW_10_1_FD_133003 | JGI IMG/M metagenome (GOLD analysis project Ga0187862, IMG submission 133003) | Peatland microbial communities from SPRUCE experiment site at the Marcell Experimental Forest, Minnesota, USA - June2016WEW_10_150 | ecosystem: Environmental > Terrestrial > Soil >...
CGCCTCGACCGCGAGCTTGCGCGGCAACAGATAGTTGCGCGCGTAGCCGGCGCGGACCTTGACCACGTCGCCGGTCCTTCCCAGGTTGGGAAGATCCTCGTTGAGTATGACTTGCACGTTCATCGTCTTTGCCGCCTCGTTATCTTGATCGCCGTGTTTCCGCCCCGCTCTTAGAAGAAATCGCCCAAATTGTTCGCTTCCGGGCTGGGGGGCTTGAGCCGCCGGAAGTCGATCCACATATCGAAGACGCCTGCGATACACACCAGCGCAGCCACAAACGGCTGCGCGAAAACGACAAAATAAATTATGCCGCGTACGATCGACGGAACTGCGAGCGACTGAAAATAAAATCCGACGATCGCCAGTCCCTGGCAAAAATACACCGCCGCAATACAGATGAAGCCGTTGAGCGCGATATCGCGCATCGCCGGGACCGGAATGAACAGCCCGAAGCCGCTGGCGAGCAACAGCCACACCAGCCATTCCTTCGCCGACCATCGCGAAAGATCGCCGAACAAGCTGTAGGTCAGCCGTTGCGGCCCGGCCCATCGCCAAAACACGCGCAGGTTGAGCAGTACCGAGCTTGCACCGACCAGCAGCGCGAACGCCGGCAACAGACGCATCGTAAACGAAATGACGCTGGCTTGCGTATCGGCCGAAATCGTCGATGGAGTCCCGAGCAGCTTGTACAACTCCTGCCCGCGCGCCATCCCTTGCGCAAGTTCGTCGTGAACGGTCTTGATGAGCGCGTCGGGACCGCCCATGACCACCAGCGCTGCCACCACCGAAGCGGCCACCATCGCGCCCGCGCCAACCGCGGTGATCATCTCGAACGAGGAGCCGCGCTCGAGCATGTAGCATACGATGCCGGTGCCCAGGCCGAACGACACGAAGTAGCCCAGACCGGCAACCGATCCCGCCAGGAGCGCTACGAATGCGGTCGCGAGCAGGACCGCGATAGTCGCGCGGAGGTTGGGACTGGGACGCCCGACCGCATAGAGGATGATCGGTGCAGGCGCGAGCATCATCAGAATCCCGCCGATCATCGGTATCGCGCCGCCGGCGAGGAAGAAGGCCCCCGCCAACGCGGCCGCGCGAACCATCCCTATAACAGCCTTGCGCGTCACTGGATTAAGCCGAGCTAGGCTCCGAGCGTCGTGAATGGCAGCAGCGCGAGCACGCGCGCACGCTTGATCGCCACCGCAAGTTGGCGCTGATGCTTGGCGCAATTACCCGAGGTTCGGCTGGGGACTATCTTGCCGCCCTCGGTGATGAAACTGCCGAGCGTGCGCACGTCTTTGTAATCGACCTTGAGCGTCTTGTCGGCGCAAAAGCGGCATACCTTACGCCGTCCACCGGGGCGCCCCCGACGCATCCCGCCGCCGCCGCGGCCCTCACCGCCGCGACCCTCGCCGCCACGGCCCTCGCCGCGGTCGCCCTCGGGGCGTGGCGCGCCGTAGCGTCCGCGTCCTTCGCCGCCTCTTTCAGATCTTTCCTCGTCAGCCATTTAGATTCCCTGGTAAAATTCCCTTGACGAAAGTTTTAGTATCTATTCACTTCGCTCGATCGACGCAGCTACGACTTCAAATCCGCTGTCGGTCTTCAAGCTGCCCTTCAGTGTTCTCATTGTTCCGATCACCTTGACCTGGCGGCCTGGCGCCAGCAGCGGTTTTGCCGCCATCGCGGATTCACCGGTCATCACGATCCCGAGTCTCAGTTCCTCGCCGGGCGCGCCGCAATCGACGGTGAAGCGCAGTACGGGCGTGCCTGCCGGGGTGATGCGGACTTCGGGCTGATTGAGCAGCCGGCCTTCGAGCTCAATCCGGTTCCCTGTCACTTTCGGGCCCGGCGATTTCCTCTGCCGCCGCTTCCATTATTTCTTCGGGAGCGTCGGGCGCTTCCTCAGCCCGCTCCTCGCGCGAGGCCATCAGGGCGGCTGCGCGCGCTTCCTGGGCAGCCTTGGCCTCGGCCATACGGCGGTTGCGCGCTTCGAGTTCCTCGCGCGCCTTGGCCACATCGGCGTTGTCGTCGACCAGCACCGACAGGTAGCGCAGGACGGCGTCGGAGATTCGCAAGTTGCGCTCGACCTCGTTCATCACGGGGCCGGGCGAGACATAGTCCATACGAACGTAGAAGCCGCGGCGCTCGCCCTTGATCTTGTAAGCGAGTTCGCGCGATCCCCACTCTTCGGTTTCGATCATCTCGCCGGCGCCGGCGGCGATGATACCCTCGTAGCGTTTGATGGCTTCCTTGATTTGGGGGTCGCCCGAATCAGGGCGGAGAATAAAAATAGTTTCGTAGCGCCGCATGCGCTGCACGTCCTCCTTACGGATTTGAGCCCCAAGTTGGAGCAAGGAGCAATCCCGTACAGTACCATCGCGCGGATTCGCTCTCAAGGCTGCCAGGCAGTTATTTGTCGATCATCGTAAACCGCGGCCGGAATGGGCAGGAAGTCTATGCTTGCCATTGGCGGGCGGTCTGTTAAGAAAAGATGCGGTCGCGCTCAAGCAATTCAGGAGGATCCGTCCAGTGGCCAAGTCCAAGAAGACAATGAAGAAAGCATCGCGGCAAGCCCGCAAAGTCGCGCCCAAAGCGGCCAAAGGAACGAAGGCCGCATCCAAAGGCGCCAAGCGCGCGCTTGCGGTGAAGGCTGCGAAAGGGCAGGCCCCGAAGAAATCCGCCAGGCCTATCGGGAGTCACGCTGCCGAGATCGCGACAGCCGCCACTCGCGCAACCGTCGATATCGAGAGTGCGGCAGGGCGTATGCAACGGGCAGCGGTGCGAAAAGTCGGTGAAGTAGCGGCCAAGGCGACCCGCGCGATGGTGAAGGCCGTGGCGCATTCGCTGAAGATCCCCGCCTACGATGACCTGCCGGTACGGGCGGGCGCGCCGGCCGGCGCGGCGTGGGGCGTGTTCGGCGACGATGACGAAGTCGGAACGATCAACCTGCTGACGCCGGAGCGCGTGATTGCGGCCGCCGCGTCGATTCGCTCGGGCAAAGTCTTCGCAATGAATCTGCCGATCAACATCCCCGACCCGCCGCTGTTCACGCGCGGCAAACATACCCACACGATCAAGATTTTCGCCACCGCGGATTTCGTGCTCGACGACTACCTCGACAACTTCTATCCGCAATCGTCGTCGCAATGGGACGCGCTGGCGCACGTGAAGCATCCGATCTTCGGGGCATACAACGGAATTCCCGACAATCAAATGACCGGGCGCGGCGGGATGCGGCTGGGGATCGACAACCTGGCGCGCCGCGGAATCGCCGGGCGCGGAGTGCTCGCCGACCTGGCGCGGTATTACGATCGGGTCGGCAAGTCGATCGATTTCACCAGGAACAAGTCGATTCCGCTCGACGACGTGCAGGCCACGCTCGAAGAAGAAGGCGTCGCGCTGCGCACCGGCGACATCCTGCTGATTCGGATCGGATGGACAAAGTTCTACCTGTCGGCGAGCCAGGAGATTAAGGCGGAGCTGGCGAAGGAGACGGTAGTGCCGGGAATCGAGGCCAGTGAACGCACGGCGCGATGGCTGTGGGACAATCATCTGGCGGCGGTCGCGTCGGATTCGCCGGCGCTCGAGGCGTTGCCGAAACCGGCGGGCGAGGAAACGGAGTTTCTTCATTTCCGCATGCTGGCGTTCTTCGGGATGCCGATAGGCGAGATGTGGAATCTCGAGGCGCTGGCGGAAGATTGCGCCGCTGACGGACGCTACGATTTCTTCCTCACGTCGGCGCCGCTCAACGTGCCCGGCGGTATCGGCTCACCGCCCAACGCGCTCGCAATCAAGTAGGCAGGGGTCACCCCTGCTAGTGGCCGGCTTTGGATAGCGCTTCGGTCGTGAAGAAGCTCTTGTCCACCGCGCCCATGTTGATGTACCAGCATTCGCGCTCGGGCGTGTCGGGTCCGGGCAGGTAGCACGTCGTCGAGATGCCGGATTGCACGTCAACGCTCGAGGCCGCGATATTGAACAGCCGCTTGAACGGATAGACCGCAACCCTGGCGTCGGGCACCGGGCGATCGCGATAGGTGAAAAGATAAATCTGCGTCTTCCACAACTCGCCCTTCTGATCGTAGCTGTCCACGTACGGATTGAACCATCCCTCGCCGTCAACGTACACGACCGTCTTCGACTGCAGGACGCCCTGGATCCTTTCCGGACGCGGCGTGACTTCGACTACGTAGAGATGACGCATCTCCCAATCGTCGGGGCATGACGTAGCGCCGCCGTCGGTGGGGCATGGATGCGCGGGCGAGTTAATTGCGTGCGCGCACGCGAGCATGCTGCGATCGCCCAGGAATTTGAAGTTGTACTCCTGCGGCTTGGCTCCAAACCCGCCGGCGTGATCGGCGTCCCAGGTCGAAAGGCCCGGCGAGGAACTCATCATCACTTCGTTCACCCGGCGCACCCGCCGCGATCCTGCCAGGAATGCCCACGCGTCGTCGGCCTTGTTCCCGTCCCAGTAGCGATAGCGGATTGCGCCGCTGCCGCGATCTTCGGCAGGCGCGAGGGTGGGATACGCCCCGACGCGGATCCAGACGCCGCTCGACTTGAAATCCGGGTCGGCCGGCATCGGCTCGACTTCGGTGCGCCCGATATCGGAATAGCCCGCCAGATGCCCGGTCTCGGTCATCAGCATCAGCTGTTGCTGTGCGCCGGGATTTTCCTTCGCCACCTGGCATTCGAAGTAGCGCAAATCGAAGTCGTCGGTCGCGATCGGCCTGAAGTACTGGTTCCACATGATCTTGGTCGCGACGTCGGGATCGTTCTGATCGAGGAGGGGGAACGGCTGCCCGGCAACGTAGCCGAGCAGGTCGCGATGGTTCGCAGCCAGGCGGACCTGGCCCGAGTACTTTTCGGTCGCATCCTGGTAAGGCGGCGGCCAATCGACGTGGCTAGGCGCCACGATGTTCATCTGCATGCCCGCGGCGACTGCGACGTAGGTGCCCGGACTTACCAGCGTCCGGACCTGCGCCGCATTCTTCGGCGTGATAACGTCGCCGGGTTTGACCTCGGCATGAGCCTGGGCATGAGCTGGGGTGATTGAGAGCGTCAGCGCGAAAAAAAATGCGATAACTGCCAGCGGGGTCGGGACGCGGAGTTCGCTCGGCTTTTTCATATTCTAAAGTATCACTTTAACTCGACCGCGAGCTGGCGGCACGGTTGCGTTGCGGGGTTGAGCAACGAGTAAATGCCCACTGCGAGAAGCTTGTCAAGCAACATCGCGATGCCGTCACCAAATCCCCGCGCCCTCGCAGCCCTACAAATCACGGCGGTAGGTAACGAAGTTGCCGGTGACGTCGGCGCCCAGGCCAAGCGCCGTGCGGCGCGAGGCCCAGTTGTCGTCGAGGACCAGGGTGTAGCCGGCAAAGCGCATCTTGCGCTGCGCCATCGCCAGGAACGATCGCGCCGCCATCGCAAGCGCCACGCCGCGTCCGCGTGCGCGCGCAACGACGCCGACATTTATCAGCGCGCCTCGCGTACCGCCGCCGCGCTCGGGCTCGAGCCGGGCGCCTCGGCGTACACGGGCAAGCGCGGTGCTGAAATCGGGCACCGAGAAGACGGCGCCGACGCACTCGCCGTCGATCACCGCAAGCATCGAGAGATCGGCGACCGGAGTTTCCCACAGCGACGTGAGCATCGGACGCACCTCCGCTCGCGTCACTGGATTCCATCCCCAATGGCGATCGAACGCCGAGTTGGTCACCTCAGTCCACGCGTCAATCGCGGCCAAAAATCCGAACTCGCGCCAACTTTGAATCGTAACGCCGGCCAATCCGGCCGCGTCGGCCATCCGGCGATAGCGCGCCAGAATTTCGGGCGTGAGCGCCGCGGTGTAATCGAGCTGCCCTTTTTCGGTGACGAAGCCGGCTTGCTTGAAGTAGCGATGGTATGCGGGAGGATTTCCGCGCAGCAGAAACGACGGCAACGAGCCGTAGTTGTCGATCGCGTAGGGATAATCGAGAAACGCCGCGAAGCCGCTGCGAACGGCGCGCATGCCGCGTTGGCGGATCGATTCCACGGCCTGCTCGAGCATCGCGGCGACGGCGATGTCCTCGCCTTCGAGCGCCTCGAAATGAATCAGCTGGCCGAGCTGCTCGTTCCAATGTTCGATGTAGCGGCGATTGATAACCGCGCTGACGCGTGCGACGAGCCGGCCCGCGCGACGCGCGCAAAAGGGCGTGACTTCGAGGTACGCGGAGAGCAGGCTGCGGCGTGACAGCAGGTCGATCTCGTTGTGCACGTCGGGCGGCCACCATGCGTCGCGCGCGCCGTAAACCTGAAATGGAAGGCGCGCGAACTCATCGAATTGTTCGGGGCTGGTGGGCCGTTCGACGCTGATAGTGTCGCCGGTTAGTTTGGGATTTGCCGCCATGCTTCAAGCCGGATCGCGCGCTCAAGAGTCTTATAGCCGCGGCGCGGCCGAAGATCATCCGCGTCGAAGAGCGCGCGGCGGCTAGCGGCGCTCGGCCTTCATCCCGTCTTCATTTGCGAGAAACAGATGCAACTGCGCGGGTGCGGTGTCGCGCGGAATCTCGACCGGATAATTGCCGGTAAAGCACGCGTCGCAAAATCCCTCGCGGCTGCCACCGTTGAACGAGTAGAGTCCGTCCCAGCTCAGATAGGCGAGCGAGTCGGCGGTGATATAGCGGCGAATCTCCTCGACCGAATGCGCAGACGCCAGCAGCTCCTCGCGCGTGGGCGTGTCGATGCCGTAAAAACACGAATTGGTGGTGGGCGGCGCCGCGATGCGCATGTGAACTTCGCGTGCGCCCGCCTGGCGCAGCATCGGGATTACTTTCCTGAGCGTGGTGCCGCGCACCAGCGAGTCTTCGATCAGCACGATTCGCTTGCCGCGCAGCAATTCGGCCACCGGGTTGAATTTGATCTTCACGCCGAAATGCCGAATCGATGCGCGCGGCTCGATAAACGTGCGTCCGACGTAATGGCTGCGCACCAGACCCATCTCGAACGGTATCCCCGATTCTTCGGCGTAACCAAGCGCGGCGGCGGTGCCCGAATCGGGCACCGGCACCACGATGTCGGCGACCGCCGGAGCTTCGCGCGCGAGCGCGCGCCCCTGCTGCTTGCGGACCTGGTACACGTTGCGGCCGTAAACCTGGCTGTCGGGCCGCGAGAAATACACGTACTCGAAGATGCATCGCTTGGTCGGCGCATGCGCGAACGGACTGAGCGAGCGCAGCCCGCTGTCGTCGACGACGATCATCTCGCCGGGCTCGATCTCGCGAACATATTCGGCGCGCACCAGGTCGAGCGCACAGGTTTCCGACGCGACGATCGTCGCGCCGTTGAGACTGCCCAGCACCAGCGGACGGAAGCCCTGCGGATCGCGCACCGCGATCATCGAGTTTTCCGTCAGCACCACCAGCGAGTACGCGCCGCGCACTTGCGCCAGAGCCTCCGTGACCCGCTCCGGCAGCGTTGGCGCGTGCGAGGCGGCGATCAGATGAATCATCACCTCGCTGTCGGACGACGACTGGAAGATCGATCCGGTCGACTCGAGCCGTGCGCGCAGTTCATGGAAGTTGACCAGGTTGCCGTTGTGCGCCAGCGCCAGTCCGCCGCGCGCATACTCGACCACCAGCGGCTGACAGTTGTTGATGCTCGTCGAGCCGGTCGTCGAGTAGCGGTTATGCCCGATAGCGCTGGTGCCTTCGAGCTTCGCGATGATCGTGTTGCTGAAGACGTCGGCGACCAGCCCCATCCCGCGATGCGCGATCAGCGACTTGCCGTTGGACGACACGATCCCCGCCGACTCCTGCCCGCGATGCTGCTGCGCGTAGAGGCCGAGGTACGCGAGGTTGGCAGCCTCGGGGAGCCGATACACGCCGAATACTCCGCATTCCTCGTGAAAGACGTCGAGGTTGGATTCTTCGACTGCTATGACCGAGTGCGTTTCAGTCACCGCCTCTGAGCCTCCGTGGAATCGCGTCTTCGTAAACTTGCCGCAGTTCCGCAACGTCCTCATCGAGACCGAGATTGTCCGCCGCGGCAATCCTGAGCCTGGGATCGGCGATTACGCGGCCGATGACCGCAAACTCCAATCCCCGCCCCGCAAACAAACTCTCGACGCGGGCCGCGTCGCCCGGTGCAATCGACAGAATGACGGTAGATGCACCTTCACCGAAAAAAAACGCGTCGGCGTTCCCAGCGCGCCCGAGTTCAACTTCGGCTCCCAGAATCGACCGCGGATTGAAACAGGCTTCGGCCAATGCCACCGCAAGGCCGCCCTCGGCGACATCGTGCGCTGATCTTATCAGCCCCTGTTCGGCGCCTTCAACCAGCCCCTCGATCAACGCCGCTTCGCGCGCCAGGTCGATCGCGCCAAGGCGCCCACCGTCGATTCCGAAGATTGCCGCGTACTCGCTCGCCGCAATCGACGGCCTTGCCGTGCGCACCAGCACTATCGCGTCGCCGGGATCCTTGAAGAACTGGGTAACATGCTTCGCGACGTCGGCCATCACGCCCAGCACCGCAATCGTCGGCGTCGGCGGAATCGAATGGCCTTCGGTCTCGTTGTAAAAGCTCACGTTGCCGCTGACCACCGGCGCGCCGAACGCGAGCGACGCGTCGCGCAGTCCCTCGACCCCGCGGATGAACTGCCACATCACCTCGGGCCGCTCCGGATTGCCGTAGTTCAGGCAATTGGTGATCCCGACCGGGCGCGCCCCCGCGCATGCGACGTTGCGCGCCGCTTCGCAGACCGTCCCGACTGCGCCGAGATACGGATCGAGAGCGCACGCGCGCGGATTCGAATCGACTTTGAGCGCGATCGCGCGCCGCGAATTCTTGATTCGCAGCACTGCGGCGTCGCTGCCCGGCCCAAGCACCGTATTGCTCTGCACGATCGAGTCGTATTGCCGATAGACCCACTTCTTCGACGCGATGTTGGGACTGTCGAGCAACGCTCGAAGCGCTTTGGCCGTCTCGGGATGCTTTCCAGCGGCGGAAGGTCTGGCCGGCGGCTGAATCTTCGGCGCGGCCGCGGGACGATCGTACAGCGGCGCGTCATCGGCCAGCGCGCCGATTGGAATATCCGCCACGACCTGCCCGCGCCATCGGATACGCCATCGCTGGTCGTCGGTCAGCTGACCGATCACCACCGCGTGCAGGTCCCATTTCTCGAAGACCGCCTGCAACTCCGCCTCGCGCCCGCGCTCCGCGACGATCAGCATTCGCTCCTGCGATTCGGAGAGCAGAATTTCGTAAGGCGTCAGTCCCGCTTCGCGCAGCGGAACCTTGTCGAGGTCGAGTTCGATCCCGAGTCCGCCATGCGAGGGCATCTCGCTCGACGACGACGTGAGACCCGCCGCGCCCATGTCCTGGATCGCGACGATCGCGCCGGTCTTGCCCGCTTCCAGGCACGCCTCGATCAATAGTTTCTCGGTGAACGGATCTCCGACCTGCACCGCCGGGCGCTTGGCCTCGCTTTGCTTGTCGAACTCCGCCGACGCCATCGACGCTCCGTGAATTCCGTCGCGTCCGGTTGCAGAGCCGACGTAAAGTACCGGATTGCCCGGACCGCGCGCCTTCGCGCTCATCATCTCGCCCTTGCGGACCAACCCCAGGCAGAACGCGTTGACCAGGATGTTGGCGTTGTACGCCGCGTCGAACATCACTTCGCCCGCGACCGTCGGCACGCCCACGCAGTTACCGTAGCCGCCGATTCCGCCGACCACGCCGCCGAGCAGGTAGCGCGTGCGGGGATGCTCGAAGGAGCCGAACTTGAGCGAGTTCATGCTGGCCACCGGCCGCGCACCCATCGTGAAAATATCGCGCAGGATTCCGCCGACCCCGGTCGCCGCGCCCTGGTACGGTTCGACGAACGAAGGATGGTTGTGACTTTCGATTTTGAAGACCGCCGCCCACCCGTCGCCGACGTCGATTGCGCCGGCGTTCTCGCCCGGCCCCTGCACCACGAGTTCGCTCTTCGATGGCAGCTTTCTCAGATGACGGCGCGACGATTTGTACGAGCAGTGCTCCGACCACATCACGGAGAACACGCCAAGCTCGGTGTAAGTCGGGGTGCGGCCGATGATTTGTTCGATCTTGCGGTACTCATCGGGCGCGAGTCCGTGCGCGCGGGCCTGCTCGAGATCGACCTTCGGCTCGCCCGGTAAAGAAACGGGACGCTCGCTCATCGCGCGCTCCCGGCTATCGACTGAAATATCTTGAGCCCGTCCACGCCGCCGAGCATCGCTTCCACCGCATGCTCCGGATGCGGCATCAGGCCGAAGACGTTGAAGCGTTGATTGGCGACGCCCGCGATCGCGCGCATCGAGCCGTTGGGATTGGCGTCGTCGTTCTCGCGACCGTTCGCATCGACGTAGCGCAAAATCACCTGCCCGCGTTCTTCCATCTGGCGGATTTCATCTTCGGGCGCGACGTAGAGTCCCTCGCCGTGCTTGATCGGAAGCCGGAGCAGATCGCCCTGCTTCGCCGCGCGCGTGAACGGCGTGCTTGCGTTCTCGACGCGCAGCCACACGCGCTCGCATATGAAGGAAAGCGAGCGGTTGCGCGTGAGAGCACCGGGCAGCAGATGCGCCTCGCACAGAATCTGAAAACCGTTGCAGATGCCGATCACCAGCCCGCCATCGGCGGCGAACTTCGCCACGCTCTTCATGATCGGCGAGAAGCGCGCGATGGCGCCGGTGCGCAGATAATCGCCATAGCTGAACCCGCCCGGCAGCAGCACGCACTCGACGCCGCCGAGCGATTCGTCCTTGTGCCAGAGCATTCGCGCGTCCTGGCCCATCACCTCGGCGATCGCATACAGCGAGTCGCCGTCGTCCAGCGAGCCGGGGAATCGCACCACGCCCCACTTCATTCGCCGTCCACCTCGAAGCGGTAGTCCTCGATCACGGGGTTGGCGAGCAGCGCCTCGCACATCTTCTTTGCTTCGTCGCGCGCCTCCGACGCGGTGCGCGCCTGGACTTCGAGCAGGATATATTTGCCGACTTTGACGCCCGAGACGTTTTTGAAGCCGAGACTCTGCAGCGAACTTTCAACCGCGCGGCCCTGCGGGTCGAGAATTCCCATTCGGGGCGTCACGAACACTCTTACTTGCAACTCAAATCCTCGCCGACAATTCGCGTCTCGTTCTCCTGAACTAAAAAACGTTTCACGTGAAACGTTTTCGTATAAACCTCAACGGGCAAGCCTGCTTTTGACGACCATCCTCGAAATTCACCGTAATTCCGCGCCGTCGCCGCGACTCAATTCTCCACCCGGCGCAGCATCTCGTGATAGGCCTCCTCGACTCCGCCGAGGTCGTGGCGGAAGCGATCCTTGTCGAGTTTCTGGCGGGTGGCTTTGTCCCAGAAACGGCAGGTGTCGGGGCAGATTTCGTCGCCGAGCAAAACCTCACCGTGATAGCGCCCGAACTCGAGCTTGAAATCGACCAGCAGCACGCCGCGCTCGTCGAGGAATTTGCTCAGTAGGCCATCGACCTTCAGCGCCATCGCGTCGATTTGCTTGAGCTCTGCCGCGGTCGCCCATCCGAACGCGATCGCATGCTCGCCAAGGATCATCGGATCGTCGAGCGGGTCTGATTTGTAATAGTACTCGACGATCGGATGCGGGAGCGGTTCGCCTTCCTTGCGGCCGAGCCGTTTCGCCATCGAGCCCGCGACGAGATTACGCACGACGGTCTCGACCGGGATGATGTGCAAGCGCTTGCACAGCATCTCGCGATCGTTCAGGCGGCGGACGAAGTGCGTATTCACGCCATTCTTTTCGAGAAGTGTGAAGAACAGCTCCGACATCCGGTTGTTCACCACACCCTTGTCTTCGATCGTGTCGCGCTTCTTGCCGTTGAAGGCGGTCGCGTCGTCCTTGAAGTAGGCAATGACGAGGTCGGGGTCGGACGTGGAGTAGAGTTTCTTCGCCTTGCCCTCGTAAAACATTTCGAGTTTTTGCGGAGTCGTTTCCACGATGCATTCTCCCTGTCGGTCGATCGAATTATCTTAACCTAATCATCTTACCGACCGGTCGCCTCATCACAACGAAGCCGGCGCCGATTGTCCACAAAACCACCGCGCTTATGCACATCGACACGCGCGAGCGTGTGGATAGCGCGTCTCACGCCTTCGGCGCATTTAGTCAAACTTCAGCTTGCGCTTCGGCGAGGGCTCAACTTTAAGATCGCGCGCCTTCTTCGCCGCGGCGGCGTCCGATGCTTTCGCGGGCGGCGCGAATTGCTCGACGAGTTTCGCCGCCAGGCCGACGTAGCTGCGCGGGTTCAACTCGCGCAGCGCACGCCGCGCGCCGTTGTCCAGCGGCAACGTCGCGATGAATTCTTCGATCACACGCCGATCGATCCGCCGGCCGCGCGTCAGTTCCTTGAGCGTCTCGTATGGTTTGGGCAGCCCGTGGCGCCGCATGAGAGTCTGAATCGCCTCGGCGACGACCTCCCACGCCTGCTCGGCCTCGAGATCCTCGGCAATGCGCCGCTCGTTGACCTCGACGCGCTTAAGGCCGCGCTGCAACGACTCCAGCGCGACGACCAGATGCCCGAACGCCGTACCCATCGCTCGTATCGCCGTGCTGTCCGTCAGATCGCGCTGCCATCGCGAGACCGGCAGCTTGGCCGCCAGGTGATCGAACAGCGCGCTGGCGATTCCAAGGTTGCCCTCGCAGTTCTCGAAGTCGATCGGATTGACCTTATGCGGCATCACCGAGGAGCCGGTCTCTCCCGCGACGGCTTTTTGCGCGAAGTAGCCGATCGAGATGTAGCTCCAGATGTCGCGGCAAAAGCCGAGCAGGATCGTGTCGATGCGCATCATGATGCCGAACAGCTCGGCGATAAAATCGTGGCTCTCGATCTGGGTGGTCAGCGGATTCCAGGTCAGACCGAGCCGCTCGACGAAATCCTGCGAGTGCTCGATCCAGTCAACCTCGGGGTGGGCGAAGTGATGCGCGTTGAAGTTGCCGACCGCGCCGTTGAGCTTGCCGAGAAATTCCTGACGGCGAAGCTGCGAGAGCTGGCGCGCCACGCGCGTGGCAAATATCGCCATCTCCTTGCCGACCGTCGTCGGCGACGCTTCCTGGCCGTGCGTCCGCGCCATCATCGGGTGCGACTTGTAGCGATGCGCCAGCTTGACGATCGGCGCGATCGCCGCCTCCAGCCGCGGCGTCAGGTCCGTCGCCACGAACTCCTTGAGGATGAGCGCGTAGGCGAGGTTGTTGATGTCCTCGGAGGTGCAGGCGAAATGCACCATCTCAATGGGCAGCGCCCGGTCGATCGCGGCGACTCGCTCCTTGACAAAATACTCGACCGCCTTGACGTCGTGATTGGTGGCCGCTTCGAGTTGCTTGACCCGGCGCGCATCGTCGAGCGTGAAGTCCTCGTAAACGGCGCGGAGCTTTTTCGCAGTCGCAACCGGGATCGGTTTCAGCGCACTGATCGCGGGATGCCCGGCCAGCGACAGATACCATTCGATCTCGACGCGAACGCGGTAGCGGATCAGCGCGAACTCGCTGAAGTATGCCTCCAACGCCCGCGTGCGCGCGCGGTAGCGGCCGTCGATCGGCGTCACCGCGGTCAATGCCGCGTCGGTCTCGGTAGGTTTGTCTTTCACTCTTTCACTGTTTGCTGATGAAATTAAATTACGCGACGAGGCTCGCGCAATCGAGGGGTGCGGCGCCGACGTTCAGCGGCCGGTGTGGCCGAAGCCGCCGGGACCGCGCGTGCTCGGCGCCAGTTCATCGACCTCGACGAGGTCGGCGCGGATGACGGGCGCGATGACGAGCTGAGCGATTCGATCGCCGGGTTTGATCACGATCGGCTGCTCGCCCAAATTCACAAGTAATACTTTAACTTCTCCGCGATAGTCGGCGTCGATAGTTCCCGGCGAGTTGATGAGCGCGAGTCCCTCTTTCAGCGCGCGGCCGCTGCGCGGACGCACCTGCCCCTCGTAACCAACCGGAATCTCGATGGCGATGCCGGTCGCAACGGCGTGGCGCTCGTGCGGCGCCATCTCGATTGGCGCGTCGATGTCGGCCATCAGATCGATCCCGGCGGCATGCTCGCTCTGGTAGGCGGGAATCGGCAGCGCACTTTTACGGATACGTGCAATTTTCACAGTCGGTCGCATCTTTGCAATCTCGTATGACGAATTGGCGGCGCGATAGCAAGCGCGCGCACGGCGGCAGAACCCGCACCCGCGCTGGAGGCGCGGTCTCTGCCGGTCACGGCGGGCATTGCAATACCAAGATTGATGCTGGAGAGACACGCGCTGGCGCGCGAGATCCTTCGGTTTCGCTCAGGATGACGGAAAAGAAGCAATCGGCACTCCTGTCATTCTGAGCGATAGCTGCTGTAGCGAAGAATCTCGACGGACACTCCGGCGTCCGGCGTTAGTTACGCAAAGCGCTCCTGTCCAGGCGGTGCCATGGGCACGCGGCGAAGAAAAGGACCCGGGGTCCCTCGGCTCCGCAGACTTCGCTCGGGATGACACGGAACCTCGACTTCGCTCGGGATGACGGAGAGGAGCGATGGGACGCGAGAGGAACTTGGAATTTGGACCCGCTCCCGACGCTCGACGACCCGCGTCGGCCTCGCCCTGTCAGGGCGAGGCAATGCAGGGCGGCCTCAACGCTTGCGAACTACGCCAGCGGGGCGAAGATGTCGCGGCCGATTTTGCGGCCCTTCAGATCGCCGAGCAGAACCATCGCGAGCTTGTCGGGCTGGAACCATGACGACGCCAGCTCGACGATGTTGTCGTTGGTGACGGCCTCGATCCCCGCCGACAATTCTTCGAGCGACACGTCGCGGCGGAAATAAATCTCGTTGCGCGCGAGCCGGTTCATCCTGCTGTCGGTGGATTCCATCCCGAGCAGCATGTTGCCCTGAAGCTGGCTCTTGGCGCGCGCCAGCTCGGCCGGCTCGAGGCCGTCGCGCTCGACTTTGCGAAGCTCGGCGACGGTGACTTCGAGAACTTCATCGACCCATTCCGGATTGGTGCCGGCATAAACGCCGAAGTAGCCCGAGTCGATGAACGACGAGATGAACGAGTAGATGCTGTAGACGCGGCCGCGCTTCTCGCGGACTTCCTGGAACAGCCGCGAGGACATCCCGCCGCCGAGCGCGGTGTTGAGCACGTAGGCGGCGTATCGGAGCTGATGCGATTGGCTGATGCCGGGGCCGCCGATGCAGATGTGCGCCTGCTCGAGTTTCTTTTCGCGGTTGAGCACCAGCGGCCGGTCGATCGGCGGCGAGAATTTCTCGACCTTGCCGTCACCGGCGACGCCGCCGAACAGTCCTGTGCATTTCGCGGTGAGGCGCTCGTGCTCGACCTGGCCGGCGGCGGCGATAAAAACGCGGCTGGAGCGGTAGCGCGCCGCCATGAACGAAGTCAGCTGCTCGCGGTCGATTTTATTTACGGTCTCGGCCGAGCCGAAAATCGGCAGCGCGAGCGGATGCCCCTTCCAGAAATTTTCGGTGAACAGGTCATGGATGAAGTCGTCGGGAGTATCCTCGGCCTGCGAGATTTCCTGCAACACGACCTGGCGCTCGCGCTCTATTTCGGCGGGATCGAAAACCGACTCGAGGAAAATGTCGGCGAGCACCTCGGTCGCCATCTCGAGGTCCTTGCCGAGCACCTTGGCGTAGTAGCAGGTGTACTCCTTGCCGGTGAAGGCGTTGAGCACGCCGCCGACGGCGTCGAAGGCCTCGGCGATTTGCGCGGCGGTGCGTTTCTTGGTGCCCTTGAAAAGCAGATGCTCGATGAAATGCGAGGTGCCGTTCTCGGCCGGCTCCTCGTAGCGCGAGCCGTTCTCGACCCAAATTCCAATCGACGACGAGACGACCTGCGGCATCGCCTCGGTCAAAATCCGCACGCCGTTGCCGATAACGCTCTTTTGAATCATTCGCCGGTTACTTGCCCTTGTCTGGTTCCTGCTCGGCCTCGCGCATCGAGAGCCGGATTTTGCCGCTGCGATCGACGTCGAGCACCTTCACGTTGATCTCGTCGCCCTCGTGCAGCACGTCCTCGACGCGGCGGATCCGCTCGTTGGAAATCTGCGAGATGTGGAGCAGGCCGTCGGTCCCCGGCATTATCTCGACGAAGGCGCCGAACTCGACGATCTTGCGGACCGTTCCGTGATAGATTTTGCCGATTTCGGGCTCGGCGGTGATCGCCTGAATCATGCTGATCGCTTTTTCCATCGCGACCCCGTCGGCCGACGCGATCAGCACCGTGCCGTCGTCCTCGATATCGATCTTGCAGCCGGTCTGCTCGACCAGTCCGCGGATGACCTTGCCGCCCGGGCCGATCACTTCGCGAATCTTGTCGGGCTTGATGTGCAGCGTGACGATTCGCGGCGCGTAGCTGGAAACGTCCTTGCGCGCCGTGGACAGCGCCTTTTCCATCACGCCGAGGATGAACAAGCGGGCGTCGCGCGCCTGATGGAGCGCCTGGCGCATGATGTCCTTGGAGACGCCGCCGGCCTTGTTGTCCATCTGGATCGCGGTGACGCCAGCCCTGGTGCCGGCGACCTTGAAGTCCATGTCGCCGAGATGGTCCTCGTCGCCGAGGATGTCGGTGAGGACGCGGACCTTGTCGCCCTCCTTGACCAGGCCCATCGCGATGCCCGCGACCGCGGACTTGGTGGGCACGCCCGCGTCCATCAACGCCAGGCTGCCGCCGCATACCGTCGCCATCGAGGAGCTGCCGTTGGACTCGAGCACGTCCGAGACCACGCGAATCGTGTACGGAAAGTCGCCTTCATCGGGAAGTATCGGCGAGAGCGCGCGTTCGGCGAGCGCGCCGTGGCCGATTTCGCGCCGTGACGGAGCGCGCAGAAACTTCACCTCGCCGGTCGAAAATGGCGGGAAGTTGTAATGCAGCATGAACTTCTTGAAACGCTCGCCGAGCAGCGCGTCGATCTTCTGCTCATCGGAGGACGTGCCGAGCGTGACGGTCGCGAGCGCCTGGGTCTCGCCGCGGGTGAACACGGCGGAGCCGTGGGTGCGTGGGAGGACCTGCACGTCGGCGCTTACATCGCGGATGTCGGTGGACTTGCGATCGTCGATTCGCTTGTCGTCGTCGAGGATCGCCATCCGAACCCGGGTGCGCACGAGATGGTCGCAAGCGTCGATGATTTCCTTGGCGCGGTCGGGAAACTTCTCGCCGAGCTCGGCCACGACCTTGTCGCTGACCGCGTACAGCGCCGCGGCGCGCTCCTTCTTGCCCTTGGTGGCGAGCGCCTTCTCGATTCCGTCACCGATGCTTTTTTCGACGGCGTTCAGCAGCGCAGCGTCGCGTTCCTTGACGGCGAATGCGCGCTTGGGCTTGCCCGCGCGGCGGCGCAGCTCTTCCTGCATCGCAAAAATCGGCTGCATCGCCTCATGCGCCGCGAACAGCGCTTCGAGGATCGCCTCTTCGTCAACGATCTGCGCACCGCCCTCGAGCATCATGATCGACTCGGGGTTGGCCGCGACGACCATCGAGAGGTCGCTGCCCTCGAGCTCCGTGTGGGTGGGACTGACGACGATTTTGCCGTCCACCCGGCCCATCCGGACCGACGCAACCGGGCCTTTGTGCGGGATGTCGGAGACCAGGAGCGCAGCCGAGGCCGCGATCAGCGAGAGCATGTCGGGATCGTTGTCACGATCGGCGGAGAGCACGGTCACGATGATTTGGGTTTCGCAATCGTAGCCCTTGGGGAACAGCGGGCGCATCGAGCGGTCGATCAAGCGCGAGGTCAGAGTCTCCTTTTCGGAGGCGCGCCCTTCCCTTTTGAAAAAACCGCCGGGAATTTTGCCGGCGGCGAAGGTCTTCTCGACGTAGTCCACCGTGAGCGGCAGAAAGTCCATGTTGGGCCGCGCTTCATACTGCGAGACCGCGGTCGCGAGCACGACGGTGTCGCCGTAGGTCGCGAGCACGCTGCCGTGCGCCTGGCGGGCCAGGCGGCCGGTTTCGAGCGAGAGCTTGCGCCCCGCAAAATCAATTTCGAGTTTATGGTACATGAATGACACCTGAGGGAGGACTAAGGCCGAGCGACGATTGCGGTTTTTTCACTGCCCGCGAGGCGCCACAGGGGACGGGCCCTGGGACACTGCCGGGTGGCAGGCCAAGGCCCGCGCGCCCGAATGTTGCGGGCGGCGCGGCATAATATGTGCGGCCTATCTCCGGATACCCAGCTTTTCGATCAGCCCTTTGTAGCGCGAAAAGTCGCGCGAATGCAGGTAATCAAGCAGCCGACGACGCTTGCCGACCAGTCGCAACAGTCCACGGCGCGTGTGGTGGTCCTTCTTGTGCGCCGCGAGGTGCTCGGTCAACTGGTCGATCCGGGCCGAGAGTAGCGCCACCTGAACTTCAGGCGAGCCACTGTCATTGGTGGTTCGAGCGTTGGCTTGTATGACTTCCCGCTTACGGGCCGATGGAAGAGGCATTCGGAGTTCTTACTTTCCCTTTTTCCTTTAGCTTTAGCCGACCAAGTTAACAGAGCGGGTCGGCAGAGTAAAGGTGGGTGCAGGGGTGACCGCAGGGCTGAGCCCTGCACCCACCTTTAAGGCCGCGCTCCGTTGTCGCGCGCGGCCTCGTAATACTGGCCAGCCGTGCCAACGGCCAGGGGTGACCCCTGCACCCGATGTTGAGAAGATCGGGGCACCGCCGCGGCATGCGGGCTTCCTGTCAGCTAAGCGCGAAATGTCGCGGCCAACGTTCTTGCCCTACGGTGCGGCGTTAGGCTATTAGCATCGCTGTCGGAGCGTATAAGAACCGAAATCCCGGTTACATGGAAAGTTTCGCCTGGCCGCACGCCTATAATCAAGGGAAGAAACGCAAGGAGAGGGCAATGACAAAGAGGTTATTTTGTTCGATCGTGATTGCGGCAGCGTTGACTCTCGGCGCTGCGCGACCGGGCGCAGCCCAGTCGATCGCTCCGGATGCGGTGTCCGCGCAGCGCAACTCTGGAATTTCCGGCACGGCGCCGGCGGACCTCTCCGGGGTGGAGCCCGCAACCAAGAAGCTGAAGCCGATTTGCAAGCCGTGCTTGTATTACAGCGGCGATTTTGATCCCAGCAACCCGGACGCCAACGGGCTTATCAACGAGAACGCGAGCTCAGATTCAATTTTAGCCCAGGTCTACTCGGCTTTCACGGTTCCCTCAGGACGCGCATGGCATGTGAAAGGCGCGTTCATTAACACCCTTTCAACTGTCGCCGTGCTGGATCCGGCCATGACTCAATGGAGCATCTGGGCGGATGTCGGCAGCGGCAAGCCAGGAGAGATGCTCTTTTCCGGCGCCAGTGATGGCACCATCGCTGCTACCGGTCGCACCGCATTCACTTTTACCGAATACACGGTCTCGGTGAAGTTCAAGACAACGGTCGTGCTCAACCCCGGTACCTACTGGCTCAATGTAACGCCCCAATGCGCGAATCCCAGCGACAGCACCTGCTCGTCGGCGGTATTTTACGAGTCCGACGTTGAGGGCAGCTCGCCCCCCAATCATGTCGGACCCGCAAACGTGGTTGACGATTCGTTTTTGAACTCGAGCTTTTATTCTTATAACTACGCGCCCGCCCAAGTTGATCCTTGCACTGACATTGGCTGCGATGCGTTCTCGTTTGGGCTGATAGGGACAGAGTAACTTACCGACTGACTATAGCCCCTCCGGTCGCCTTGCGAGATCGGTCGCGATTAGACCGCTGCTTGTCGGCCGGAGGGTATCCGACGTGTCTGATGGCTGCGCGTCACTGCGGGATCAGGTTTCGAGATTGAAGATCCGCTCGACTATCGCCGTCACCCGCGAGGTCGCCCGCGCTACTGCGATCAGTTCCCCGCTCTCCGATACCACCTTGAACAGTGGTCCCCCCGATGGAACCAGCGAGTCGAGCGCGCGCGAATCGCCGTTGCGCAGGCGTTTCTCGGCGGCAGGATCGACAACCAGCTCCGGGATATTCACAAGCGCGTCGCGAAGCGAAATCAAGCGGGGCGGCGGCGCGCCGGAATCGAGGGCCTCGAGGACGTCGGCGAGCGCCATCGCGCCGGCAATCGAAAAAGCGCCGTTGCGCGTGCGGCGGAGTTCCTCGAGATGCGCGACGGTCCCGAGCGCCACGCCGATATCGCGCGCCAGCGAGCGCGCATAAGTGCCCGGCGAGCAGGTCGCGACGAATCGAATCGCATCGTGCGCCTCGCATTTGAGATCGAGACGCTTGATCTCGACGCTGCGTTTTTCCGGCGGTGCAACCTCGTCGCCGCGGCGCGCGAGCCGGTAGAGCGGCACGCCGGCGCGTTTGATCGCGGAGAACACGGGAGGAACCTGCTCGATCGCGCCGCTGAACTGCGCGGTGACCTGCGCGAGATTTTCAGCCGCGATGGCGGGCACGTCGGCGCGGCGAACGACGGCGCCGTCGCGATCGAGCGTGTCGGTCTCGACGCCCAGCCGAATCAGCCCGGTGTATTCCTTGTCGCCGCCGTCGATGAACGGCGCAAGCTTGGTCGCTTCTCCGATCATGATCGGCAGCAGGCCGGTGGCGAAAGGATCGAGCGTGCCCAGATGTCCCACGCGGGCCGGCTTAACGCGCGATTTGACGCGGCGCACCACCTCGGCCGACGAGATTCCGGCGGGTTTATCTACCAGCACAATTGCATTCATGGGGAGATCTGTGAGCTTATCCGCTCGCGGGGCGCTGAACAAATCACCGCGCAAGATCTCTGTCTCCCCCGATTGAGAGCAAAAGGTCGTCCGCGAAATTTTGCGCTTAACAGACGGGAAGTCCTAATACTAAGGTGCAGGGGTTACCCCTGCCCAGTGAAGTGTGAAACCCACGGTGGGTTTCACATTCAATTGTGGCCGTGCGAACGCGATCAATCTTTGGGCGCGGATTGCTTGAGCAGCGCGTCGATGCGGGCGGCGCGCTCGAGGGCGGGGTCGAATTCGAAATCCAGCTCGGGCGTGTATCTAAGCCCGAGCGACTTGCCTATTTCGCGGCGGATGAAGCCGCTGGCGCTCTTGAAGCCGGCGATTGCGGCGGGCGCGCGCACCGAACCTTCGAGGTGCGAGAAATAGACGCGGCCGTGGCGCAAGTCGTCGTCCATCTTGACGCCGGTGAGCGTGATGCCGCGCAGGCGCGGGTCGCGGAGATCGCGGACCAGCAGGCCGGACAGTTCTCTCAAGATCGCCTCGGCGACGCGCTCCGGTCTTCGACCTTCAGGCAATGTTCTTTCTCCGCTATCAATCGAGCCGCGCCACCGACGCGGCTTCAATTTCCAGGTACCTATTCAGTAGTTGATAATTTCGAGCTGCTCTTCGCCGAGCGGGACCAAGCCCAGCGAATCAATAAAGTTCACGACCTCGCGCAGCGCCCCGTCCACGAACGCGCGATCGCTGCCGACCTGCGCGATGCCCAACTCGGCGCGCTGCCACATGTCGTGGCTGTCGGACTCGGCGATAGAGACGTTGAACTTGTTGCGCACGCGATCCTTGATCGCGCGCAGGACCTGTCGTTTGCCCTTGAGCGAATGATTCTCGGGCAGAAACAGGGTCAACCGCATGACGCCGATGACCATGATGATACGCCCCCTCCCCCAACGCGCAGGCCCGCACGCCCGCCGCGGCCAACGAACCCGCGGTCTAGGGCTGAAGCTGCTTTTCGACGGTGGCCTGACCGCGCACGGTCTCGGGCTTGGGCGCGGCGAGCTTGCGCAGAATCGCTTCCATCTCGAAAGCTTCGATGATGTCGTCGGGTTTCACGTCGTTGAAATTTTCGAGCGCGATACCGCATTCGTAGCCCTGCGCGACTTCGCGCACGTCGTCCTTGAAGCGCTTGAGGGTGGCGAGCTTGCCTTCCCATACCGGGCGGCCGTCGCGGACCAGCCGCGCGCGCGCGCTGCGCACAATCTTGCCGTCGACGACCATGCATCCCGCAACGGTGGCGCCGGGCACGCTGAAGATCTTGCGGACTTCGGCGCGGCCGAGCGCTTTTTCGCGGTAGGTCGGCGCGAGCAGACCTTCCATCGCCTCGCGCATATCGTTGATCGCTTCGTAGATGACGGTGTACAGGCGGATCTCGACGCCTTCTTTCTCGGCGAGGCTCGCGGCCTTCGCTTCGGGACGGATATTGAAGCCGATGATGACGGCTTTGGAAGCCGACGCGAGCGTAACGTCGGTCTCCGAAATCGCGCCCGCCGAGCCGTGGATTACCTCGAGCTTGACTTCGTCGGTGGACAGCCGCGCGAGCGCGTCGGCCAGCGCCTCGACCGAGCCCTGCACGTCGCCCTTGAGGATGACTTTGAGTTCCTTGACCTCACCCGCCGCCAGCCGCTGGCTCAAGTCTTCAAGCGAGATGCGGCTGGTCTTGGTGAGTTCGCCTTCGCGCTGCTTGGAGCGGCGATACTCGGCGACCTGACGCGCCTTGGATTCCTCGGCCACCGCGGTGAACACGGTGCCGGGCTCGGGAACGCTGGAGAGGCCGAAAATCTCGACCGGAGTGGAGGGACCTGCCTCGGTAAGACGCTGGCCGAGATGATCCTGCATCGCGCGCACGCGGCCGTACGAGATGCCGCTGACGAAAGCATCGCCCTGATGCAGCGTGCCTTCCTGGATGAGCACGGTGGCGACCGGGCCGCGGCCGCGGTCGAGCTGCGACTCGATAATCGTGCCGCGTGCGGCGCGAACCGGATTGGCCTTCAGCTCCATCAGGTCGGCCTGCAGCAGGATCATTTCGAGCAGCTTGTCGATTCCCTCACCGGTGCGAGCCGAGACCGGCACGATGATGGTGTCGCCGCCGTAGTCTTCGGGCACCAGGCCCACCTGGGTCAGGCGCTGCTTGACGTTGTCGATATTGGCGTCGGGCAGATCGATCTTGTTGATCGCAACGATGATGGGGACGTTGGCGGCGCGAGCGTGGTTGATGGCCTCCTGCGTCTGCGGCATCACGCCTTCGTTGGCGGCGACCACCAGCACGACGATGTCGGTGACCTTGGCGCCGCGCGCACGCATCGCAGTGAACGCCTCATGGCCGGGAGTATCGACGAACGCGATCTTCCGTCCATTTGCCTCGACGGTGTAGGCGCCGATGTGCTGCGTGATTCCGCCGAACTCGCGCGCGGTCACGTTGGTGTGGCGAATCGCGTCGAGCAGCGAGGTCTTGCCGTGATCGACGTGGCCCATCACGGTGACGACCGGCGGGCGGGTGACGCTTTCGCCCACCACGGCTTCCTCGGGCGCCTCTTCGATGGCAGATTCGGCGTCGAAGGAAACGTTCTCGACGCTGTAGCCGAACTCGCCGGCCAGCAAGGTGGCGGTGTCAACGTCGAGCACCTGGTTAAGCGTCGCCATTTGGCCGAGTTCCATCAACTTCTTGATGAGGTCGCCGGCCTTGACGCCCATCGAGCGGCCGAGATCGCCGACGGTAACGCCCTCGGTGATTCGCACCACGCGTTTGGAGGCCTTGGGCGTGGTGATCTCGGTTTTTCGCTGTTCCTTGCCGGGCAGGGCGCGGCGCTTTTTCGGCACCCGCAGCCCGCGCATCTCGCGCTCGGCGGCGAGATCGGTACTGCCCTTCTTGACGACTTTCTTTTTCTTTATTCCGCGTCCGCCACCGGGCTTGGCCACTTGATCGGGCGGAAGTTGCGGCATCGCGTCAGCCGGTGGTTGCTGCTGTTGCGGAGCGAAGCGTCCTGTCAGTCCCGGCCGCGCACTCGGCGCGCCCGCTGCCGTACGCGAACCGGGCGACGCGGGGCGCGGGGGCGGCGCCTTGGGTCTGAGATCGATCTTGCCAAGGACCCTGGGTCCCTTCTGTCCGTCGTCGAGCGTCGGACCGGTCTGAGAGCCGCGAGTCAGATTGATCGAGCCACGCTCCCCAGATTCCGCCGGCCGCACACGATCGGTGCGATAACCGAAGCGTGACGAGGGCGCCGCCGGCAGTGCTTCGGGCGCGGCGGGCGCCGCCTCGGCAACGACGGCCGGATGCTCTGGCTCCGGGGCAATCTCAGGTTCGGGCTCAGGTTCCATTTTTTCAATATGAACGGCAGCCACGGGCGGATGCGCTTCGTAGTCGGCCTCGCCAATCTCCTCGATTTCAGGCTCCGGCCTGACCACGATCGGCTCGGGCGCGCGATGCGGCTCGGCGACTGCACCCTCCGCATGATGCCCCGCGTCAAACATGACCGGCGTCTCAGCCTCTGCGGCGTGTGAATCGGCGAGAAACGGCGCCTCGAACGAGTCGCCACGGCTCTCTTCGACTTCGAAATGGAAAGGCGTGTCGGCGCCACCGGCGGGCTGGCCGCCCTCGGCATGACGCCGGCGCATCACGGTGGCATTGAGGCGCTTTTCGAGAATTTTCCCGCTGCTCGTTTCGAGCACGGTTTCACGGCGCAGGATCGACGCGCGATGCGCCTGATCGTCGAGATCGGCCTTGAGCCGGTCGGCCTCTTCCGGTGACAGAAGACTGGACTCGGACTGCGTATGCCCAAGCTTCAGGCGAGTGCATCCGGCGAGCAAATCCTCGACCGGGAATCCCCATTCAGTAGCAAGAGTTTTGATCCGCTTTCGCGCCATCCTAGTTATACTATTCGACCTTTGAGTTTCTATCCAGTCGGAGTTTAATTGCCGCCGCTATCTGAAGCCGCTCGGGACGATCTATTTTCCGCCGGAGCGCGCGAAATTCCTTAACTTTCGAACTGACGAACCGCTCGGCGCATTCAAGCGTCGGATGCAGATAGCCGCCGCGCCCTGCGCGTCGCGCCTCGAAATCAACTTCGACGCGCCCATCGACGACTGCAATTCGCACCATCGCCGCCTTCGCATCCTGCGTCATGCATCCCACACACGTACGCCGGGGTCCGTGAATAAGTGCAAGATTACTTTTCTCCCGCATCTTCAGTGGCGGCCGGCGCGGATTCCACCGCGATCGTTTCGGCGGCCGCCTCCACGGGCTGCGCTTCGGTGGCTGCCAGCGCAGCTTCCGCCGCAAGGGCCGCAGCAGCCTCGGCCGCCTCGGCGGCAGCCGCGGCCTTCGCTTCGGCGGCGATCTTCTTGTTGGCGACGTGCTCGCGCGCCGCGTTGATTATCTGGGTGGCGCGCTCGGCGCTGATTCCCTCGACGTCGAACGCCGTCTCGTCGGCCTCCGCCAGTTGCTCAGCCGAGCGGAATCCCCACTGGTACAGCAATTCCGCGTTGATATCGCCGATGCCCGGGATTGCGTTGAGCGACGCGCGCGCCGAGCGAGCCTCTTCTTCGGCCTCCATCTCGCTGCGCACGTCGAGCTTCCATCCGGTGAGGCGATGCGCCAGGCGCACGTTCTGCCCGCGCTTGCCAATCGCCAGCGACAGTTGATCGTCGGGGACGATCACCTCCATCGCGTGCTCGTCCTCGTCGATGATGACCTTGGAGACCTTGGCCGGCGCCAGCGCGCGGCACACCAGCTCGGCCTGGTCGTCAGTCCACGGCACGATGTCGATCTTCTCGCCGCGCAGCTCCTGCACCACCGATTGCACGCGGGTGCCCTTCATTCCGACGCACGCGCCGACCGGATCGACGTCGGAATCCTTGGAATAGACGGCGACCTTGGCGCGTCCGCCGGGCTCGCGCGCGCTCTGGCGAATCTCGACGATGCCCTCGTAAATTTCCGGCACCTCCTGCTCGAACAGCTTCATCAGGAAGTCGTTCGAGGTGCGCGAGAGCACGATGGAAAGTCCCTTCTCCGACAGCTCGACGTCTAAAATCAGCGCGCGGATGCGGTCGCCCTGGCGATAGCGCTCGTGGGGGATCTGCTCCTTCTCGGGCAGGATCGCCTCGGTGCGGCCGAGATTGACGATCATGTTCTTGCGCTCGAAGCGCTGCACGATTCCAGAGACGACTTCCTGCTTGCGATCCTTGAACTCGTTGAAGATCTGTTTGCGCTCGGCGTCGCGAATATGCTGGATGAGATTTTGCTTGGCCGCCTGCGCCGCGATGCGGCCCATCGTGGCGGTATCGAGCTTGATCAAAATTTCGTCGCCGACTTCCGCCTCGGGATCGTACTTCGCGCGCGCCTCGGCGACGTCGGCTTCGGCAGCGGCGTTGGCCACTTTTTCGACGACCGTTTTGATTTCGAACAGCTCGATTTCGCCGAGTTCGGGGTTGAACCGCGATTCGATATTGCGGTCGGGGCCGAACGTGCGGCGCGCCGCCGAATGCATCATCTCCTCGACCGCGTTGATCACGATCGTTTTGTCGATGCCTTTTTCCTTGGAGACCTGCTCGATTACCCGGTTCAGATCGACCTGCATACCGCCTCCCCGGGGC
>Ga0187862_10001344_pt1 | contig 26218 bp, 22 predicted proteins | sample June2016WEW_10_1_FD_133003 | JGI IMG/M metagenome (GOLD analysis project Ga0187862, IMG submission 133003) | Peatland microbial communities from SPRUCE experiment site at the Marcell Experimental Forest, Minnesota, USA - June2016WEW_10_150 | ecosystem: Environmental > Terrestrial > Soil >...
CCGACCCGGCGAGCCATCGCGTGCGCTCGGCGGCGGTGGTGTTGCCGGCGGATCAGGTGTTCGATGTCGCCGCGCGCGAGGCGTTGACGGCTCGGCCCGGCGTGCCTCCGGCGTCGGTGTAACGGACCGGGCGTTAACCGGTCGCCGCCCGGGCGATATCTCCCGCATCGTGGAGCTGTTCGGCGTCGCGGCACAACTGCATCAGACGGCGCGCCCGATCGTCCGTCAGGATCCCGGCAGCGAGTTCGCTGAACTTCGCTTCCAGTTGCGCGTCGGTCATTGGGTTTTCGACACTTCCGACAGCGTGTGCCACAAAACGCTCGAGCACGCGACCGTCGTTCAGTTTGATTGTCACGCGAGCCTGATCCTGGCTCAAAGATGGGTCTACCGCTGTCTCGACGCGGAGGCGCAAGGCAGTCACGACCGCATCGCGCGCCAGTGCATCGCTGAATTGCGGCTCGCCCGCACGGCCGGCGACAATTCCGATCGCCGCGGCATGATAGACACTGAATTTGCCTTCCAGGCCGGTGTGCGGGGTTCGGTTCGACGTCAGTTCCAGCACGATCGGATGAATGGCGAGGTCGATCCGGTCGATCATCGCGGCGGTCAATTCGTATTCGTCGCGCAACTGGATGCAACCGTCGATGACCGGATGCACGACCAGCCCGCAGGCGAACGGTTTGTAGCTGTTGCGCAAGATTTCGTATCGCGTGCCAAAGTTTGCCGTGATCGCGTCGTAGTCGTGAGCGGTGCTGAGCACATTCGCCCAACCACGCTTCGCCTCGATCCCTTGCAGCGAACTGGTGTAACCCTTTTCAGCCAACAGTGCCGCCAGCATGCCGTTCTGCGCGGCGCGGCCGGGATGGAAGCTTTTCGTCATCGAACCAAACATTTCGCGGATGCCAACCGGTTGCGTCGCCGCGAGTCCGATCGCGTGGCACATCCGTGTCTCGTCGAGGCCGATGATTTTGCCGGCAGCGACAGCGGCACCAAAGCTACCGACGGAGCCGGTCGGATGCCAACCGACCGCCTGATGCGTCGGAGTGACCGCGCGGGCAATGCGGCACTCCGCCTCGATGCCGAGAACCATGGCGTTGATGAAGTCGCGGCCGCTGACCGTGCGATACTCGGCCAGCGCCAGCAGCACGGGAAGCACAGGTGCGGAGGGGTGCACGGCAGTCGTCAGGTCGGTGTCGTCGAAGTCGAATACATGTGAGCTGATGCCGTTCAGCAGCGCTGCATGCATGATGTCCAGGCGCTCGGTCCGGCCAAGCACGGTGGCCTGCGCCGCGCCGGCAAACGGTGTAACGGCGGCGAGCGCCATTTCCACCGCTTCGTGGCGGGAGCCGCCGACCGCCACGCTCATCCAGTTCAGCAACGATCGCGCGGCTTCTTTGCGGACGGATTGCGGCAGGTCCTCGAACCGCGCCGCGACAAGATAGCGGGCCAGCGACTGGGTCACCTCTATCATAGAGGGCGCCGCATGCCGGGTGTCAGCGCGGTCTGGTGCGAAAAGCCGTGGCGGTGCATCGTTGTCATACGTTGATCGATCTGGGTCTGTTGCCGGGATGCTGCACCCTTGGCGGCGCGCCGGCAATCGGCATGGAGCGCCCGGCGTGATGGAGTCCATGGCACGTGCGAAACTTATTCAAACTGTGCGTTGCGGTCACCTTGCTGTGCAATATCGTATGGTCGAGCCCGGTTCGGGCCTGGGGCGATGAAGGCCATGAGATCATCGCGCTGATTGCACAATCCAGGCTCGACCCCGTTGCGCACGAGAACGTCGATGCGCTGCTCGCCGCAGACCCTGACACTCTGACCGCGCCCAACATTGCCGCCGCTGCCACCTGGGCCGATAAGTTTCGCGATTCCGGTCGCAACGGCGCCCGTCTGAACACGAGCCTGTGGCATTTTGTCGATCTGGAACTTTCCGGACCTGATCTCGATCAGGCGTGTTTCGGCCATCCGGTGCTGCCACCCGGCACGCCGGCGTCACACGGACCGGCGCAGGACTGTGTGGTCGATAAGATCGATGAATTCGCGGCCGAGTTGGCGAACCCATCGACTACCCTGTCAGAGCGCATCGTGGCGCTGAAGTTTCTGTTGCATTTGGTTGGCGATTTGCACCAACCGCTGCACGCCTCGGACGACCATGACCGTGGTGGCAATGACAAGCGGGTTGCGGCGGCCGGAATGCGGGCGGCAACGCTGCACCACTATTGGGATACCGAGTTCGTCGAACAACTTGGAGCAAATCCGCAACAGATTGCCGCACTGTTGATCGCGCGTATTTCCACCAGCGACGCGCACCTCTGGGCGCAAGGCAATTCGGCCGATTGGGCGATGGAATCATTCAACGTTGCGAAAGACGACGCTTATGGTCGGCTTCCTGCGCCCAACCTGCGCGGCAAATATCGGCTGACGGACGTCTATATCGCCATGGCGGACCGGGATGTGGCGATGCAACTCAGTAAAGCCGGAGTGCGGCTTGCGGTTATGCTGAATCGAGCGCTGGGGCAGGGTAAAGGGGGCAGGTGACTGAGGTCCACTGAGCTCAATCCGGCAAATCAAACAACCGGCACCACCCATTCGGACTGATATCCCCCTCCACCACCTGGCAGGATCGTGGCCGGCGGAAGAACGTGCACCCCACGCAACTCAACCCACCGCGCGGCGTGCCCTGATACCTCGCCTCCGCCTGAGACATTTTCACCAGCGTTTCCGCCGCCGCCCAGATGACTGCCGTCAGCACAAACCGTCGCGACGTCTCACCCTGGTTTGCTGACATACCCGTACCGCAGATTGCTCCGCCCAGGACCGTTCGCCTGGTAGTCGGACTTCAAAGCAGCGAAACGATCCTGGTTCACCACCTCGGCGTGTTTCTCCAGCCCGTACAGCCGCGCCGAGTTCCCGCTGAGCACTGCGGTTTTGACCGGGCCGTCCGCCGCGCCCAGTGGCTTGAAGCCGTATTTCTTTTGCATGTCCTCGGGGATTTCCAGCCGCCGCAATCCCTCGATCTGCCATTGCGGTGCGCCGGTCCATACCGCGTCCGTGCCCCACACCACCCGGTCCACACCCAGACCCTTGATCAGCGTCCCCATCAACGCTGCCGACAACCGAGGCTCCGCCACACTCGTCCAGGCAAACAATTGCCCGAGATCGCCATACACGTTGGTGACCCCGTATTTCTCCGGGATATCCGCGAGATCGCTGACCCAGGAACTGCGTCCGGTATTGTCGAACTCCGCCATCCCGTCGGCCGGATTGCCACCCACCCAGCGATATCCCGAGTGATAGACAAGGAAGTTCAGCTGCGGCCAGTCCTTGGCGGCGCGACCGATGTCGCTGACATCGGCATAGGGCCGCAGGCGCGGGAATTTCTCTTCGATCGCCGGAGCAAACAAGCCTTTGTGGATGCAAACATTGCGGATGCTGGTTTTGGCGATCTTCTCGTAGAACGGATACATCAGCTTCTGGTCGTCGGCGTGCCACGGATACTTCGCCAGCTCCTTGTGCGTGTTGTCACCAACGGTATAGCCCTTCCACGAATCCGGCTGGAATCGTTCCATCGCTTCGTCAACTTTCTCGAGCCAGCCGGGCTGCCCAGGGGTAATCGTGAAATGCGCCAGCATCCGGCGGGAGCCAGCCTGTTTGTTCACCATCTCACGGGTTTTGAACACTTGCTCCTGCGGAATGAACCAATCTTCCGGCACGTCCGAGGGTGAGTTCGACAGCAACGCCACCTTGGTGTCGCTGTCCATATAGATTTCTTTCACGTAATTGCCGTATTTCAGATCGGCAATCGTCTGTTCCTTGCCGCTGAGTTCCTTGTTCCAGCCAAACTGACCCACCGCCTCACGGGCTTTGACGAAGCCCATCAACCGCGTGTCGTCGCGCAGGAAATGCGTGTGCCCATCGATCACAAACTGCCCCGCCAGCGAGTCCGCGCGGGCCTGGGCCAGTTCCGGAGTCGCGGCCTCGGCCTCGCTGGCATCGAAAAGTGGACCGAATACCTGATTGAGCGCGACAAACGATGCCGCCATGCCCGAAGCGGTCTGGAAAAACCGCCGCCGCGACTGGCCCTGTTGGCGCGCGATCCGATCGCTCAGGTCGATCAGCCGGGCCTCCACTTCGCGTTGCCGCGCGGTCTGCGGCACCGGGGGGAATTCGTCGCTCGATACGATCTGCGTTGGCACCGGCGAGGGAAATGATGAGGTCTCGGCCGGCAGCAGCCCACTGATCATTTCGTCGGTCAGCATTTTCATGGAACTCTCCCCAGATTGGCGCCGCGGACGGCGCCGCCTGAGGGACGCTAACGCTCAATTCAGAGTCCGGGCAAGGCCAGCCGCGGCGGCGGGACAAAACCGCGTGCGGCGCTTAGAATCTGAATTTAACGCCAGCCAGCAGCGCTACGACGTTGTAGTTCGGAGCGCCATAGCCCGGCGTCAGGAACGAAATGGCTGACGTGCCGGCCCCCTGGATCGCATTCGCCGAATCGTTCCAGTCGTTGTTGTGGAAGCTGGTGTAGGTGCCCTGTGCTACCAGTTCGATGTTCGGCATCAACTGGTACGTGGCGGTGAGCTTCACGTTGTTCATCAACGAATTGATGTCGGGGTAGTTGCTCAGATTCTGGAACGATTGCGTCGCTACGGGCACGAAAACGCCATCGAACTCACCAAACATCACGGTGCCATAGGACAGCGTGTATTCGGCTCGCAGCCTCAGCTTTTCGTTGACCCTCAAATCGCCGCTCACGCCGACGGTATGGGTGCTGCTGGTGTCCGTGTTGCGGAAGTATCCGGCTGTCCCGGTGCAGAGCGAGGTGATCGGCGCAACCGAGCATTGCCCATTGCCGATATTGTCATAGTAGAGTTGCTCAAACGTGTAGAAGAAGTGGATGTTCAGATCGTGGGTTGGCCGATAGTTGATGTCCGGCCCGATACTCAGCGAGTAGTCCTGCCGTATGCCCTGGCCGGTGCCCGAAAGCGGCAGCACCGTTCCGGGCGAGGTACCGGCGAGGGTCGCGGCCGGATAGTTGAAGTTCTCGTTTTTAAACGTCACATAAAGGCTGGTGGACAGGCTTTCCGTCGGCGAATAATCGGCCCTGAGCGTGACCGCTTCCGAGGTCATCGGTGCCTGATAATAAGCACCGGAGTAGGTTGGGCTGGGAGTGCCCGTGAGATTGAGCCAGGGCGTGATATAGCTGAGCGAGCCGCTGCGATCGACATAATCGAATGAGAGCTTGCCGTTCACCTGATCTCCGAACGCAGACATCACGGCGACCGTTCCGGTGTTCGTCCAGCTTCGTCCGACCTGCGCGTTGCTGCGATCGACAGAGTCCAGGCGGTAACCGACCGTCACCTTGGTGTCGTATTCCGGCAGAACGCGATAGCCGACCTCGACTCCGGCGTTCTGTTTCACCCAATCCTGCGGAACGACAAAGAACTGAGTGCTGCCAATCGCGGCTGCCGCCGTCGCATCGGCCGACGAACCGCCGCCTCCACCGGCGTAGATTTCGTTTTGGTTCAAGGTGACGCTGCGTCCGTCGAGGCCGTAGTAAACGCGTGTGTCGACATCCTTCAGCGGACGCGAAGCGGCACTGAGCCTGAGCTGATAAATATCGGCCATCATGTTTGGCGAACTGGCAGTGGTGCCCTGACCCTGGGAATTGAGCGTGTTGAGACCGGCCCCGGACGGAGCGGGATCTGCGGTGTTCGGCGCGAACGTATCGTTCTGCACCTCCAACCCAACCCGCCCGTTCAAATTGATGTGGGTCAGTGGCACCACATCCGTTCCCACCATGAACGTCAGGTAGTGCGCGTCGTTGCTGGGTGGTGTCGAATAGGCCGCCGAACGCTGAAATGGCGCGGCCGTATTCGAGGTCGGATACGGTAGATTGACGAAGTTGACGTTGTCGACGAAATGCGAGAACGTGTATTGCAACAGCGCCTGCAAGTGATGCGTTGTGTAAGCGGCCGACATATCATAACGGTCGGTATCGTAGTTGACCGGCAGGCCAAACGCCGTGCCGCCCCAGGGCCCGTCGAACGATTCCTCTATCGAGCCTTCCTTATGCTCGTGGCTGATCGCGCCCTTGAACGTCCAGTCGTCCCAGAGAATTTTGAAGTTACCGCCGATCAGGTCGCGTCGCGTACCGGTCTGAAACGGCAACATGGCACCGGTCGCCGTCAATTGCGGGATAGTGTAGGACGTGATGGTGCCTGCCTTCCCCGCGGTGGCCCCACCCCACGGCGTCAGACCTTTATTCAACGTCGCGATGCCGTCGCCGTTGACGGCATACAACGAGTCGATGACGTTGCCGGTATAGGTCATGGAATCATAGGTGACTCCGACCTGCCAGATGCCTTGATCGCCAGCTTTGAACTCCAGCGAACCACTGTCCACCAGGCTGTTGTGGACGCTCGATGCCCAGGTGCTGTCGCCGTTGATGCCGCTGCCAAGGTGACCATTGGCCCGGTAGGTCAGATTATCGCCGTCGAGTTCGATAAACCGGATATCCCCTGAGTTCCACGGCGCCCGTGCGTAAATGTCGAGTGCGCCAATGCCGCCGAACACACCAGTGGTGTTAAAGCCATTGTAACGACCAGCCTGGTTGGGATTGCTGCCCATGATCCCACCCAAATCGACCAGGATTTCGCCATGCGTGGCCGGGAAGGATGCCGAGCCGGAAGGCGGGTCGTCAGCGCGTGCGGCCAGTGGCGCCAGGCAGGTTGTGGCCAGTGCGACGCACCTAAGTGCATTCCGAGTGATCATCTCAACCTCCTTGGCCGTACCGTTGCATCACCGGAAGAAATAAGTGCCTGAAGGGCTGTTCGATCCGTGCACCTGCGAGTGGCAATTGATGCAGGCGCGCTGGTTCGCCAGTGCCGAATTGGTGGCGAAGTTGCCCGGCCCGCGGAACGGGATCGCACTTCTGCCGCCAAAGGCTCCGCCGCTGTGGTTGGCAGCCGACGCGCTGTGGCAGGACGAGCAGAGGAAGTTCATCTGCTCTTTCACCAGGCGTGGTTGCGTTGAGCCGTGCGGGTTGTGACAGTTCAGGCAGTTGTCACGCACCGGCTGATGTTCCCACAGCATCGGCCCGCGCTTATCGGCGTGGCAGTTGTAGCAAGTCTCGTTGACGGTAAATTCCTTCAGCAACTTCGTATCGCCCGGAGAACCGTGCGGGTTGTGACAGTCGCTGCATACGACCTTGCCCTCGCGCATCGGATGGTGCGAGTACTTAAAGGAGTCAGCGCGCTCTCTGGCATGGCAGCTGAAGCAGATTTCCGGCTGGGTGATCCTCACGGTCACCGGATCCTTTGCCGCATGGGCGTTGTGGCAATCGGTGCAGGCCACGTTGTTGGCCTCGTGTGCGCTGCCCTGCCAGTTCATATGCTCGCTGCCCTCATGGCAGCCGGAGCAAACCTGGTTGCGAACTGCGACCGGTGAGGCGTTAGGGCCTTTGAACACGACGGCTGGGAAGGGTGCCTTGCCCGCCATGTGCGCGGCGCTGTCGCCGTGGCAGCCTTCACAGCCGCCTTGCGCGAACGGCGTGCGTCGATCGCCGACCACTGCCATCGGGCTTTGCAATATCGCGGTGACCTTCGGGTCGCTGCCGTGGCACGTCAGACAGGTGCGCACGCCGGCCTGAGCGACCGCAATCTGCGGCGCTGCGGTTCGCGGCGATTGTGCCAACGCAGGGAGTGTCCCGATTGTCAGCGTCATCGCGAACAGCAGCGTCAGCGCAAGTGTCTGCTTCATGTCGGTGCCCCTGGTGCTTGCCTGGCTGGGTTCACTGTCTGCACGGCGATAGGATCCTGCGGCGCCTTTTGCGTGCAGGAGTGTTCGATCCAGCTGAACAATCCTCCACGACATGGAGGATCGGTAGCACCAGGATTACCGGAATTTTATAATACCAGAGGCGCGCGACAGGATTTGTGATGTGCTTCAGTGCAGTCCAGGACTGGCTCTTTTCGTGTACCAGAAGCGCGCTGTGCGGGGTTTACCGCCGCCGGGCGGCAGGTATTTAAGCAACGTTAATGGAATGACTTCGCACTAATCATGCCGCGGGTCACCACACTGGTATTATAAAATTTGGGGAATGCTGGCGCTACAAAGCGCTGCTCCCGGCGCGCACTGTTTTTATCGCATGGACCAGACCCGACGAATCCCGCCGGCGTCGGGTTGTGAGTTACCGACCTTGGCCGGGACAGGGAGTCATGACGCAATCTGGCTTGCAGCCGCCGCTCGTCCATATCGTCTCGGCAGGGTCGCCTGCCGGAGCGGCGCATGCCGACACCAGGAACGAGACGGCGACCGGTGCAACTGGCCCACACAGGACATTCGCCCAGGTTGCGAAGGATATCGGGTTGTTCTTCGCCGCGCCGTTCGTGACGCTGGCCTACGTTTCGCTGTTCCCATTTATCGGCATGGCGATGTTGGCGCAGGCCTGGCGTCACCGGAAGGAGGCCGGCTGATCGTCGTGGATCTTGCCCCACCGAAACAATGTGTGCCAGACTATCGGGGCAAATTCCGCGTGACCGGTGCGGCTCTCGGTTGCGGACCAGCAGCGTCGGTTTGGCGCAGCGTGTTCGCCGTGACCGTGGCCGTGGTCCTGTTGGCGTTGACATCGCTCGCGTCGTCCGCTGCACCGTCCGCGAGCGACCAGCAATGTCTGGCCTGCCACGCGATGGCGGGCCTCGAAAAGCCGCTGGCCAATGGCGGAACGCTTTCGTTGCACATATCCGGTGACGGTTTCGCGCAGTCGGTTCATGCCGCGATCGGCTGCGCCGGTTGCCATACCGACATCAACCTCGCCAAACATCCACCGGCAGCGAACCCGATCGCCAGCCAGCGCGTGTTTTCCGTTGCCATGGTTCAGGTTTGCGGCACCTGCCACAACAGCGAGTTCCAGCGATGGGGGAACAGCGTTCACGCAGCCCTGGTCCATGACGGCAATCCGGACGCTCCGATTTGCACAAGCTGTCATTCGCCGCACGGCATGATGAAGGGGGCTGCCGGTTCGCTTCCCACGGTACCGTGCAAGACCTGTCACAGCGCCATCTTCACCGCGTATGCAGCGAGCGTGCACGGCGTCATTCGCGAGCACGGCATGTTGGCAGCGCCGCTTTGCTTCGACTGTCACGGCGCTCATGACGTGGCGGTTCCCTCCGCCGGCGTGGGACGGAGGGATGTTTGTCTGGGCTGTCATACCGAGGCGCTGACTTCGCACGGCACCTGGCTGCCGAATGCGCAATTGCATTTCGATATGGTATCGTGTCCGGTTTGCCACACGCCGCGGGCGAAGCGAGTGGTCAATCTGATCCTCTACAACAGCGCGACGCAAAAAGAGACGTCCCGGTCGGCGGGCATCCCGGAGTTCGAGAATTTGTCAGGCGCCGCGAGCGCGAAGCAGGCCGGACTGGATCCCACCACGCTGATGACGTTGCTCGGCGCGCTGAACCGTCAGGGTGTCGAAGGCAAGACCGGCATCCGCGGCCGATTGGAAGTGCGCACGGGCATTGAGGACCACGAGCTTACGTTCGCGAGCAATGCGATCGGCACGTGCGACACCTGCCATCAGCAAGGGGCGGCAGCGTTCCAGAGTGTCGAGGTTTCCGTTGCGGGCCCGGCTGGCATGCCGATCCACTATGATGCCAGCAAAGAGGTCCTGAGTTCGGTGTTCTCGATCGATGCCGTCGGCGGTTTCTATGCGATCGGCGGCAGCAGGATCACGTTTCTCGACCTGCTGTTTGTGCTCGCTCTGGTCGGCGCCATTGGCTGGTCCACCGTGCATTGCGCCGCGCGATGGGGCTTTCGTCGGTTTGGCAATCAGATGCCTCGTGGGCCAGGGAAAGAGTAGGCGAGATGCAGCGGATTTACCTTCACCCGCTTCCCGTGCGGATCTGGCATTGGCTCAACGCGGTCACCTGTGTGCTGCTGTTTCTGACCGGCGTGCAAATCCGTTACGTCGGCATTATCGACGTGATCAGCTTCCGACTCGCCGTTGCGCTGCATAGCTGGCTGGGCTTCGAGCTCATTGCGAATTTCTTTCTGTGGCTTGGCTATTATCTTTGTTCCGCCCGGATCCGGGCCTATCACGCCGAATTGAATCCGGTTAAATATTTTCTTGGCAGCCTGCGCCAGACGCTTTATTATAGTTACGGAATATTCAAGGGACTGCCCAATCCATTTCGTCCCAGCGTGTACCGCAAATTCAATCCGCTGCAGGCGATGACCTATCAAATTCTGATGCTCCTGTTGCTTCCCGTGCAGTGTGTCACCGGCGTTCTACTGTGGAACCTCGTGCGCTTTTCAGGGCCGGTCAACCTGCTTGGCGGAGTTCGGGTCGTTGATACGGTCCACGTGCTGATCTTCATCTTTTTTGCGTTCTACATCCCGGCGCATGCCTATCTTGGCACGCTCGGCCGCACGCCGGGCCAGCACTACAAGGAAATGTTCACCGGCTATGAGGAAGCGGAGGAGGAAAGTACCGATGCGGCAGAGTAACGTCTCCTGCCGTCCGCACGTCCAATACGCAAGCAAATCACCTGTCTTGAAAGGACTCGCACGATGAATCGTCTGCTGCTGATTGCATTGCTTTCGGGAACTGTCGGGTTCGCCGGCACCGCGCAGGCTGCCGGTGACGCCGTGGCAGGCAAGGCCGCCGTGACGAGTTGCGCCATGTGCCACGGGGCCAATGGTGAGGGCAGCAAAATGGGTCCGAAATTGGCCGGAATGAACGAAGCCGCCTTCATCCAGGCGATGAACGATTACAAAACGGGCAAGCGCGACAGTCCGATGATGAGGTCTCAGACCAGCCAGCTCAGTGCCACCGATATCGCCGATATGGCCGCCTGGTATGCGTCGTTGAAATGACCGCGGCGCTCCTGCCGGCACAAGCCAGATCTTCATGCAAAAGGACACCGTCTTGAAAAAACGTTTGCTTATCGCCCTGTCATTGGCAATTGGCACCGGCCCATTTTGTGGCCTGAGCCTAAGCTCGTTCGGTCCATCGGCTGTCGCCGCAGGCGCAACCGTGAGCTTCAAGGCAGACGTGTTGCCAGTCTTTCAGAAGCACTGCCTATCGTGCCATACGCCGGGCAGCGAGGGCACCGCGACCAGCGGGCTCGACCTGTCGACGTATCAGGGTGTCATGAAGGGTACCAAATATGGCGCCATGGTGATTCCCGGCAACGCAGAATACAGCAACCTGATGTGGCTGCTGGATTGGCGCGCGAGCCCGCAGCTTCGCATGCCGCATGGCCAACAACAGCTACCGGCTGGCGAACGTGACACGATCCGCACCTGGATCCGACAGGGTGCCAAAGACAACTGACAGCGTGCTGCCGCCAGCGGGAACAGCGTCAGATTGGCGCACCGTGGGCCGTTGTGCCGGCGAAACCGATCGGCATGGCGGCAACCGGCGGAAGTTCATCGTTTGAACCAGGCAGCGCTTCTGCCAGCCGGCGGACACCAGCCTCGAGGCGGAGTTCATCGGTCGTGCCAAAGCCCAGAAGCACCGCGTTTTCCCGCACTGCCGCGGCGTCCAGACCGTGGCGTCGCGCCAGCGTGGCCAGATATTCGGGCGACCCGCGGTCCGGCGGCGGGAACCACGTCAGATGCAGGCCGGCCTGCTCGCCCCATATTTGTGTGGCTTCGCCAAAATGCCGCCGCAAGGCGGTCAGCAGGGCATCCCGCCGCCCGGCATAGGTCTTGGTAAGACGATGCAGATGACGGGCGTAACCACCGCGCGCCAGATACTCGGCGAGCACCGTCTGCTCGTATCCGCCGCGGCTGTCGTCGATCCAGCGCCGCGTCGTCTGCGCGTAGGGGACCAGCCAGCGGGGCAGCACCATGTACGCAATGTCCAGCCACGGGCCCAGGGAAACGCCGAAGCCGCCAAGCAGGATCACGCGCTCCGATCGGTCCAGGCTGATCAGCGAGGGAACGTTCAGGTCGCCATAGCGTAGCTCTCCGTCGATGTCCTCCTCCAGGATCAGCGCCCCGGCGCGGCCAGCCCAGTGGAGCAGAGCGAGGCGACGGTCGCGGGAGAGAAGGGCGCCGAGGGGCCGCTGATGCTCTGGCGTGACATGGATGAGTGCGGCGCCGCCCAAGGGTAGGTGGTCCGTGCACAACCCATCGGCGTCGATTGGAACACGGACCAGGACGCCCCCCTCACCGGTCATGGCCGCAGCCGCGTCGGCGTCGCAGGGATCTTCGACGACGATCCGGGCATGATCTTCCCGCAAATCGCCGTCATAAGCGGAGCCCGGGTGACCCGTCTGCGGCGACGCGCGTTGCCCGTTTCTGGTGAGGCTTTCCCGGGCTTCCATAGTCATCCCGGTGCACCGCCGCAGCGCGCGCCGCCCCTCGCAAGGATGCGACGCGAGGCGGGAGACCACGTGAAGCGCCTGTTGCCTGCCCTTCACCAACATGACCTGGTCGGCGGAAACCGGCAGCCCACGGGACGTGGAAAGCCAATGCGCGATGGCCTGCCGCAAGGCTGGGTTACCGGCCGGGTGCTCCGGTTCGAACCGCGTGCCGATGCGGTCCAGCCCATGACGCATCAAAGACCGCCAGCGTTGCGCCGGGAACAGCGACGGGTCGGCGCGGCCCATGCGGGCCCCCGGGTCGGCAAATGCCGATCCGATGCGGACCTGGGCTGGCGATGACCGTTCGCTGGTGTGATTGTGTGCCGGCGGGTGGGCCAGAGCGAGCGAGGATGCATCGACCGCAGACTCGACCACCGAATGGACCGGAGATTGTGTGACGAAGGTACCTGCCGCCGGCCTCGTCTCCAGATAACCTTCGGCGATCAGCCGCTCGTAGGTCAGCAGCACGGTCATGCGGGAGATGGAAAATTGTTCTGCCATCATGCGGCTGGACGGCATGCGCGAGCCGGGTTGCAGCCGGTTTGACACGATCAGGTCGCGCAATTGCTCGAAGAGCTGTTGCTGCAGCTGCTGATCGCGCACCAGCCGGAGTGGAATCAGCATGGCGATATCGCACTGGCAGCGCCGGTGCTTGCAATATTTGCCACGCTTGCAATATTTGCCACGTAAGATACTGGCATACCGGGCGGGATCCTTACCGTCGCCGGCGGAGGCTAGACGCCAGTGGTAAACCGCAGGTTAATAACGCCAGAGAAATTTGTCGCTGTGCAGGACAATTGATGACCAAATGACGCAGGCATTACAAAGTTAAACTGGCGTCATTCGTACGACACACCTGACCTTTGCGGTTGATCCATGTCAGTGTGCACGCTTGTTTTCTGCGGCTATTGGCCTTGCTGGCGTCGACCAGGATTGATACTGTTACAGCCTGTCTGCGTGGTGAGGACTTTCGGGAATGACGGACTTTCGTGCGTTCTGCGCTGCATCTCTGGGCGAAATCCGTGCCCAACAACGCTACCGCAGGTTCACGCCGCTGCGGAAGCAGGCCGATCGCTTTCCGATCTATCGGGACGCGGACGGGAGGGACGTCCTCGTCTGGTCCTCCAACGACTACCTCGCGATGGGCGGCCACCCGGTCGTGGTCGAAGCGGCCTGTGCTGCCGCGCGCACCATGGGCGTCGGCGCCGGCGGCACGCGCAACATCAGCGGCACCAGCCCGCTGCACGACGCGCTGGAGGCCGCACTCGCGTCACTGCACGGTAAGCAGGCCGGCCTGTTGTTCACCTCCGGCTTCGTGTCCAACCAGGCAGCGCTGTCCACCATTCTGAACAGTCTGCCCAATGGCCCCGAGCAGTCCTGGCAGGTGTTTTCCGACGCCCGCAACCACGCTTCGATGATCGCCGGAATCAAGGCCTCGCGGGCGCAGTGCTCGATCTACCGGCACAACGACATGGCACATCTGGAGGCGCTGTTGCGCGCATCACCCCGCGCCGCGCCAAAGCTGATCGCCTTCGAGTCGGTGTATTCGATGGATGCCGACATCGCGCCGATCGGTGCCATCTGCGACCTCGCGGCGCGCTTTGGTGCGATGACCTATCTCGATGAGGTGCATGCGGTCGGCATGTATGGCCCGAACGGCGGCGGCGTCAGCGAGCGCGACGGCGTGGCGCACCGGGTCGACATCATTGAGGGCACGCTGGCCAAAGCGTTCGGCTGCCATGGCGGCTACATCACCGGCGATGCCGAGGTGATCGACTTCATCCGCTGCACGGCGCCGGGGTTTATTTTCACCACCTCGCTGCCGCCGCCGATCATGGCAGCGGCGCTGGCCAGCGTGCGGCATGTGCGCCAGGACCACGCGCGGCGGGCGAAGTTGTTCGAGCGGGCGGCCACGCTGAAGCGGCGGTTCGACCACGCGGGCCTGCCGCGGATCGATTCTGCCAGCCACATCGTGCCGCTGCATGTGGGGGATGCGGCGTTATGCACCGAGATCAGTCAGCGACTGCTGGCCGAGTTCGGCATGTATGCGACGCCGATCAACTACCCGACGGTGCCGCGCGGCGAGGAACGGCTGCGGTTCACGCCAGGCCCGCTGCACACGGATGCGATGATGGATGCGCTGGTGGTGGCGCTGAACGCGATTATCCTTCCCGCAAGGAGTGCGGTGGCGTAAGCCGGTGCGCGTGCAAAGCGGCTGCCGCAGGCCGGATTGCGTCAGCCGCGAGCCGTCCTCATGGCAAGCAAGGCGAAGCACCCCAGGGGCACGAGCCATAAGCATAACACGCTTGTAAGTTCGTCCTGACTCAGCAGATAGAGTAAGGTTCCCGGCGCATGATCACTGAATTCGGCCATTTGGCGCTGATCCTGGCGTTCTGCGTGGCGCTGGTGCAGGCCACCGTCCCGATGCTGGGGGCGGCGCGCGCGCATCCGGGGTGGATGGCGGTGGGCCGCAATACTGCTTTGGTGCAGTTTGCCCTCGTGGCGGTGGCGATGGCGGCGTTGATGCATGCCTACATCACTTCGGATTTCTCGGTCATCAATGTCGTTCAGAACAGCCACACCGATAAGCCGCTGCTTTACAAAGTCACCGGCGTCTGGGGCAATCACGAAGGCTCCATGCTGCTGTGGATCTTCATGCTCAGCCTGTGTGGCGCGGCGCTTGCGCTGTTTTCCGGCAACCTGCCGCCTGACCTGAGGGCCCGTGTGCTCGCGGTCCAGGGCATGATTTCGGCAGGGTTCCTGATATTCATCCTGCTCACTTCGAATCCGTTCCTGCGGGTGTGGCCACCCGCCGCCAATGGCCAGGGCCTCAATCCGGTCCTGCAGGATCCCGGCCTCGCCTTCCATCCGCCGTTCCTTTACCTGGGCTATGTCGGATTTTCCGTTGCCTTCTCCTTCGCCGTCGCCGCGCTCATCGAAGGCCGCGTCGACGCCGCCTGGGCGCGTTGGGTTCGGCCGTGGTCGCTCGCCTCCTGGTGCTTCCTGACCGTCGGCATCGCCATGGGCAGCTGGTGGTCGTACTACACGCTTGGCTGGGGCGGCTGGTGGTTCTGGGATCCGGTCGAGAATGCGTCGTTCATGCCATGGCTGGTCGGCACTGCGCTGATCCACTCGGCGATCGTGGTGGAGCGGCGCGATACCCTCAAAAGCTGGACCATCCTGCTGGCGATCGTCACGTTTTCGTTGTCGCTGGTGGGGACCTTCCTGGTGCGCTCGGGTGTGCTCAGTTCGGTACATGCCTTTGCGGTCGACCCGTTGCGCGGCAGCTTTATCCTGCTGTTGTTGATCGTGGCGATCGGCGGCTCGCTGACATTGTACGCGATCCGGGCGCCATCACTTAAAGGTGGCGGGTTGTTCGCGCCGGTGTCACGCGAGGGCGCCTTGCTGCTCAACAACGTGCTGTTGACCGCCTGTGCCGCGACGGTGTTTCTCGGCACGCTGTATCCATTGTTTCTCGACGCCGTCGGCGGTGCCAAAGTCTCGGTCGGCCCGCCATTCTTCGATCGCACGTTTGCGCCGATGATGGTGCCGGTGCTGATCGCCATGGCCGTTGGACCCATGCTGTCCTGGAAGCGCGGCGACTTGTTGGGCGCGCTACAACGGCTGTGGATCGCCTTCGCCGTGGCCGCGGTGTTTACACTTGGGACGCTCTACATGCTGTATGGCGGACCGGTGCTCGCCGTGTTTGGGATGGGGCTCGCGGTCTGGACCGGCATGGGCGTGGCGACCGAATTCGCCGAGCGGATTCGTTTGTTGCGCATTCCGGTTGCCGAGAGTTTTCGGCGTGCGATCAACTTGCCTCGTGCGGCCATCGGCATGAGCCTCGCCCATCTCGGCATGGCCATTTCGGTGATCGGCATTTCCGCCTCGGCGTTTGAGCAGGAGTATCTCGCCATTGTTCCGGTCGGCGGCGACTTCACTTTGGCGGGCTACCAGTTTCACTTCGATAAGGTCGAGAATTTGCAAGGCCCCAACTACGTCGCCAACGACGCCACGATCGAGGTGCGGCACAATGGCAGCCTGATCGACGTCATGCATCCCGAGCGGCGGTTCTTCGCATTGCAGGATCAGACCACTGCAGTGACGGCGATCCGCACCAATCCGATCGCCGATTTGTACGTGGCGCTCGGTGATCCCTCCGACAAAGGCTGGACCATCCGGGCTTATTGGAAGCCGCTGATTTCCTGGATCTGGGGTGGCGCGCTGGTCATGGCGTTCGGCGGTGTGGTCAGCCTGAGCGACCGGCGCTGGCGCGTTGGCGCAGCGACTCGCGCCCGCCACACGGTGACCGCCCAGACGGCGCCCGCTGAATGAAAGCCGGCGTGCGGAACCTGTTGTTCATTTTGCCGGTGCTGCTGTTCGTTGCGTTGGCCGGTTATTTCGCCCTCGCGCTGCGGTCCGGCGATCCGCACGAGCTGCCGTCCGCGTTGCTGAACAAGGAGGCGCCGTACTTCGCCCTCGCCGGGTTGGATGGCGCCGGCATCACGCGCGATGGGCTGAAGGGTGGCCCTGTGCTGATCAATTTCTTCGCATCGTGGTGTGTGCCGTGCCGGATCGAGCACCCGTTGCTGATGCGGCTGGCCGAGCAGAACCACCTGCCGCTGTACGGCATCGACTACAAGGACCAACCGGTTGACGCACAAAAGTTGCTGGCTCAATTCGGCGATCCGTATCGTGCGATCGGCATGGATCGTGACGGGCGTGTCGGGTTGGATTTCGGCGTTTACGGCGTGCCGGAGACTTATGTGCTGGACAGCACCGGCCACATTCGCAAGCGCTTCGTCGGTCCATTGACCGCCCAACAGGTGGACGACGAACTCCTGCCGTTGCTCAAACAACTGGGCCGGCCATGAGGCATCTCATCGGGGTCGCGAGTTGGCTCGTGGTGGCCTTGGTGCTGCTGTTTCACCTACCCGCGACTGCGGTCGAGCCTGGCGAGCAACTCAAGAACCCGGCGCTCGAGGCGCGTGCGCGACAGATCAGCTCCGAGCTGCGCTGTCTTGTTTGTCAAAACGAGACGATCGACGAGTCCAACGCCAGCCTCGCACACGACATCCGCATCTTGTTGCGCCAGCGTCTCACTGCCGGCGACACCGATGAACAGGCAGTGAAGGCCATCGTCGACCGCTATGGCGATTTCGTGCTGCTGGACCCGCCGATGGAGCCGGCGACCTATGTGTTGTGGTTTGGCCCGCTGGCCGTTCTTCTGGCTGGCCTTCTGGGCGGTATGATCTGGCTGCGCCGTCGTTCCGATACGACCGAGGCTGCGGCGCCACTGACTCCTGAGGAGCGGCGCCGGCTCGATACCATCCTGCGAGAGGCGGATCGCTGATGCTGTTCACCTTGGCCTGCGTCGTTTTGGTGTTGGCCGTGCTGGCGGCGATCAGCCTGCCGCTGTTATCCGGGGCGCAGGTTTTGCCGACCCGCGGCCAATACGACCGCGCCGTGTATCGCGACCAGTTGCAAGAGGTCGATCGCGACGTGGCGCGTGGCGTGTTGAACCCAAGGGAAGCAGATTCCGCGCGGCTGGAAATTCAACGCCGCTTGCTGGCGGTGGACGTCGCTGGCGCACCGGTGCCGGACCGTCTGGTTTATCGGAGTCCTCGTGTGGCCGCGGCCACCGCTCTGTTCGTGATACTGGGAACGGCCGGACTGTATTGGCGCCTTGGCGCACCGGCGTTGCCCGATGTCCCGTTCGCTGACCGCCCGATGGCCCAGACGGAGCCCGGGGCGACAGGGGGAGGGGCGCCGCACAAGGATATGCGGGACGCTGCTGCGCGGCTGGAACAGAAGCTACAGGCGGACCCGACCAATGCGGCCGGTTGGGTGCTTTACGCACGCACCGAATCCATGTTGGGCGACTGGCAAAAGGCTGCGGACGCTTACAAGCATGCCATCGATCTTGGCCAGAAAGACGGCGATGTCCTGGCCGGTTATGGCGAGATGCAGGTGATGGCGGCCGATGGCATCGTTTCCCCGGCGGCGCACGATACATTTACTGCGGCATTGGCAGCGGACGCCGGCAACGGTGTGGCGCGCTACTATTTGGCGTTGGCCGACGGCCAGGCCGGCGACGAGCACAAGGCAGTGGCCGCCTGGCTGGAGCTGGCTGCCGGCTTGCCCGAGGACTCGCAGATGCGCGAGGCGATTGCCAACCGGATCGCCGAGGCAGCGAAGAACGGCGGCTTTGATGCGCCTCCGATGCCTAAGGGGCTCGCAGCGGAGGCGGCGCCGAACGGTCCGACATCGGAGCAAATGCAAGCCGCGGCGGCGATGCCCCCGGCGGAGCGCGACCAGATGATCAACGGCATGATCGAGAAGCTCGCTGCCAGACTCAAGGCTGAGCCGAACGATCTGGATGGCTGGATGCGGCTTGGCCGGGCTTATCTGGTGCAGGGGAAGGGCGATCTGGCGGTGGACGCCTTCGACCACGCGGGCGCGCTGAAGCCAGGTGACCAATCGATCAAGTTACTGACGGTGTCGGCGTTGCTATCGGGATTGAAGCCGGGAGATGTCTTGCCGCCTCGTGCCGTCACGCTGTTGAACGAGGTGGCCATCGTCGCGCCGGATACGCCGGAGGTACTGTGGTATCTCGGGGTCGTCGCCGCACGCGACGGGCGTGCGGCAGAGGCGCGGGAGAAGTGGACGAAATTGCTCGCCGCACTGCCGGCAGACGGCGAGGATGCGAAGATGGTGCAGGCGGCGCTGGCGCAATTGCCGGGTAAGTGAGCGGCGGGTAAGTGAGCGGACGGCGAGAGTTTCATTCGGTATGAAATGGTGCGAGGTTCAACCTCGCACCAGCAAGACGATCAGAACGATCAGCAGTATCGTGCCGAGACCGCCGCCGACATATGGACCGCCGTAGTAGTAGCCGCCCCCGCCAAACAGAAACATGAGAACGATAATAAGGATGATGAGGTTCACGAAGTTGCTCCTGTCCGAAACCATTGTTGTGCCGAGGCAACCGTCTTTTCCACGTCATGCCCCTGCCTTGTCCAGGGGATCTGCGGGCCGTCTGGCGCCAAACCATGCCCTTAACGATGGAGATGACAGAATCGTTCCACCGGCGATTACGGAAATGTCATTTCACCAGGGATCGATGTAAGGATACTTCTTTCCGGTGCGCACCGGCACCGGCGGCAACCGTCGCAAGCCATTGGCGAGCCAGCTGCGGGTGTCCGCCGGGTCGATGACGTCGTCGATGCCGCCGCCGGCCACCGCATTGACCGCCTTTGCGGCGTCGTAAGCGATCGCGGTCCGGCGTTCGAATTCCAGGCGGCGTGCCTCGGGGTCCTCGATTGCCATCAGCTCTTTGCGATAGCCCAGTTTGACGGCGCCTTCGATGTTCATGCCGGCGAACTCGGCGGTGGGCCAGGCCACCGAGAAAAACCCCACCAGAGCACCGGCGCCGAGCATCGCCTGCGCGCCGAGACCGTAGGCCTTGCGGACCACCACGGTGAACAACGGTGCGGTCATGTTGGCACCGGCGTTGAACAGCCGCGTGCAATGCCGCACCAACGCGGTTCGTTCCACATCGGGGCCGACCATGATGCCGGGACAGTCGATCAGGTTCACCACCGGAATGTCGAACGCATCGCACAAATGCAGAAACCGCGCGCCCTTGTCGGCGCCGTCGGAATCGATTGCGCCTGCCAAATGATGCGGATTGTTGGCAATCAGACCCATCGGCCGGCCCTCGATCCGGATGAAGGCGGTGATGATGCCGACGCCGAATTTTTCCCGGATCTCCAGCACAGAGTCCTTGTCGGCGATGGTGTTGATGATCTCGCGCATGTTGTACAGCCGCAGCCGGTTTTCCGGCACCGCGTGACGCAGCCGGCGCTGATCGTGCGCGTCCCATGTGGCAACCGGGCCCTGGAAATACGACAGATATTTTTTCACCGTGTCGACCGCAGCGAATTCGTCCTTCACCAGAATATCGACGACACCATTTGGTACTTGGAATGACATCGGCCCGACTTCCTCGGGCGTGTAAATTCCCAGGCCGCCGCCTTCGATCATCGCCGGGCCTCCCATGCCGATGGTCGAGCCCTCGGTGGCGATGATGACATCGCTGCACGCCACCAAGGCGGTGTTGCCGGCAAAGGTACGGCCATTGACGACAGCGATCAGTGGCACCAGCCCGCTGAGCTGCGAATAGGTGGTGAAGGTATGGGTATCGATGGCGACGCGCGGACCGATATTGTCCTCGCCTGGCCGGCCGCCGCCGCCCTCGCCGAACAGGATCAGCGGCAGGCGGAAACGCTGACACAGTTCGAAGATGCGGTCCTGCTTGTAGTGATTGCGGTTGCCCTGGGTGCCCGCCAGCACCGTGTAGTCGTAATGCACGAGTGCTGCACGCGACTTTGTCTCATCGAACCGATCGCCGTTGATCGAACACATGCCGGCGACAACGCCGTCGCCTGGCGTGTTTTTGCGCAGAGCCTCGATGGAATGACGCTGATGCTGGCGGGCAACGACCAGCGGCCAGTATTCATTGAACGAACCCGGATCGACGAGCCGCGCAATATTTTCCCGTGGCATGCGATGGCCGGTCTTGCGGCGCCGCGCCACGGCGTCTGGACGGTTTTCGTCCAAGGTCAACGCGTGACGTTCAATGTTTTCGCGCAGATCGTCACGGATGTGATCCAGATCCATTGCGTCGTCAGCCGCGATGGCGCCGCCTGCGACGTCGGCTGCCTCGATGAAGATGATGGGAAAACCCTCGCGGACCACGTCGCCGGGCGCCATCGTGACGGATCGCACGATGCCGCTGTGCGGAGCGGCGATGACATGTTCCATCTTCATCGCCTCGACGACCGCGACCTGCTGGCCCTGGCGCACGGCGTCGCCAACGGCGACGGTAATGGCGGCAATCGTCCCCTGGATCGGCGAGGCAACGCCGGTCGAGCCGTCAGGGCCTTGCAGCTCCGGCGTTGCTTCGACTTCCGCGCGTTGTTCCGACTTCATTTGCGCGTCATGGGCGAACAGCGCCAGTGGGTCGCGACTGTTGACGCGTGCGCCTGCGAACCCTCGGTCGTTCGTCGTGGGTGGTAGCGCTGTGTCGGGCACGGCAAGTTCCGCCATGTGTTCATCGACCCAGCGCGTGTGGATGTTGCCCGAAGCGAAATCGCGATGCGCCAGGATGTTTTGCAGAAACGGAATGTTGGTGCCGACGCCGTCAATGCGGAATTCTTTAAGCGCCCGCTTGATGCGTCCCACGGCGTTGGCAAAATCCGCTGACGGTGAATGGGCAATCACCTTGGCGAGCAGCGAGTCGAACGCGTTGCTGGTACGGTACCCGGCGTAGCCAAACCCGTCGGTCCGTACGCCCGGTCCGCCTGGCGGTTGATAGACGGTCAGCGTGCCACTGCCAGGCCGCATTTCGCCGCTGGCGCCGATCGTTTCCATGTTCACGCGCGCCTGGATCGCGTAGCCGCGTGGCTTCGCGCCGTCCACCCCCAGTTCGGCCAGCGTTGTTCCCTGGGCCAGCCGGATTTGCGTTTGCACCAGATCGATGCCGGTCACTTCCTCGGTCACGGTATGTTCAACCTGTAACCTTGCATTTGCCTCGATGAAGACAAAGGGCAACGCGCCGGAAACATCGACCAGGAACTCAAATGTCCCGAGATTGCGGTATTCGACGCTTTTCGCAAACCGGACGGCGGCGTCGATGATTTGCTCACGTAGGTGTTTGTCAAGAGCAGGGGCGGGGGCGATTTCGATGATCTTTTGAAAGCGGCGCTGAATGCTGCATTCGCGTTCGCCCAGATGCACGATGCGACCGGTATGGTCGCCGAGGATTTGCACCTCCACATGGCGCGCTCGCGGAATGAATTCTTCGACGTAGACTTCGTCCCGACCGAACGCTGCTTTGGCTTCGGACCGGCAACGCTGGTAGGCGGCATCCAGTTCGTTTTGCGTGGCTACCGTTCGCGTGCCGCGCCCGCCACCACCGGCAACGGCCTTGACGATCATCGCGCCGCCCGGATGCACCGAAGCGAAGAACGCTCGTGCTTCGTCCAGTGTCACGGCCCGATCAATGCCGCGTGGCACCGGGACGCAGGCGGCCACAGCGGCAATCCTGGCACGGGCTTTGTCGCCGAACAGTTCCAGTTGCGCCGCGTCAGGTCCGATGAACGTCAGGCCGGAAGCGGCGCATTGGCGCGCGAAGGCAGCCCGCTCGGCGAGAAATCCGTAACCTGGGTGAATTGCATCGCACCCGGTCGCCTGTGCGGTCGCGATCACCGCGTCGGCGTTCAGATAGGAAGCGGCTCCGCTACCCGGAAGTGCGACTGCTTCATCCGCGGTGCGCAGATGCAGACTATTCGCGTCATCCTCGGAATAAACCGCGACCGAATTCAGGCCCAGATCGGCAGCAGCGCGAGCGATGCGGATGGCGATCTCACCGCGGTTGGCGATCAGCAATTTCGTAACGGGCATAATATATTCCCCGGAGTGACGATACGAGAGCCCTGCTATGGCCTCATCGCGGTTTCCATGGCAATCCTGAGCGCCTCACGAGGTTGGAGGACACGTTTCATGGCACTCGATGAACTCAGGACTTACACGCTGTACGTTGCCAAGATGGCGGAAGCGGTCAGGCTGTATCAGTAGTACGGCTACCCGGCGATCAAAAAGGGTGGGCACGACAAGCACCTGGTCGGCTATTTCCAGGGCGATACCGGCGTGATCAACCAGCTCGTGCATCTCGGGAAGTTCGAGGACGACGCCGATCGCCTCGCCCACTGGACGGCATTGTTCGCCAGCACCGACTTCACCGAGGGATTTGCCGCGAAGTTTCGCCCCCTGGTGATGACGCAGGAGGTGAAACTGCTGCACGCCGCGCCCTGGGGGCCGCACCCGTAAGCGGCTATTTCGCCGCCGCCCGCTCCCGCTCCTTGTCCAGATCAGGCACGTTACTCGCCGATGCGCTCAGCATCGACGACTTCGTGACTGCCAGAGCTGCGGCTGCCGCTTCGTTCTCATTGATCTTGGACATCACGGCTTCGCGGGCGCGGTTGAAGTACTCGCGGTTGTTGGCAACGAATTCGCGTGACTTACGCAAGCCGGCGAGATAGCCGTTGATCTCCGGCACGACATAGCGCGCGACCATGTCCCAACTGTGCGCGGTGTTTTCCGGGTTGGCCCAGTCGTGGACGAAGCCGACAACGGTGCCGAAGCCGCCGGAGATTTCCAGCACTTCCTTGATCCGCTTGACCAGATCGTCCGGCGTGCCGATCGTTGCTGCGGCGTTGTCCGAGAAAGCCGTCAGGTCGACCGCCTGATCCGGCGTCTTGAATGGTTTCGCGCCCGGCCGCTGCAATGTTGCGGTGATATATTCATTGTGGTGTCGGAACAGACCGTCGCGAGCCTCGGCGCGCGCCTTCTCGCGGGTCTCGGCAATGTGCCAGCTCAGCAGCACGCGCCAGTTCTTGCGGTCGGCGATTTTGCCGTGTTTCGCAGCGGCTGCCTCGGCAAAACTCCATTGCGTGGGCAGCGCGTTCAGCCCTTCCTCGGATAGCGAGCCGATCGAAATGATGCCGATCCCGTGCTTGCCCGCCAGAGTCATGCCTGATGGGCTGATTTGCGAGGCGACGGCAAACGGCATTTCCTCTTGCAGCGGCAGCAGTTGCAGTGCCGCATCGTTCAACTGGAACCATTCGCTTTTCATGGTCACCCGCTCGCCATTGAACAGGCGGCGGATCACACTGATCGCCTCATCCTGGCGGTCGCGCAGCACCATCGGGTCGACGCCAAGCGTATGGGCATCGGATGCCAGTGCGCCGGGCCCGGAGCCGAAGATCGCTCGCCCGCCGGTCATGTGGTCCAGCTGCACCATACGTTGCGCCACGTTGAACGGGTGATGGTACGGCAGCGAGATGACCCCGGTGGCGAGTTTGATGCGCTTCGATCGCTCGCCCGCTGCGGCCAGGAACATTTCCGGCGAGGCGATCATTTCCCAGCCGCTGGAATGATGCTCGCCGCACCAGAATTCGTCGTAACCAAGGTTGTCCAGCCGCTCGACAAGGTCGAGATCGCGGCGGAACTGCAACATCGGGTGTTCGCCGATCGGATGGTGCGGCGCGAGGAAGGCGCCGAAATTCAGGCGAGGCATGCGAGAGTCTCCTATGGGTGTTGATCGAGCATAGCGCCAGAAGCTGCGATGCAAAACTACCCCGACGCGTGACGGCTCAGAATGATCGTGGAATGATAATTCAGGATGCCGCCATTGGCGCTGACCAGCACGTAATCGTTTCGTGGCACCTGGCGAGCACCGCCCTGACCGCGTGCCTGCACCACGGCCTCGGACAGCGGCGTGAAGCCCCACATGTAATAGCCCGATAGCTGCCCGCCGCCCGTATTTGTCGGCAGCGCGCCTCCCGGGGCGAGTTTCCCGTCGGCGACAAATGGTCCGCCTTCGCCCTTGGCGCAAAAACCGTAGTCTTCCAGCGTGACGAGCACGGTGTACGTGTAGCAATCGTAAAGCTGGCAGGTGCCGATATCGTCGCGAGCAATGCCGGCCATGCGAAACGCGATCTCGCCGGACCGTTTCGCACCGGTCTCCACTGCCGGGTGCCGGTCGGTGCGCAGATTGTCGCCTGGTGCGCATTGCGCGTAGCCAAGCACGTTGACCGGCGGCTGGCGCAGGTCACGCGCGCGCTCGGCCGACGTAACGATCACCGCCACCGCGCCGTTCGAAACCAGGCAGCAATCCAGTAAGCGCAACGGTTCGGCGATAAAGCGGGACTTATGATGATCCTCCAGCGTCATCGGCGCTTTCATCTGAGCCCATGGACTGAGTTGCGCCCATTGACGTTGGCCGACGGCAATGGTGCCGAAATGGTCGACGGTGGTGCCGTAGAGGTGCATGTGCCGCCGCGCCGCCATGGCATATTCTGGATTGGCACCGAAGTTGCCATATGCCGCGCGCAATCCAACCATACCGCCCAGTGGAAAACGGTGCGGGCCGGCGTAGGACTGACCGGCTCCGCGTGAGGGCGACAGCGGAGCATCGGCGTAGACCAGCACAACGATGTTGGCCAGGCCCTCCCGAATTGCCATGCAGGCATATTGCATCATGCTGCCGGCGGTCGAGCCATAAGCGCTCATGACATTGACCAGCGTCAGATTCTCGAACCCGAGGATCATCTGCGTGCGCACATCCATGTCGCCGGAAATATTCGCGTTGATGAGCAACCCGTCGACGTCTTGTTTTGTCAGACCCGCGTCGTCGAGCGCGAGTGCAATCGCCTCGGCAGCGAAATCAACCGAACGACGGCCGTAGATTTTGCCCATCGGCGTAACGCCGAGTCCGACAATGGCGCCTTTTGGCATGGATTCGTTCTCCTGCTCAGCCGGCGACGGGACGGAATATCGGGACGGCATCTTCGAACACGGCTTCCAGCCGCATGCCGATGCGGAGCGCATCGTTGCTGACGCCGACGATGTTCGACGTCATGCGCACCCCTTCGTCGAGATCGATCTGCGCGACATTGTACGGCACGGCAGAGGCGAAGCCAGGGTTCATCACCTGATGCATGATGGTAAACGTGTAGAGCCTGCCTCGGCCGGTGGCCTGACGCCACGTCAGACTGGCGGCAAAACAATGCGGGCAGCGCTCGCGAACCGGGAAGCTCCAGGCGTCGCAGGCGCTGCAATGTTGCAGCATCAATTTGCCTGCGCGTGCGCCGTCGAAAAACGGGGCACTGATCTCGTCAGGAACGGGAACTGGTTTGGTTGCGGCCTGCGACATTGGCGTCTCCTCCGTGCCACGAAGGCTAGTGGCGAACCCTCGCCGTGACAAATCGGGCTGGGATTGC
>Ga0187862_10001372_pt1 | contig 25926 bp, 25 predicted proteins | sample June2016WEW_10_1_FD_133003 | JGI IMG/M metagenome (GOLD analysis project Ga0187862, IMG submission 133003) | Peatland microbial communities from SPRUCE experiment site at the Marcell Experimental Forest, Minnesota, USA - June2016WEW_10_150 | ecosystem: Environmental > Terrestrial > Soil >...
AGGGCAGATGAGTTCCTGCGCACTACGGTGTGTCAGGCATCCAGAGCGGAAAGAACTGATTTGCCCCCTGTTCCTTCCTGCACTCTGAGCAAATATAGTGAATATGGCCTTTCCGTCAGCAGACAACGGTTGCCCGGGGGATCGCCCCCGGGCAATTTCTGAAATAGATGCCGGCCTCCGTTAAAGTATTGAAGTTTCCGGCTCCAGCGCCTTGACAACTTCCGCTAACATTTTCCTCATCAGCTCAAAAATAGCGCCCTCCTGTACCTTCACACCAGAATTTTGAGATATCCATGGCTCATGCTTTCTTTCGGGCGTTAAACAATTGTGGGCCCAAGACCTATACCCTACGGGCGCATGCCCCTCTTTTTGGGCCCCAGCTGGCTTGGCAGCAAGCGATAGGCCGTTTCGATCCAATCGCAGAGCAGCGGCCGTGTGTCACGTGGATCAATGATTTCCTCGACGCCAAACATTTCGGCTGTCAGGAAAGGAGAAGTTTTTTTGTACAAGCGTTTTTCTATTTCTTCCCTCATGGCCTTCGGATCTTCCGCTGATTCGATCTGCCGCCTGTATGCCGCCTGGACGCCGCCTTCGATGGGCAGTGATCCCCATTCTCCGGATGGCCAGGCGTAGCGCAGGTTCAGATGCGAATGGTTGCCGTGGGCAGCGCCGGCCACGCCGAAGACGCGCCTGAGAATGATGGAACACCAGGGAACCGTTGCCTGGTATACGGCGCACATGTAGCGGGCACCGAAGCGGATCGTGGCTTGATTCTCGGCTTCAACGCCGATCATGAAGCCTGGAATGTCCACGAAATTCACAATCGGCAAATGGAAGGTGTCGCACATGTCGATGAAGCGGGTTAGTTTATCTGCGCCCTGGGCGGTAATGGCGCCACCGTAGTACATTGGATCATAGGCCAGAACACCGACAGGTTTTCCAGACAATCGGGCAAGACCGGTCACAACGGGAGGCCCGTGCTTCGCCCCAATCTCGAAAAAGGACTCTCTGTCCAGGGCCAGGCTTAAAATGCGGCGCACCGGGTAAGGGCGGCGCTTGTTTCGTGGAATTATACTTAGAAGCTCTTCTTCGCGCCTGCCGGCCGGATCGGTTGCCGTCATAACAGGGGGCATGTCATAGACCGAATCGGGCACATAGGAAAGAAACGCCCGAATCTGTTCAAAGGCATCTTCCTCCGAGATTGCTTCATTATCCACGGCACCGAATCCTGTAGTATGAATATGGGAGCCGCCCAGTTCCTCTTTGCCGATCTTTCGCCCCAGGGCAGGTTCGACCACTGGCGGGCCAGCCACGAAAAGCTGGGCCGTTTTTTTGGGCATGACAGAGAAATGGGATAAGACCGTACGGGCTGCGCCCAGACCGGCAACTGATCCGAGGGCCGCACCCACAACCGGGACAGTTGAAAGGAGTTCCGTCATGATCTCCATAGCCGGATTGGCCGGGACGTAGGTTCGGTCCATTTTCTCCAGGAACTTTACACTGCCGCCTCCCCCCGTTCCATCAATGAGACGGACCATGGGGAGACGCAACTCAAGGGCCATTCTCTCTGAATACTGGCCCTTGTTGCCTATTTTAGCGTCGGCTGCACCTCCACGAATGGTAAAATCGTCCGCCCCCACCACCACCTTTCGTCCGTTTATCCTTCCCATCCCCATGATGTAATTGGAAGGAAGTATGGCTACTAGACGATCTCCGTCAAAAGTCGGGATTCCCGTAATCGCTCCAGTCTCATGAAAACTTCCCTCATCCAGGAGCTTCTCTATCCGTTCCCGACAGTTCAATTTGCCGGCAGCGCGATGCTTGGCCAAATTTTCCGGCCCTCCCATCTGCGTTGCCAATTTTTCCCGGAGCCTGAGCTCCTCAATTTCCGCAAGCCAGCCTTCATGAGATTGATCTTTGAATTTGTCCATGGAATCACCCCCAACACGAGCTATCATTCATTTTCACTGCATCAGATTTCGAAAAACCGCTGTATGCCGCCTTGCTGCTATGCACTCTCGATGAAGCCGATGATGCCCTTTCATCCGCCATGACTGCACAATTACCGGTCTGGTCAGGTTCTGCATTAGGCGGTTGCACTCACCTATTCGAGACATATAATGCTGTGCTGTTCCGTCGGCCGCCCGTGAGTCGATATCTTCGGCAAAACCGCTGATATCGGCGCCAGCGCAAAAAGCCTGTCCCGCTCCAGCGACGATTATCCGGGCTGACTCAGTCTTGGTTGAAATGGAAACTGCATACAGATTTTTCTTACAACCGGGGGGCAGCACTCATTCTCCTTCGCTATCCTGCACGGCTTGCGCCGGGTCCTGTTGATAATAGAGCTTCAGTTCCTCATAGAGTTCTGCGTGTTTCCTTTTCAACTGGACGGGCTTTTCGAAGAAACACTCGGTAGCAACAGCAAAAAATTCCGCCGGGTTGGTAGCGCCGTATTGATCCAGCACTGTGGGAAGGCCCTCTTCTGCGTCCCGCTGCAACTCTGCGTAGTCTTTTCCCAATATCCGGGCCCAGGCGACATACATCGATCGGTGGGGCAGAGGCGGAGCCCCGTTTGCATGGCCATCTTCGGTGTCCAGCTGATGAGCGAATTCGTGCAGGACCACATTGTGCCCATCATGAACATCCCCGGCATTGGCTCGAACATCATCCCAGGATAAAATCAGCGCGCCGCGACTCCAGGATTCCCCGAGATGTACCTGCTTTGTTTCGCCATAGTAACCAGGGGCAAGTTCCAGGTATCCCTTCGCTATGAATGCGCTGGGGTAGACAAGAATTGAGTAGAGTCCCGGATAATAATCGGTTTCCCTATGAAGCAGCAGAATACAGGCTTGGGCAGCTATGGTGACCATGATCTCATCAGTCAGCTCCAGCCCTCCGCAACCCTCAAAATTCTTTTCGGCGAGGAAAACGAGGATATGCCCCAGGATCTCTTTTTGGTCGGCCTCGGCTAACCGGTGGTAGATTGGCACATTCTTTTCGATTATTTCGAGCCAGGCAGGGGGGAAGGGCTGGTTTCGGAGCTTTTCCCGCCGCCGCTTTTTGAAGCCAAACATGTTACCTGCAACCTCCACTGTTATGATCTCGCCATTAAAATTAGTTTACTTATAGCATAAGCACAATACCGAATATGCAACCCAGTCGGAGCCGGTTAGCCTGGAAAAAGCCAGGCGGGTTGACAGATGAGCCCTGGTGAGGCATCCCCATCTACTCCAGTCTTCTCGCCGGCCAAGCAGCCGGATCGAAGCACATCCGAAGATGGCCATCCACACTTGTCATATGGGATCAGGAGATTCCAAGAAATCGACAAGTGACTAGCGCTGGCAGCATGATCTTGACAGTATCCAGGACGGATACTACCCTGATTTTGTGGGGAAGCCGGTGACTGTCCACACTGGACCGTTCAAGACAAAACTGAAAGAACTCTCGATCTTTGCCATAATCCGATTGCTTTTCGAGTTTTCTCTATCCGCAGACTTCCTGCCGCACTGGAGATTGCAAATGAACCAGTTCAAACAATTCTTGGGCAAAGCGTGTGATGGATGCAGTTTATGTAGATACGCAAGAGATAATCCGGCAACAATGATTGGTAAGATCATGGCCTGGCACGGCAAATGGTGCCCGGCTTGGAAGGCCCAGCAGGATATTGAGCGTGAACGGCAGCAGGCGGCAAATAGGAAGAGTAACGCACGGAAGGGGTTAAGGAAGAAAAGGTGAAAATCTATGAGTTGTCGAGAATGAAGACCTTATCAGCCCGACATGTGAACCCCAAGCAGAGTTTATTCTTGTCTGTTTATGCAGTTCGCAGCCGCATTGATCTCTGCCGTCCGCATCAGTGCTCTATGCAGATTTTGCCAAAATGCTTGCCGCTCGCCAAAAAGTCGAGGGCAGGGCGCAATTCCTCGAAAGTAAACACTCGGCTGATCGCCGGGTGAACCTTGTGCCGGGCAATTGCCTCGGTCATTTGGGCAAAATCATCGCCGCTGCCGACGGTGATCCCCTGCAGCCGGACGTGCCTGGTGACGATCTGTCCCAGTTGCACGTTCAAGGTTGCGCCGGAAAGAACGCCTATCACGCTTATTGTCCCCCCCGGTCGAACGGCGCGAAGCGATTGTGCCATGGTGCCCTGACCGCCCACTTCAACCACGTGGTCAACACCTTCTCCACCCGCAATTTCACGTGCGTATTTACCCCATTCCGGGACAGTATTATAGTTGATCGTTTCGTCAGCACCCCGCGCCCGCGCCTGCGCCAGCTTCTCATCGCTCGACGAGATGATGATCACATGTGCGCCCAGCATCTTGGCGAACTGGAGCGCGAAGAGCGAAACACCACCTGTGCCCTGGACCAATACCTTGTCCCCGGGCCTGGAACGGCCTTCCGTAACCAATGCCCGCCAGGCGGTCACTGCGGCGGCTGGAAGCGAAGCCGCTTCAATGTCGTCGAGATGCGCGGGGGCAAGCGCAACTCCTTCCTCGGGGAGCACCATGAACTCGGCCATGGTACCATCGAGCTCGCAACCCAGGCTCAGTGAAAGTCTCTGCTGATTCGGCGCTCCGCTCATCCAGCTTTGAAAGAAAAGCGGGCATACCCTGTCTCCCGGCTTCAGGCGCGTTACGCCCTCTCCCAATGAGTCAACCACACCGGCGCCGTCGCCGAGCATTATCAGCGGCAGATGTTTCATTCTCGACCCGTAGCCACGGGCAGGCACGAGAAGGTCCCGGTAATTCAGGGCGGATGCTTTCAGCCTGATCCGAACCTGGTGCGCTCCGGGTTGTGGATCGGGCCGTGTGCCTACGCGCAAGTTGTCCATAGACCAGGCATCTTCGACTTGAAAGACTCTCATTTGCAACCTCGCGCTGCCCTTCCGCTTTAAAAGGGCCTAATCCGCAATCGATTATATGAACAAATCGTCCGTAGGCCAGGCAATGTCCGGACAGGTTTTTCGCAGCCTATTCCTCACAATTGCAGCTCAGCGGCTGGAGGATACCTTGCAAGGGGTAAATCGGGGGTAAATTTAATTCATTTTAGTTCATCGAGAATCGTCAAAAACCATTTGAAATGATGCAAGCGCTGCAAAAAGGACAGAACTCGCTAAAAGCCCCATGACTGCATCATGCCAATACCGCCGGCTGGGGCGACAGCCGTTCCATACATTCGCTCATCGATTGTCAGCCGCTGCCTTGCCTCCGACTCGTTGGGATCGAACTGAGGGCTTGACACCAAAGGCTGCACGACACCGCCCCCTAAGGGAAAAGCGCCTGGGGTGACGCATTTGAACTGCGCTTCAATAGAGCAGGTTAATAGTCCTACGAAGAGTGCCACAATATGTGTTAGTTTACGAATCATCATTATTTTCTCCATGGTTACCTATAATTTAATACTCGATTCGTATTAAATATAAGTTCGCATGGGGCAAAAGGGAATAGAGCCGGGGATTCTTGAGGATCATGCGGCCTCGGTATCTATTTCAGCCAAAGATGCCGGTGAAGGTCACATGAGTTTGAGAAAGGCGCCCTGGATGCCGAGCGCCGGACCTGAAAGGCGGGCGAGGTAATACGAAGTTGCGTTCAAATCGAGTGCTTCGGGAGGGCATAAAGCCCTCCCCACAAAAGAACCGCGCGACAATGTCGTAGGAGCGTGGTTTTTCTACGTCAAAAAAGTCCCCGCCCGCTCTTGAACGCAACTTGGCATAACTTATCTCTTGTTCTCAGGTGTGTCAGGACCATTCTGATGCAGGTCCTCAAAGCAAAACGAGAATGGCGCGAGAGCACGCAGGTTTTTGCATGCAGGCACTTGTGTTATTTTCTTTCCAGAGTCAGGGCAAAGCCCATCCCCCCGCCGATACACAGAGTGGCCAGACCCGTCCGGGAATTTCTGCGGATCATTTCCATCGCCAGAGCGTAAGTGATCCTTGCCCCGGTGCACCCGATGGGATGCCCAATGGAAATCCCGCCGCCATTGACATTGACCTTATTCCAGTCCATCTTCAATTCCCGCATGCAGGCCAGTGCCTGAGATGCAAAGGCCTCATTCAGCTCGACGAGGTCCACCTGGTCCATGGTCCACCCGGCCTTTTTCAGGGCCAGCCGGGTGGCGGGAATCACTCCGCAGCCCATGTAGGCCGGATCGATGGCGCCCGCTGCATACGATTTTATATAGGCCAGCGGCTTTAGTCCCAGTTCGTCGGCTTTGTCCCTGGACATTACCAGGACCGCTGCCGCCGCATCGTTTATACCGGAGGCGGTGCCCGCCGTGACCGTGCCGTCTTTTTTGAAAAACGGCTTCAATTTAGCCATTTTCTCAATGGTTGTGTCCATCGGGCGTTCGTCGACTTCGAACACGAGCGGATCGCCTTTGGGCTGTGGCACGGCAATGGAGACGATCTCATCTTTCAGTTTGCCGGAAGCAATTGCAGCTCTGGCACGCTGATGACTTTCAAACCCCAGTTTGTCCTGGTCTTCTCGGCTGACCCCGTATTTCTCGGCGATGTTTTCTGCCGTTACCCCCATATGATAGCCGTAAAAAAGCTCCCACAAACCGTCATGGACCATGAGGTCTATGGCCTCCACATTGAACATGCGGGCACCCTCACGCAGGTTCGGCATGGCATAGGGAATTTGGCTCATGTTTTCCATCCCGCCGGCCACGATGACTTCGGAATCACCGGCTGCGATAGCCTGAGCGGCCAGGGCAATCGATTTCATTCCGGAAGCACACACTTTATTGACGGTAAAAGCCGGGGTTTCCTTTGGCATACCCGCATAAATCGTGGCCTGGCGGGCCGGGTTCTGTCCCTGGCCGGCCTGGACTACGTTGCCCATTATGACCTCGTCGACCTCGATTTGGCGATGTGAATCATCCCATTGGCGGTATTTCTGCTCCAACTCGATCAGACTTGTTCCTTTCAACCTGTCAGGCGCAAAGGAAACCATATCTTGAGTCGCCATGGGTCTAAGGCCGGCACGTTTCAAACTCTCCCGAATGCAAATCGCTCCGAGTTGCGCTGCCGGGATGTCCTTAAGCGATCCCCTGAAAGTTCCGACAGCGGTTCTTGCCCCACTTACGATGACTACTTCTCTCATATCCTCTCCTTATACTGGCGGTAAGGGCCCGATAGAGTATTCCAATCGAAGACTCTGTCCAGGCAAAGCATCAGGTTCCTAAGTGTCTGTCATCAAATTATAAAGGATAAAAAAATCTTTCGTTACCAGAATACGCAGCATATTTCAATCACATCAGCGAGGGGCAAATTTCAAACCTGATCGGCACAGGGGTTTCCATGAATAGTGAATAGTGAATGGTGAATGGTGAATGTGTGCCCTCTGACTTCCGTTCTCCGTCCTCCGTACGGCCTGCCCGATCCTTCATGTTGGATTTTTGTTTGCGATGTGTCAGAATAACGGCTATCAGGGGTTCATTTAGATACGTAATATAAAAGTTAGCGTAAGGGTCAACTGCGCAAACAGGAGCATAGAATGAACATGTTCATTTCCGGGTCCCTGGCCTATGACCGCATCATGGATTTTCCAGGCCGCTTTGCCGATCACATTCTGCCCGACAAAATTCACGTTTTGAATGTCTGCTTCAACATAAACGGCCTGGTCGAAAAATTCGGAGGGACGGCTGGAAATATTGCCTATAGCCTGGCCGTTCTCGGAGAGTCCCCCTTCATCGTGGCTACCTCCGGGGAAGATTTCTCCCGGTATGAAAAATGGCTGGTTCAAAATAGTCTGCCGACATCCTACATAAAAGCGATTCCGGGCGTCCTTACCGCCGGCGCATACATTACGACCGACCTGGATGATAATCAGATAACCGCGTTCAATCCCGGAGCAATGGCCTTCGAGGCGGAGCTTCCGTCGTTCAACGGCTCCAGTATGGTTTTCATAGGGCCGGGCAACAAGAGGGACATGATGAATCTCGCGCAAAGAGCCAGGCTTGCCGATGCGCCCTTTTTCTTCGACCCGGGGCAAAGCCTGAATATCTGGAATGGCGATGAACTGCGGGAAGTTGTTTCAGGGGCGTTGTGCTTCATCTCAAATGATTATGAGCTTGCGCTGTTTCTAAGGATGACCGGGTGGGACATAGAGAATCTGTATAATTCGGTAAAAGTGGTAATCACCACAAGCGGATCGGAAGGGGCTACGATCGATATAGCAGGCAACAGGTTGCTTATCCCTGCTATCCCTGTCAGTAAGGTTCTCGATCCGACCGGAGCGGGTGATGCTTTTCGAGCAGGGGTGCTCAAGGCCAGAGCTTTGAATCTTCCGTGGAATATCGCATGCGAGATGGGGTCTACCGTAGCGTCATTTTCTATTGAACATTACGGAACACAGGAGCACAGGTTTAGTTGGGAGCAATTTTGCGAGAGGTACAGCAGCGCCTACGGCCCCCTGGCCTGCTCAGCAACTCCGCCAGGCCGACACGACAAAGACAGGGTTTAGCGCCTCCAGCCTCAGATTTTGCCCGGTGGGAACGGAGCGGTTCACCTGGAGTTGAACGATGGATACCTCGAAATTCCTGTCCTTCCAGAAGGTGCTCACCTTTTCGAGCGTTTGAAGCAGGACGATTGTCTGCACCACTCTCCCATTTGGAAGGAGCCTCTTGGCTACGGCTTCAAGGATCGCGTCGAGATCGTCCCCGCTCCCTCCGATGAAGACCCGGTCCGGGTCGGGAAAGGCGCCGATCGCCTCCGAGGCCCTTGCGCACACGGCCTCCACCTTTGATGCGCCGAACGACTCCAGGTTTCGAAGGAGTTTGAAATACGCGGATTGGTTTTTTTCGACCGCCAAAACACGTTTCAGGCGTGCTATCCTGGCAGCTTCCACGGAGACCGAGCCTGTGGCCGCGCCGATGTCCCAAAGGACCTGCCCCTGCCCGAGCTGAAGTGAAGCAAGGACGACCGCCCTCACTTCCAACTTTGTAATCATGCCGGCTTGCCGTTCAAACGCCTCCTCGCCAAACCCGAAAATGGGTCCGGAATTGTCCCTGATATCAGTTTTGACGACGGGCTCGGAAGGTTGAATAAGAATGACGTTCAAGGGCGCAAACTCCTCGCCTGCGGCATCCGAAGGCGAAAATGATCGAACTCTCTCGGACGGAGTTCCCAGGTCCTCCCCGATGGTGAGCTTGCATTCGCGTTGGCTCGATTTGACCAATTCGCGTGCGATCCATTGCGGGTTATGCTCAGGGTCTGTGATTACGGCGGCCTTGCGGCCTCGGTCAAGGATATCGACGACTCTCCCGATTTCAGCCACGCCTTTCAGGCCGTGAAAGCTCACGACGTCAATTGAATCCCAGCTTTCGCAGATCCTGGCGCACAGGGTTTGAACGCTGGTGACATTTGGGATTACCACGAGGCTCTCCCTCCCAAATCTGTCCGCCAACGTCCTCCCAATACCGAAGAACAAAGGATCGCCGGAGCAAAGGACCGCCACCCGCTTTGTTTTTGAAATCCTGCCGATTTCTTCCAGGCTCTCTGAGAGAGGGGATTTGAGCGAAAGTTTTTCCCCGGCATGGTCCGGGAAGAGTTCAAGATGCCTGCTGCCGCCGGCCAAAATTTGCGCTGCGCCGATCCACTCGAGGACCAAAGCCCCCAGGCATTGAGGGCCGGTACCCATTCCAATCGCGACAATCAGGGGCGGCTTCCAGTCACTGGGTTTCAAGACGTTGGAACTCCTCTTACATCCGCAAGAAGTCGGCCGTTGTAGTCGAAAAGAAGCAGCCTGATCTCGGCGCCCTCGCCTGCAAGCCGCGCCGACTGCAGGGCGGCCGTTTGGGCAACCGATTCCAGGATATCGTATGAACCCTTGTCTGCAATAATCTCCAGGGCATGCCGCGCAGTATTTGCCGAAGCCAACTCCCGGCAGTGAGCGGCATCATGACCCAGGCTATGAGCTATCACGGCCAGGAAGCCGAGATCGAGAGGCACTGAATGCGCGTGGGTATAGGGATGTCCCTGGGCCATCTTGATGGCTTTACCAAAAAAAACGCTGTGAATTATACGGGAAAAACCGTACTGCCGCGCCTTACTGACGGCAAAAGAAAAGAAATCGGCAATCTGGACGAAAGCCTCCGGGGGCAGTTCCGGAAGAAGGCCCATGGCGAATCGCTCGCTTTTCCCGCCGGTGCTGAGCACCATTGCGCAGCATTGGTTCGAGGCGGCGACCGAAACAGCAGCCTGGATGGTCTGCTCGTAGGCTTCATTGGAGAATGGTTTGACGAGGCCGGTGGTGCCGAGAATGGAGATTCCACCGAGAATTCCCAGGCGGGGATTGAGTGTGTGCCTGGAAAGTTCTTCGCCCCTGGGTACTTCGATTTCAACCATGACAGAGAAACTATTCGCTCGAGTGAAAGTCTCCAGCGGTCCGGTTTTAGCGTAAAGCGGCAGGCGCAGGACAGGCTTATCGGTCTGAGCGCTCCGGCTTGCCGAAATGGCGAGATCGGAGCAATTCAAAAACAGCCGTTCGAGATCGAAATTCTCCAACGCCATGAGCTCAAGAGTAATATTTTCGGAGAGCATTTGTCTGGGTACCGGATTTATGGCCGGTTCACCTGGAGCTATGGCGAGGCCGGGCTTTGTGGCAATGCCAACCCCCTTGCCTGCGGTCAGCAAAAGTTTGGGCCTGTCACGCGCTGCCTGACAGGCATGCGCCGGTCCATCGCGCAAAATACCGACTGTTGCTCTTATCTCTGCTCCATTTGTAATATCGGGGTCATCTCCACCGTCTTTTATAACCGAAGCGCATGCAGTCCCGCCCTGCATACTGCTCGATGCCACGGGAACCGCAAGATAGACGCCGGAAGGCAGCCGGACGGCTACGACATCGGCAGAGACGCCGGTGATCAGGTGGCGCAAGGCAGCTTTGGCTGCAGCTGCGGCAGCCGTTCCGGAGCTGAAACCGCAGCGGAGCCTTTTCCTTTTACTATCGGATTTAGACGGATTATCGGGCATTGATATCACCAGGCCTGATATCACCAACAGCTTGTCCGATCGAACAAAAATCAGGGCGTGTCAATCTCTTGGACTTATGTTGCTCCACAGCACTTCATCTGTTTTGTGCCGCCGCCACAGGGCATGGATCATCAGCTTGGCATCTCTTCTTCCCGGGCTTTACAAAGTTCCAGAAGCGCGTGGATTATGGCTACGGCGACCGAACTGCCGCCTTTTCTGCCCAAGACGGTTATCGAAGGCTGTTTTGCGACATTGATGAGAGCGCTCTTCGACTCTTCGGCCTGCACGAATCCAACGGGGACCCCTATCACCAGGCCCGGTCTAATCCCGTCGTCTTTAATCTGGCGGATTACTTCCAAAAGCGCGGTCGGTGCGTTTCCAACTGCGATTACGGTCCCATCCAGATCTGAAGCGCAACTCCGGAATGCTGCAAGCGTGCGCGTCACACCGGTCCTTTCGGCAAGTTCCTGGCTTTGCGCGCTCTCAGCCGGACAAACCACCTCATTGCCGTGCCATGCAAGACGCCAGGGAGAAAGTCCAGCCCGAATCATCCGAGTGTCCGCGTAGATGCAGGCACTATTTCTGAGCGCTTCGATTCCACAGGAAACAGCGTCAGGCGTGAAGCGAATCCTATGAGCATAATCGAAATCGCCCGTCGTATGGATAACTCGACGAATTATCCGCCACTGGTCCTGGGGGAAAGAGTGCTGGCCCATCTCTTCTTCGATGATGCGAAAACTCTCCCGTTCGATCTCCAGTCCGGCTTTGACCAAGCCGGGCCTGTTCCGTGCTCCATTTGGCGGAAATTGCAGTATCACTTTATTTTCACCTCGATGTTTTATCTGAAAACAAAAAAATCCTTGATCCCGTAAAGACGGAAATTCAAGGACTGCACCCAGCTCTTGTCAGGGAAATACACCGTCCCCCGAAACAAAGATTTGTTCGAGAATCCCGTGGAATCAGGCAGCTTTTCCAGTGTACGGATCTTCCTGACAGCCGTTGCCTCCCGGCCCGGTTCTTGCGGCCAGTGGGTAATCATGGCTTTCGCCCCCGTTTACAGCGGCGGGGCCGCGGCGGTTTCACACCGTCTTCCCATTTAAACCCCGGAAAAAAGGGCACCTGAAACCTTGCGATTTCAAAGAGCAACAAGATTTGCTATACGATAACAACTCGCACTTGTATGCCGGGTTTGACCGGCATCGGCCTTTATATTTATACCATATTAGCTCAGGAGGTCAATCTTTATGCGCCACGGGCCTAAATCAATTCGCCGGACAGGTCATGATCAGCGTAATAATACCGACATTTAACCGGGCAAAGCTCCTGGTGGAGGCTGTCCACTCTGTTCTCGATCAAAAGGACGTTCCCGAGGATGTCGAGATCATAGTGGTGGATGACGGCTCAACAGATGATACCGGAGAGGCGCTTGCAGCTCTGGCCGGGAAAATAGCCTACACCCGCCATGAGCATTCGGGAGTCAGCAAGGCTCGAAATCTGGGCATCTCCATGTCCAGCGGTGAATGGATCGCGTTTCTCGACTCGGACGATCTATGGCTGCCTGGTAAACTCCGCGCACAGATGAAGTTTTTTGCGGATCACCCCGAAACCTTTCTGTGCCAAACCGACGAGATCTGGGTCCGAAACGGCAGGCGCCTCAATCCCCGAAAATATCATAGGAAACCGAGCGGATACTGCTTCCCGCTACTACTGGAAAGATGCCTCGTGAGTCCTTCGGCGGTGGTAGTCCACCGCAGGGTTTTCGATTTAGTCGGACTTTTTGACGAATCTCTGCCCGCCTGTGAAGACTACGATCTCTGGCTGCGGATCGGCTGCCGTTTTCCCATCGGGCTGGTGGAAAAACCTCTTATTGTCAAGCGCGGCGGTCATCCCGACCAACTCTCGGCGAGCATTGCGAACCTGGACAAATATCGTATAGAGGCCATCCTCAAATTGATTCGCTCCGCTCCGCTCAGTCCCGAACAGCGGCTGGCGGCTGAAAAAATAGTCGAGAAAAAACGCCGGATTTATTCCGATGGATGCCGCAAACGGGGAAATATCGCTGAGGCGCAGAGAATTGATGCGCTTGTGCATGAGGAGCTGCTGCGCATTCGCTCTTGAGTGCAACGTCACCCGACATCTTTGATAAGGTCAAATCGCTTGCGTTTTGCGATTGGCTACTTCTATAATAATCCTGTAATTGCGTTGAAGGGAATAATGGCGGGACTCAAACCGTAAATAAGAAAGGAGATCTGTATGCTTTTCATGGCCATATTCAGCTACTCGCCCGAAGACAGAAACCTTGTGATCGAACGTGGAATGGGGTCGGAAAAAACAGCCGGAGTTACGATAAAGGGCGAGTGGTTCGATGTTTCCGGCCACAGAGTGTTCCGGTTGTTCGAAGCTGAAGACGATGCGCATCTGGCCTCATCCATATTTAGCTGGACCGATCTGGGCGTAGCGGAAATCATACCGGTTATGGAGACGGAGAAGGCGTTGAAGTTGCTCAAAAGAGCCGGAAAGAAGTCCTGAAAAGATTTCCTCGATCTCTGCGCCTGATCCTGTGATTGCGAAACGTTTAAGCAAATCCTCCTGACCTTGTCTGGTTTAGGTCCGGAGGATTTCTATTTTCTTGGGGAGCACTGATAGCGGGCATAAGGCGAATGTCGGAGGGCGGATGTCGGAAGGCAGACAACGGAAGAAGGAGGACGTATGCCGCAGGGCGGAGAAGTTCCGTCATTTGATGTCCGATCCCCGACTCATGGATGCTCCTGCCCGCAGGGAGGCCCTGGACCTGCTCCTTTATCCTGATGGGGTGGAACTTAACCGCTATTATCTTGGCATGGCATCTTACCTCAATAAATTTCGGACAAGAACACGGGACATTCCAGAACAGCTTCTCAAGATTCTCTGTGAATTGCTTGCCTCGGCAGGAAGGATCTTTCGTGGTCCTGGTGCGCATGGGTTTTTTATTCGCCTTTTATTCAAAATACCGCCGAATCTTCTGGCCTGGCTTTTTGAGAAGAGATTTCCCCTACGAACTTTCATCGTCTATATCGACCCTAAAAGGATATTCCCCGGCATAACGCAACCTCGTAAGATAGATTTATACACAACACGGCGATGTACCTCGCGGAGCGCGGAAGGCGCCCGTTGCCATTCTCGACGCTCCGCGAGACGGGGTGGTCGCCCGATGCCTTCTCAGGTACTCAGGAAAAGGTGGAGGATACTGAGGAGACGTCTGATCTCGGGTTTTGGTGCGGCTTGCAGTCTTCCAGACCACGGTCTTGAGATCACCCTCCAGGACCTGGGGTTCCTAAAGGCCACGAGGCGGCCCGGACGTGTGGAATCGGCATGGAGAATACATGGAAAGGCTATTGCCTCCAAAGTGGCGATTGCTCAGGGGGACGCGCCGGCCCAAACGATGAGGCAACTATATTGGGGAGGCGAGGGGAGCCGCAAGATTGCTTTCTGGGAAAGACTCATTGCGAATCAGGCGGGGGAACTTTTTGAAATCAGGCGGCTTTCGCGTGAGGTGAGCAGCCGAACAGGCCGGGTCGTCCTGAGTTGGCATAACGCCTCGCTGGGTGCGGCGGGAGGCTGGGCATTCGAAGAGCTGGCAGCTCAGTTCGACTCCCCGGGGCTCTACAGTCTTTTTGTCCAGGCAGTGCTCAAAGAGGCGGCGGAAATCCGTAAATCGTTCGACATCTCTTCTGCTATGGACCTTTGTGCCATGAGGGTCGATCGCCTCTTCGCCCCCAAAATGGTCAGTGCGGTTGAGCACTTGCTAATTTCCGAGCTTTTTGCATCCTGCCGAGGGCCGACTCCTGCTGGAGAAGGTCCCCGTGGGCCTGCAGGAATAAAAGAGCCTGAATCATATCTCTGGAACGAATCTACCAACAGAATTGCAAATGGAAACAAATACGAATGGCCTGGAGCCCTTAGCCCTCACCAGCGCATATCCACCGGCCAGGTCCTGGCGTGGATTGAAAAATCTCATAAGAGGTGGGCAGAGGGTCTCATCTTGCTTTTTGCGCTTGCAAACCAGGGTCAGCGAATGCTCGATTCCGGCGATATCCCCTCCTTGGTCCTGCCCTGGATAGACAAGTTCTTCATCTCATCTCAAAGGCGGGCGGACCTCACCTACCTGGAACGCCTGTTTCGATTGGTATCGGCGAACATTGGAAGACCCTTGATCCTGTTTTGGGATGACACTTCACACAGCAAGGCCCCAAGCTTCGGGCTGGCCCTTGAAGATCTTGCCGGGCGCGTCTTGCCTTTTAAAGCGATAGGCATATTCGATACCGGCGTTTCGTCGGACGGGTTGCATGGCGCTGAGCGTGCCGACGCCACCCGAATCATTATCGACGAGTATCCGCAGAAGGAGTTTTTTGCTCTTCGGCCTCTGAACGAAAATCACTGTCCGGAGGCATTTCGCTGGATTTTTAAAGACATCGATATGAAATTCTTCCTCAACTATGATTCATCCTGGAAGGACAACCTCGCCTTCATCTATACCGGGACGCAGGTTTTTCCTCTCCTGCCGGTCCAAACGGAAATGGAATCCATATCGCCATGGATTTTTAACGGGCGCGAGAGATTTGCTTTTGGGGCATGGTTCAGGCGAAGGCTTCGCCATATTTCACTCGGTAAGCTGGCAAGGATCTCCGATCCACTCTGCCTTGAGTATTGTTCGTGGGCCAACCTGCTCTGAGTGCGAATCTGAGTGCATTTAAAATCTCCTTGCTTTATCCTTTTATACTCTCGGCGATTCGTGTAAGGTCGGTTGGGCGGTCGTAAAGTGGAAAAGTCGGCATGGTGAACTTCAAGAAGGTTCGAGAACGCATGGTTGAAACCCAGATCGCGGCGCGCGGCGTCCACGATGAGCGGGTTCTCGAAGCGATGCGAAAGGTGCCGAGGCATTTGTTCCTGGATGAAGCGCTCCGGGACCAGGCTTACAGCGATCATCCTCTGCCGATTGCCGAAAATCAGACTATATCCCAGCCTTACATAGTGGGGCTTATGACGGAGAGCCTGGAACTCAATGGCTCAGAAAAAGTCCTGGAGATAGGAACGGGCTCAGGCTACCAGTCTGCGATACTTGCCGAACTGGCGGACCGGGTTTTTTCTATCGAACGCTATCCTGAACTTGCATATCGCGCAAATTCGATCCTCCAGAAGTTGGGATATGGGAATATAATTGTCCGGGTTGGAGATGGTTCGCTTGGCTGGCCGGACGACGCGCCTTTCGATGGTATTATCGTTACGGCCGGTACCCCTCAAATTCCGCAGCCGCTCATAGATCAGCTCAAGATGGGCGGCAGACTGGTTGTCCCTGTCGGCGACCGACTCGGCCAAGACCTCATGCTGGTCAAGCGAGTGGCGGAGGGGATAAAAAAAACAAATTTAGGCGGGGTTCGCTTCGTGAACCTGGTGGGGAAATGGGGATGGAAAGAATAGAAATCGGCAGTCCAATCATAGGCGTGGTCGGGTCCGGGACCAGCCGGCCGGATTTGACAAAGCTGGCAGAAGAGGTCGGGCGCGAAATTGCCCGCAAGGGAGCGGTCCTGGTTTGCGGAGGTCTTGGAGGCGTAATGACCGATGCGGCCCGCGGCGCCAAGGAAATGGGCGGTGTTACGCTCGGAATTCTTCCCGGGTCAAAAACGACGGATGCCAATGAATTCATTGATTTTCCAATAGCAACGAACATAGGGCACGCGCGCAACTCGATCATCGTCCACACCGCAGATGTGCTGATCGCGATCGGGGGCGGATATGGCACTCTGTCCGAAATAGCGCTTGCGCTAAAAATCGGAAAAGGAGTGGTGGCGCTTCGGCCGCCTTACCAGATTCCAGGGGTGATAGCTGCCCAGACGCCGCTGGGGGCGGTTGACGAAGCTCTAACACTCGTCGAACTCGGCCGTAAACCATCCGAATTCGATGGCGGCCGAACCTGAGGGCAGGTTTTTACTTGCACAGAGTTGAATCGTTTTCCTGCATTTTCAGTCCAAGCTCGTTTATCATGTCCGCCTCTGCGTTCTATGAAAAGCCCCATTAATGGGCCTCGGGTGTCCCCATGGACATGAAGGAATCCGGTTAACCGTCACTCATGAGGTGCTGAACTCCATGGCAAAACGCAGTAGGGAAAAGGAGCCGCCAAAACCCGGCATTAAGGGCCCAGCCTCATCAGGCGGCGTTGCTTGCGAGAGCCGCAATGTTCAAAGACTTCGGCGGGAAAACGAAGCTCTGCGAAAAGAACTCGTCGAGGTACTTGCCAACGCCTTGGAAAACGAGAAAATCTGGAGGCATTTTGCGGCTGTCGAGCGAATCCTTTTTAGGACCCGCGAGTTGGACAGGCTAATCGAGGAATTGCTCCGGGAGATAAAAGAACGGTTCCAAACGGGGCTTCTGGTTTTATTCCTTTCGCATCCCGAAGCCCTGGAGAGGTTCTTCCACAGTGACCCGGCGGCGAGCCGCGAAATAGAATCCCAAACCTGGATTTCGCCCCTCGATGGCGAAGAGGGGCACGCGCTTATCGGACCCGGGCTCAAGCCGGTACTCTTTTCGACCGATCGAAACGGCCGTCCCCCAATGTTCTCCGAGTGCGGCCCGTCACTGAACTCAGGGGCGCTTATCCCGCTAAAGATAGGTGACATCCTGTTCGGGGCCCTGCTGCTTGGCAGTCCCGACCCCGGAAGATATGATCCGCAAGACGGAACCGACCTTCTGGAACAACTCGGAATCAACATAGCCCTATCCATGGAGAACTGCCTTACCTATGAAAAGGTCCGGGACTTCACGGTAAAAGATCAACTGACCGGGCTCTTCAATTTCTTTCAGATTCATACGATCCTGGAGAAGGAGTTCAGGAAGGCGCGCCGATCAGGGAGTGCGCTCTCTGTGCTCATAGTTGACCTCAATTTTGTCCATGGCTGGGATGAGTTCGAGAGTGGCATGGAGGTCCTGAAGCATGCGGCGCGGCTCCTGGAAGCCATCATCCCGAAGGATGGCTGCCGTATGGGCAGGTACGGAAGCGATGAGTTTCTAATCAGACTTCCCGGTGTGGCCGAGGAGGAAGCGCGGGAGGTCATGCCTTATATTTCCTCGACCATGAGAAAATCCCCTTACCGGGAAGGCAATACGGCCATCCTCATAACGACAGCCATGGGGATGGGCTCCCTCAACGAACGTGCAACCGTCGCGCAGGACCTGGTCGATGCAGCCTATTCCGAGCTTTGCTCCGTGAAGCTCCGGCTCGGACCGAAAGGTGAATAACCGGTAGCGCCCGCCTTACACGGCGGCGCGTGGGAAGCTCTCACGCGAAGACGCGAAGACGCGAAGAAAAAGCAAAAGCGAAAATCTGAGCCACGGATAAACACGGATAAACACGGATAAACACGGATAAAGATGTCAGACAAGTGGCTCATCCGGCAAACGAGTACCTGTGGTCACGGTTTTCCTGCCCCGAAGGGGGATTGCCCCAAAGGGGCTTGATAAGTCAGCCCAGGGTCAGTCCCGCGTCGAGCTTGCCCTGAGCTTGTTGAACGGGCGGGACGCCACCCTGGGATCGCGACGCCAACAAAAACCAATTTCTTTACCCTGCAGGGGTTACATAAGCTCTGCCATAGTCACGACTGTTCAGACACCGTCGTTTCTCTTGCTTGAGGTATTCGTTTGCCGGATGAACCAGAAAAGTGCGGGAATCTTCGGAATTTATTTACCGGTAGCGCCGCCTTCTATGGCGGCGTTCCAAATTGATGATTTATTTTTTGGGACTTCCCCGGGACAGGTTCACCGCGAGGTCTATGGACCTGTTCTTGCTTTTAGATCCTGCTCATGATAAAAATACAATTTTATCGGGGCGTAGCGCAGCCTGGTAGCGCACCTGCCTTGGGAGCAGGGGGCCGTAGGTTCAAATCCTATCGCCCCGATTTTGGCCAAAGGCCCAAATAGAGCATGAGAGTTTAGAACAGTTGCTCACGTCCCTTTTGGGACACCCTGAAACCACGAAAAGAGCCGTAGGGTGGGCTAAGCGAAGCGCAGCCCACCAAGTAGTAGGATGGGTGGAGCGGAGCGTAACCCATCAAACTTTTCGAACCGGATGAAGTTACCTGTGCTTCCGAAACATTTCCTCGTGGGTACTATTTTCTTGTCGATCAGCTCAACCGCGCCGCGGTATCCATTTCCACTAATATCGCCGAAGGCAACGGCCGATTCACGAAGGCCGATCGCAGGAATTGTTTTACCATCGCCCGAGGATCCACGCAGGAGTGCATCCCGCTGCTTGAAGTTGCCTTTCGCCGCGGCTTCATTACCCCATTCAAACACTCGGAATTGCGGACGAGATTGGAAGAGATCGCGAAGATGCTTTCCGGCGTGATCCAAGGCCTTGATAATCGAAAAGCCTGGACCATAACGGCGGAGACGGTTTCAGCGGCGAACTCAAGTGACTTTACAGGAAGCTGTTGTTGAATGTGCATACCACGCCAACCCTGTGCCCTGTTCGAGTTGATAATGGGATTACTATGCGCTGCTGTTCCGCTACCCCGCCCAATTCTTTGGACCGGTTTAAAGCCTCATTTCGGCCGCTGACAAAATCACCCGAAGAATTTCACCGCAGTCCATCATGTCCCCGCGAGACACCCAAACCATAAGGAGAACTGTCGGGTTGGCAGGCGGAACGCAGTTACTCCTATAATCTTTGAATGAGGTATAAGAAAGACGGAACAGGGATTTTAGTTTTTAACTTAAGGAATTCCCTTTTAATGCTTCTTTTCCATCCTATATTATTATCATCTATTAAAGGAGAAAAATAAATCGTGCCCTTATAGAAAGGATGATCAAAATTATTTTCAATTAATCTGAAAAACGACTTGATATGTCCATCCGGAAGGTCAGATCCCAAGACAAAGTTTGATGTGATCTCAATCTTCTCATATCTTCTGTTGATATCCATTATCTTTGCAAAGGCCATTGTAACTGCATCCTCTGTGACACCTTTCCCAAGTTTATCAAGAGTCTCCTGATCTGAGGATTCAAGCCCTACATTGATATACGTCTTGAAGGGGAACCTATCTATTCGTTCAAATATCGCATATTCTGCTTTGATTATGGAATCCACGCTGCCAAAAATAAAGAGACTGGGTCCTTTAAGATTAGCATTGTTTAGATCGAAGGTTTCAAAGGCATGTTTTGCAGCGAATTCCATGAGGTCAGCGGAAGCATTGATGGCGTCATGCTGGCCCAAGAATACAGAGTTATAGTTTGATATATCATTACCGTAGAAATCTTTAAGATATCTGACCTGTGTCTTTATATTGTCAATTGAACGCTCTTTAAAATTAAGATTTGATTTTACCCTGCAAAAATCGCATCTGTATAGACATCCGTCTGCTATAATTATGGGAATTACATCATAATCTACATGTCTGGTATCAGGGGGAAGGACTGTTATCTTGTCTCCGATTATCTCATATATTTTGCCCGACCTCTTTCGGAGTTCATTTGGTGAGTTTAATATTACAAGATCAAGAAATTCCCTAATCCTTTTGGGAAAAGAAGCCGAATTTAAATTCATCAAATTTTTATGCAATCGGCTCCAAGCTTTAATCGCGGATATTACAGCGTTGTCATTGAAGGGATCGTTTGAATTGATATTGTTACTAGGGTATGACAGACGCGGGACATAATATTCGCCAAAACAATCATAAGGGCCATCGTAACCACCGGTTGAATAATATACCCAGTCATCGGTTATGGTTCTCTTCAGCCATTCGGAACGGTCTGGCCAGCCTTTGCCCCTGCCGTTGATGAATTTCAATTCCCCGTTCAGGTTAAACTGAAAGACATATTCAGGTGTTTTTATCTCAGCGAAGCGGCCGTATCGCAAGGGATAGCTGATCTTTGAGTAGGAACGAGCCCCTTCTTTATCAATGGTTATATGAAGGTTGTCACTGTCAGATGTTTTCATAAAGAACCCAATTTTGATGAACAGGGCTTGAAAATGCCAGGTGTAGACACTATCGCCGCCGTTCACATCCGGCGGTCCCAATCCGCACAGTCGAGCCGCATCCAGTCGGAAAAGTCGGCGGGCTTTCGTACTTCTGCTGATCGCAGAAATTCTCTTCATACTTCTTGAGAATTTCCTCCAGGGTGGTGGTGTAATCTTTCTTCACGTCGAGGTATCGTTTCTCAGCGATGAGAGATACCCGCTTTGCAAGCTCGTCCTGTGCATCCTTCTTTTTGGCAAAGGACTTCCGGACCCGCTTTCCGGTCGGGTCAAAGTAATCGATCTGCCAGCCACTACCGCGTTTTCGGATCGCCATGGCTTACCCCTCCTTTCTGTCGGCTTCCTTGAGTTCCTCTGCGAACTTCTGCGCCTTGTTGGCCCTCAGATAGTCCGCAACGTCATGGTCGGCTTCCATCTCGCGCCTGAGTAGTTCAAGGATTACGGTGTTCATTGAAACCTGCTGACCCCTGCTGATGGTCTCCAGAGCCGCTTTTTCCCTTGTCCATTTCAATAGGTTTTCAGGAATTCTTAACATCAGTCCCTTCATCATTGTCTCGCCCCTCCGGTATCGTTAGTTGATACGATATTAATAGTATCACTAATACCGGATGTCAAGCGCAAAATGAAGGGGAAGGGAAAACGACTGGATTGAGTCGGACCGATGTGGTATGTGGAGGCATCGTACCCCACTCGCAGAGAAGATCATCAATCCCAGGGAGGATTTCTTTAATGTTTAACGAGCCGACAGTTTTCATTCTTGGGGCAGGTGCGAGTTGGCATTACGGTTATCCAACCGGCGAAGAGTTAGTGAAGAGGGTTATAGAGAGGTCACGCGATCTGGGATTTTTCTGCGAAGAGTCAATCCGTGGAACTAATTCTGTTTTACCCGAATATGTAAAAAACAGAATCTCGGGGCCTTCCACTCCCGGCAGAGCATATGAAGAAATATGGGAACTTATTCGGCAGGAGTGCAAAGACTTAGAAGAAAGACTTAAACATGTCAATCCGCCTGTTATTGATTATTTCTTAGGTCAAAATCCAACGTTACAAGACATCGGAAAATTGATTATTCCTCTCGTGATTCTTGAATGTGAAGCGATGTATTTACAAATGCCCGGAAATATAAATAGGAGAAAAAGTATACAAAACTCAACTCGGTTTTCAGAAAAGGAAAGAGCTAGGGATGTGGATATAACAGCATATCATGACGACTGGTGTCGTTTTATTCTTTATCAGCTCGTTAGTAACTGTCCCACCTCTGAAGAGCTACTCTTAAATAAAGTAACATTTATAACTTTCAATTATGATATATCGCTCGAATATAAATTGTATACCGGACTGCGTTCCATTGAACAATTTCAGGAGCATGCAGGCAAATTTTTTGAGAAAACCCGTATTCTTCATATGTATGGAAAAGTTGGGAATTTTCCTGGATCAGAGTTAACACCTCTCAATTTCGAGGCCCTTCCTGCGGCTGGCAATGTGCCTGATAAATACCGCTCTAATCGTCAGCAACAATACAGCGAATTCAAAAACCTTTTGGACGCCGTCTATCGAGCCTCGTGCAATCTAAGGGTCATTTCAGATCATAAGGGGCAGGATGGTGCTGTAATTAAATTTGCCTCATACGATATTCAAAAAGTTGAAACAGTTTATATTTTAGGCTATGGCTTTGACGAAACTAACAGCGAGCTATTGGAACTGAGCACTCATTTGAAATTTAATAACGGGAAATATCGTCGTGTCTTTTTCACAAACTTCGAAGACAGAAATAGTGTAAATAAAAAGGCGTCAAAACTGTTCTCCGATGGACCTGAAATGTTTCTGGCTAACTCAATTTGGGGACCCAAAGCATTTGGATACTTTGAAAAAAGCACCCGCAATGTGTATGATGCTCTGGAGCGCGATTTCGAGTTGTAGTTGCCGCTGCAGCCCCGGCTCATCACCGGGCCGGTTGTTTTGGTTAAATGTCTGTCTCTTCTATTTTCCCGTAAGAAAGGGAGACCCTCTTCCAAGGCGTCTGGAGCCTCTTAATGATGATGTGGTGATCCAGTAGTCTTGCCAATCTATCGACCGGGCAGTCGTCTAAATCTTTTCTTTTGATCCAGAAAACCCGATTTCCATCTTCGCACTGGACGTGGAATGACGCAGTATAGTCTTCCAACTCTTCAGATCTGATAGGGCAACCAGGAAAGTGCTGAGTCAAAAGCTCTTTAAGTCTTTGAACTTTCTCTTCGTTCATTTGTTACCTCACAGTATGTGGCCCAACCGAAGCCGGGGCCGGTTGTGGGTGGCAGTAGCGCGATCAAGAAAGGTTTCCCTTGAAAGTCGATAGCTCACTTGGTGCGATGCTCTTCTCCAGTTCACTTTCACACTGGGGCGATAATATATATCCGTGCTTCCTGAACCATTTCCATAGGCGCTCTTTTGGGAAATGCCGTTCAAGAGGCGATGGGAACACTGTGCTCTTTGAAAACCGAATGATAGTGAGAGTGATTGAGGGATATAGAAGTTCGAACTGGCCGTCCAAGCTTCCTCGATCGGATCATACGTCAAATATTTCCTTCACGAGATTTCTGTAGGCTTTGGCTCCAGTTGACGACCCCGCGTATTCCGTTGCTGAAACCCCGCTGCGTGGAGCCTCGGCCACTCTGGTACAGGCAGGTATCACGGTCCATGCCTATCTTATTACCCAGGTGTTTCCCGATCTGAGGGTCTTTTTCAAGCTTGGCAAGTCGTTTGGCAACGAGGAGTTTTTGTCTCCCGTCCAATTGCCTGAAATCGCCTCTCGCCTCACTGGTGAGCTTAACTTTCCAGGTCGGCACGGCTCAGGCCTTCGTCACCGAGGACGTCGTCCAGAGAGTGAACTCCAGGAAGGCCCTTGCGCTGCTGAACGAGTTCGTAAACCTGCACGTGCTCGGCAAGCTCTTTAAGCATGTCCCACACTTCGGCCGGGATTATCACTCTCTTCCCATCGTCTATGTATTCAACTTCTATCATGATTTTTCCCTCCTCCTGAGAATGAGTAAACGCGCCCCGAGAAGCTCAACTGATTCTAACTCTTTCTCCAGATTCCTGCAAATGATTAGCCGGGGAGGCGCCCAACGGGCTTGCGGTCAACAAGCATATCGCGAGAATCTGTTGCTTGCGTGGCATGCTATACAGCAGATACATTTGCCTCTACCCGTGTTCGGACCCTGAGAGCAGAAGATTTACACGCTGAAGATCGGCCTCGGTGTCCACCCCCACTGTGTCATAGGGGGTCTCCACAACGTGAATTGCTACGCCGTTTTGCAGGAAGCGCAGTTGCTCCAGCTTCTCCGCCGATTCCAGGGATGATTCCGGCAGCGAATGAAAAAGGCTGAGCGCTGCTCGCGTATATGCATAGATGCCTATGTGCTTGTAGCGCTTGACGCCTGTGCCATCCCTGTCGAACGGAATCGGGTGACGCGAAAAATAGAGCGCTCGTCCCGAATCGTCAGTTACGACCTTCACATGATTGGGATCCAGTGCAGCGGACTCGTCAATGGCAACTTTGAGGGTCGCCACCCGGGCATCTCCTGTCAGAAACGGCGACACAATCGCCTCAAGGTGGTCCGGGCGCAGCATTGGTTCGTCCCCCTGGATGTTGATGTAAACGTCCGCGTCAACCCGTTCCATTACCTCCCGCAGCCGGTCCGTTCCCGAAGGGTGCCGGCCCGTGAGCATGACGGGGATTCCCTCCCGCCCGCAAAACTGCAGCACCTCTTCGCTGTCCGTGGCTACCAGCAGATCTGCCAGCAGCTTGGATCGACGAGCGTTCCTATAGACCCAGAAGAGCATCGGTTTGCCTGCCACATCCCGCAGTACCTTACCCGGAAGGCGAGTGGAATCATACCGCGCCGGTATTACACCCAATATTTTCAAACTCTTACCCATGTCCTTTCCTGCCCTGTTTTTTTGAGGTCCTGAAGCCTTCTTAACCAGTATCAAATTTCTGCCTGATTGGAACTCCAAACCATTGAGTAACGATCGCCCTTAGCGACCATTCCCGTGCGCCATGGTTCGCTCCCGTTGTCTAGAAATTCCTTTTGAAACTTCACTGTTTCCTTTTTTAAATGATAAGAAAAAAGGACCAGTGAATCGCGTGTAAGAGGAGTTTGCTCTATTACAAAATAATATTCTTCAGCGCCTCCCGGTATTGAAAAGGAAGAACGCTTAATTGTCCGATCGAAATTCCATCTCTTAACCATTGAAAAACGCTCTCCAGCGTTGGAAGTGGTGAGGAATGATTTTCCGGAGTCTTTGGTACCAGGCCTTAATGGGAAGCGTAAATTGATTTGGGGTTTTTACTACTAATTCCGTCATGATGTCAAATAGTCTTTCGGAGGCCCGATGAAGGCGCCGAAATGATATCTCCCCGGCAGGGAACACTCACTTCCGCTCGAAATTTGGCAGTCAACCCTTGAGGCATACGATAGAAATCCTGCTCTATTTAGTGTATGTTGACCAGCGAGCGATTTTTTTAGCCCGGCGCAGTTGAATCGCACGTGAAAGGCGGCCCAAAGATGTCTGTAGCAACGGACTCCAAATCGAGGATCTTTAAAATTGATCCTGCGCAAATCAGTGCTGAGGCGATTTGCGATGCTGCCTCCATCTTAAGGTCGGGGGGGCTGGTTTTATACCCGACCGAGACATTCTATGCGCTAGGGGCCTTACCGGGGATTGCAGAAGCAGTGGAGAGGGTTTTTGAAATAAAAGGCAGGGGTCTCGAGAAACCGCTGCCGCTTATCGCGTCGGACCTTCAGGCCGTCCTGTCCACCGCATCCGAGTGGCCCGAATCGGCCCAGGCGTTGGCGCGCATCTTCTGGCCCGGTCCATTGAGCATCGTCATTCCCGCCGTTGCGTCTCTGCCTGCCGGCCTGCACGCAAGAACCGGCAAAATCGCCGTCCGCATCTCCTCTCA